>Ga0247727_10013169_pt1 | contig 14011 bp, 7 predicted proteins | sample WisWelCaveWW1625_FD_202498 | JGI IMG/M metagenome (GOLD analysis project Ga0247727, IMG submission 202498) | Biofilm microbial communities from Wishing Well Cave, Virginia, United States - WW16-25 | ecosystem: Environmental > Aquatic > Deep subsurface > Groundwater > Cave microbial mat | place... | reverse complement strand
CGCGCGTTTCCCTCGCCGTCCTCGAGGAGCTGCTCGCTCCTTACGTCAGCGCCGGGCGCGTCCGCGTGCTCGTCCGGCACAAGGCGGTCTCGGCCGACGTCGAGAAAGACCGGGTGCGAGCGGTCGTGGTCGCCGGCGCCGGATCGGGAGTCCGCCGAACCCTCTCCGGCGCCTATTTCCTGGACGCCACCGAGATGGGCGATCTGCTGCCGCTCGCCCGCGCCGAGTACGTCACCGGCTTCGAGTCGCAGGCGCAGACCAGCGAGCCCCACGCTCCCGCCGCCGCCCAGCCGGCCAACCACCAGGCCTTCACCTGCTGCTTCGCCGTCGATTATCTCGCCGGCCAGGACCACACCATCGACCGGCCCGAGGAATACGCCTTCTGGCGCGACTACCTTCCGGCGCTGAAGCCTCCTTGGCCCGGCAAGCTGCTGAGCTGGGCCACCACCCACCCGATCACGCTCCAGCCCCGCCTGCATCCTTTCGATCCGGAAGCCGAGGAGCGCGGCGGCGACGGCGGCCTGTGGCTCTACCGCCGCATTGCCGCGAAGCGCAACTTCCTGCCCGGCGCCTACTCCGGCGACATTTGCCTGATCAACTGGCCGCAGAACGATTACTGGCTCGGGAACCTGTATGAGGTGAGCGAAGCGGAAGCCGCGCGGCATCTCCGGCGGGCCAAGCAATTGAGCCTGTCGCTCCTCTACTGGATGCAAACCGAGGCGCCCCGGCCCGACGGCAAGCAGGGGTGGCCAGGATTGCGACTGCGGCGCGACGTAGTGGACACCGAGGACGGGCTGGCCAAATATCCCTACCTCCGCGAATCGCGCCGGATCCAGGCCGAGTTCACCGTGCTCGAGCAGCACGTCGGCGTCGACGCCCGGCGAAAACTAGCCGGCCGCCCGGTCGAGGAGCTGGCCGCCGAGACCTTCCCTGACTCGGTGGGGGTGGGCAGCTACCGGATTGATCTGCACCCCAGCTCGGGCGGCGACAACTACCTGGACGTCAGCTCGCTGCCCTTCCAGATCCCGCTCGGGGCGCTCCTGCCGCGCCGGATCGAGAATCTGCTGCCGGCCTCCAAGAACCTCGGCGTCACCCACATTACCAACGGCTGCTACCGGCTCCATCCGGTGGAATGGAACATCGGCGAGTCGGCGGGCATGCTGGCGGCGTTCTGCCTGAAAAGGAAGACGGTTCCCCGCCAGGTGCGCGCGAATCGCCGGCTGCTCGAGGAGTTTCAGCGCGAGCTGGCCGGACAGGGAATCGAGATTCGCTGGCCGCGGCTCGGCCCGGTGTAGATTGAGAACCGCAGATCACCAACGTCAAGGAAGCCAACCAGTACATCAAGCCCAGGTTCCGCAACGACTGGAAGCTGAGCTGACGGCCGCGGACCAATCGCTGGGAAGTAACCGGGAACCGGACCTTTCCTTGTGGTGTCGATGCGTCTGAAACTGCCCGCCTGTCTGTTGTGTTCGACGATCGTTGCAGCGGCAATAACCGCTTCCGCCCCAGGCGCAACGGAGGCAGAAAAGACCCTGGTCGGCGAGTAGTTCCTGTTACCCGCCGCCGAAGGGGACACTGAACCGAAAGGAGCGGGCATCCTGGTCACATTCCGGTCACATTCCGGATCGAGCAGGACAAACTCGTCGGCAAGGCGGCCCACCCCGGCGGCCATTGACCCCTTTCCGATATCCCGGCATGACGGCTCGGCGCTGGACTTCCAGGTTCACAAAGGGGAGGAATACCTGCAGGCGCGTCTGCGGCGGTCGGGACGGGGTCTGAAACCCGTTCCGGCGGCGTGTTGCGGATGCGGAGAAAAAAGTTGGTCGGTGTCCACGACCAGCTTGGGCTAACTAACTAAGCGGCGCGCCGAAGCCGCTCCGGCCGGCAGGCGCGGGGTGCCGGCGGGCCGCCAGCAGGCTGCAAGCTGGCCCCCGATCCAGCACCAGGTTTCCGGCTCAGTGGCGGCAAGTATCTCCGGCGCAGGTAGCCAGTTCCCACAGCCGCCGCGACAGCCTGCGCAGGCGTCCCGGAGGGGCCGTTTCGTGCAGGCTCTCTAGTTGATACGGGTCTGCGCGCAGGTCGTACAGCTCCCGGGGGCCTGAGGCATACTCTACGTAGACCGCGTCCCGGGTCCGCAGGGCACGGATTTCATCTCCATTCCCGAGTGGCGGTAAGCGTCTGTAGATCTCGACCAGGAAATCCTGCCGCCAGCGCGCCAGCGGAAGCGGATCGTCACCCAACAGCGGCGCCAGCGAGCGGCCGTCCACGGAGCCGCCGGGTTGGATGCCCGCCATTTCCACGATGGTTGGGGCAAAGTCGATGTTGAGCACGAAGTGGTCGCGTGTAACGCCCTGGGGCACGCCCGGGCCGCGGACAATCAAGGGCACCCGGATGTCCTCCTCGTAGATTTGGACTTTGCCGTTGAGGAACCGATGCTGGCCCAGGTGGTAGCCATTGTCGGAAGTGAAGAAGAGGTAGGTATTCCCCAGCTCGCCGCGCTCGGCGAGGGTGTCGATGATCCTCTCGATGGCTTCGTCCACCGCCTGCAAGGACTCCAGGCGGGTCTGGTACTCGACGTCGATCCCAGCGATCTGCTGCTCGGTCAACGGCAGAAGGTCGCGAATGGGCGGCGGTTTGTCGCTGACGTCGGCCTCGTTGAAGGACGGCATCCGCGGGGCCATCGTCCCCTGGAACATGCCCCGGTGGCGCGGGGCCGGAGTGGCTCGGCCGTTCGGAACTCCGTCTCCGTGAGGCGCGCTCGGAGCGAAGAAGACGAAGAACGGCTGCGCATCGTTGGCCTCGGCGCGGTCTATGAAATCAACAACCTTCCCAGTCAACACGTCCACGGAGTAATCGCTCGGGGCGTCGCGGTAGCGGACGACCGTGCCGTTCTCGTTCAGCGAGTAATTGAAGTATCGGCCGGTGCCGCCATACTGCACGCGCCATTCGTTCCAGCCTGGCGGCACGTGGGTCGAATCATCCGGATACTCCACCAAGTACTTGCCGAAGCGCCCCGTGTTATACCCGGCGTCCTGCAACCAGGTCGCCAGCGTCGAGTTTTCGCCGCCCAGGTCCAGAAACCTCTGCCAGCCCCCGGTCGGGAACCAGTTATTCAGAACGCCGTTGTTGTGCGGATACTGTCCGGTCAGGATCGCCACGTGCGACGGGCAGCACTGGGGTTCGGTGACGAACATGTTTGTGAAGGTCACACCCTGGTCGGCCAGCAGGGCCTGGAGCCGGGGCATGTACTGGAGAGTTTCGATGTCCTGATCGTCGGTGATGATGAAGACAATGTTGGGTTGCTGCGAGGCCAGTTGCGCCGGGCGCCCCACCACCAGGGGAATGATGAGGGCCGCGACCGCGGCGATGAGCGTAGCCGCCAAGCCGCGCCTGGTGACGACGACCTCGCCTTCCCCCGAGCGGCCCTTCGGCCTGTCGCCTGCACACACTGTTTTCGTCGTTTTCATGGCCGCCTCCGTTCTGTGTCTGGTCTAAGCCAGATTTCCGTTTTGGCATCGCCAGGCATGGGTCGCCGTCCCAGGCGAAGGTCGAGGCCGGCAAGAAGAGAAGCTGCACCGTTCCGTCTCATCTCAACACGGCCACATCATCCGTCGGCCTCGCCAAATGGATTCAATTCAACGTACAAGCATTAGAACCACCGTGTTGCTCCGGGCTCCGCCACGGACGACGGTCACGCCTACGCTCCCAGGTGCGAACCAGGGAGGAATCTGCGCATTGATCTGGAGGGGAGAGACGTATGATATTGGCGCATCACCTGATATCTGATGCTCCCCATCCGAGCCGCTTAAGGTCACCCGCGTGGGGCTGCAAGGCAATTGCATGAGCCAGGGCTGCGCGTCGACACCGCACGTGCTCACCGCCATGTTGGTCCCGTAGATCTCGACAGTGGCACCCGGTGAGATCCCAGCGGTGCGGGTTGCGGCATTGACGATGCCGCTGATGACAGGCGGAAGTCGCGGGTCAGTGTCGCCTCCATAACCTAAACGCACGTCGACCAGCACAGTGTTGGACGCGACGCCGTCCACGGTCAACACCAGACGCCCGTCGGTATTTCCGTTGAGCGCTGTGGTCAAACGGATGTTGACCTGGTCCAGGCCGGGTACGCCGTCGCCGGCGGATCCGGCGTAGGTGACCGGGACGCCGGCGCCTCCGATTGTGGCTTGCACATTATTAAGCGAGGAGCGATTGCGAATTCCAGTTGCGTACAGGATCAGGTAGACCGGACGATCACCGAGCGTGATCGCTGTGCCCGGCGGCACCACGGTCTGCGTCTCGTTCGGTGCGATGCGCACGGCGTACGCCGCAGCCATATTGTTCTCAAAGGTGAACAGCCCGGGTGCCAGATTGCGGATCGGCGCCATCACCGGGGGGAGCGTGGCCGGAGCGTTCACCAACCCCAGCGTCGCGTCACCAGGAGCGGTCCCTGCCGGCACTTCAAAGTTGATCTGGCTGGGCGAAACGTACAGCAAGCGGGCGAGGCGCTCGACGCCTGCGCTATCGCGTATGCGGAGGCTAATTCCGCCGAGGCTCGTGGGCAGCGACGGCAGGTCGGCGGAAGCGGAGACCGACGCCAGGCGCGCCCCGAAGAGCGATGCCAGCGATTCGGGCGCCAGGGGCGCCGACAGACTCGCGCTGGAAACCGGCAATAAAGGCGGAAAATAGATTTCGGCGCTGGCGATAGTGCCGGGTGCGATGATGCTAGTGCCGCCTGCGATCAAGACCGTGCCATCGGTCAGCAACGTACTGGTGTGGTTATAGCGGCCTGTGGTCATGTTACCCGCGGCAACGAGCCTTCCGGCTAAGAAATCGTATATTTCGGCGCTTTCGACCACACTGAAAGCATGGTCCGTGAAACCACCGGCGATCAAGATCCTGCCGCCGGGAAGCATGGTTCCGGTGTGCGACGCTCGCGCTATGTTCAGTTTCCCGGTCGCGGCGAAGGTGCCCGTAACGGGGTCGTAGATTTCGGCGTGCGCCACGACATGCTCGCCATCGCCGCTGCCGCCGGCTACCAGGACCTTCCCGTTTGTGAGCAACGTCGCCGTGTGCCAATACATCGCGTGCGGATACGTGGTCAGGGCGCCCGAAGGGCTGAAGGCGCCGGTGCCAGGATCATACAGTTCGGCGCGCCGCCCGCCGGCGATCAAGACTCGCCCGCCGTGTAGCAAGGTGGCCGTGTTCCCGAAGGCCCCTGGCGTCGTTCCAGCGATTGCGAATGTGCCCGTCTCTGGATCGTAGAGTTCGGCCGTAGCGGTGGCGCCGGGCCCACTCCAACCTCCCACGATCAGGACTTTGCCATTGCCGAGCAGAGTGGCTGCGTGCCGACTCTGCGGTGTGTTCAAGTTCCCGGTAGCCTTGAACATCCCCGTGGAAGGATCATAGAGTTCCGCGCTGCCCGGGAGCCGGTTGCCGTCCTGACCGCCCGCGATCAGAACTCTTCCGTCCTTGAGGAGGGTAGCGGTACAGAATTCGCGGGCGCTGTTCATGCTCCCTGTGGCAGTGAAGCGGCCGGTCGACGGGTCATAGAGTTCCGCGCTGACGCCCGAACCCCCGGCGATCAACACCCTGCCGTCAGCCAGCAGCGCGGCGGTGTGGCCCGTTCTGGCGATGGTCATGTTCCCAGCTGCGACAAAGGTACCCGGTGACTGCGCAATGGCGGCCAATGCGGGGCCGAAAAACCCCAGCAAGATCAGTGAAAGTTTCATGTTTGGAATCACGTTCGCCTCCGCTCAGGTCCGTTTACGAGTCGGCAAGAAGGGTGCTACGACCAGTCAGAAGACGTAGCGCAGGCCCAGCAAAATGCGCCGGTTGCCGCCGTCCGTGCCCCACTGGTTCAGGAAACTCGCCGAGCTGACCGTGCCGTCGGGAATGCCGAAGATTCGCGTGTTAGGCGTGTTGTAAAACTCGGCGCGGAATTGTAGGATATGGGATTCGAGCAGCTTCGTGTTCTTCGAGAGGCCCAGATCCAGGCTGGAGATGCCGGAGGAGCGGAGAATGTTGCGGCCCAAGTTGCCCAACGGGTTGGCGGCAGAGACGCGGGAAAACAAACTCCGTCCGCCCGCGCGGACGATCTCCTCGACCGTCATGCGGGCCAGATCCAGGCTGGTATTGACATTGGCGCGAACGGTCGACGCCAGCCCGCTGAGACGGAAGCCCGGATCGGCGCCGTCGAGAGCGGCGAAGGGCGCACCGGACTGAAGGGTTAGAAATCCGCTGAGCTGCCAACCACCGAGAACCTTTCCGGCGCCTTTCTGCCCCCGGTAAAACGGCAACTCTAGGACTCCGTTCACTGCCAGGCGGTGAGGCCGATCAAAGGCCGAGCGGGCGCGATCCGCGCGTCGATTGAAAGAGTCCTGCGCGATGCCGATCTCTCCGGTCGGCGAGGGGTTCAGTATATCCGAGGCCCCGTCGATGAAGGAACTCCAGGTGTAATGAGCCGCCATAGAGAAGTTCCTCGCCAGCCTCTTCTCCAGGCTGGTTTGCAGAGAGTGGTAGATCGAGGACGTGCAATTACACCGCAGCGTAATCACTCCCTGGGTCGGATCCACACGCTGCCTGCCACCGGATCCCGGAACAGTCGGGTTGCCGTCGACACCGTCCAGCAGTGCGGTACCCTTGGTGCCGATATACGCCACACTCAGCGCCCAGTCTTTCCGGAGCTCTCTTTGTAACTGGAGGGCGAACTGCTCGGCGAAAGGCGAGCGGTAGTTCCGGACCACGACGATGCGCGTCAGCAGGTTGGGATCTCCGGTTACGGGCAGCAAGGCGGCCCGGCGGAGCGTCTCCCAGGAGTTGGGTGTGCGGGCCGGCAGATTATCGGTCTTGAGAAAAGGAAACTGGTTTGCCCCATTCAGGTTATGGCTGATGTACACGTTATCGTAGGTTCGGGAGTATCCACCTCGCAGAACGAGTTTTCCATCTCCGGTGAGAAGGCGCAGGGGGCCGCGGCCCTGTGGAAGGCGGTAGTTGAACCCGAGCCGCGGGGCCCAGTTATTGGTGTCTCGCGAGGGGATGGGCGCGAGCGCGAAGCGCTGGTCTCCCCCCGCCGCCGCCACCACTCGCTGATTCACTTCGCGAAGGCTTTCAAACTGATTCCCCGGCGATTCGTAGCGAATCCCGTAGGTGAGCGTAAAGCTTGGGCGGATGCGCCACTCGTCCTGCAGGAAGAAGAAGTAATCGTAGTATTTGTAATATTGCCAGGGCTCTCCCCCGGGCAAGGGACTGATGATGCGCGCCGTTTGGGCGACATCGTCCACCAGGTCCTGAAGCGTGTTGTACACGAGAATGCCCCGGAGCCCACTCCGGAACAGAATCGCGAAGTCCTGCCTTCGAAAGTCCACACCGAACTTCATGGAATGGGACCCGCGCAACACCCCGACCGTCTGCTGGAATTGATAGTTGTCGCTGAATGGAAGCCGCGGCAGATCGGTAGCCAGCCCGATCGCGGTGCGGGTCGGCCCTACTGTCCCGGTCAGGCCCAGCTCCCGAACTTCAATGGACGGGATGCGCTGGCCGGCCGGATCGGTCGCCGTGATCTGTGACGCAACGCGGTGGTAGGAGAGACGCAACTCATGGAAGACGGCGCGAGCGAGCGTGCTGTTTACAAACACGCTGGCCAGTTGAGCCCTCCGTAACTGGACCTGTGTGAGACCTGGGGGCGTCACCTGCCCATCCCCGGTGTTGAACCGGTCGTCCAGCAGATATCGTCCCCCCAAGGTATGTCTGTCATTGAACCGGTGGTCCACCCGCGCGGAGGCTTGCCAGTCGTCGAACCGGATATTGCTGGAACCGGTCAAAGTGCCCAGGGGAACGGCGATTGAACGTCCGGCGATCGTCAGCGGCGCGGAGAGCCCGGCCACGGGCGCCTGGGCCGGAGGGAGATGCTCTAATAGAGCGCGGATTGTGGGCCGGTCTCCGGCCAGCGAGTTGAGCAGAGAGCGCCCTTCTTCGGTTGGCGCGCCGTCGAAGCTGACACCGCTTCGCAGACGCCGATCCGTCCACCGCTGCAAAGATCCAAAGAAAAACGTCTTGTCCCTGACGATCGGACCACCAAGGGTACCGCCGAACTGGTTCTCGGTCCGAAACGGCGCCGACGCGTGGCCCGCCAGTTTATCCAGATTGCTCCTGGAGTTCAGGTGGTTGTCATTGTGGAACCAGAACGTCGAGCCGTGAAAACGATTGGTGCCGCTCTTGGTAACGATGTTCACCACCGAGCCGGCTGCCCGGCCGTACTCCGGGGCAAACTGGTTGCTCAGCAACCGGAACTCCGCGACGATGTCCGGGTTGTTGATCGGCTGGCCCAGCCCACTCGTCTGGACCCAGTTGGCGTCCTGGCCGTCGATCATGAAGTTGTTCGAGCGGACCCGCATCCCGTTCACGGCGAGGGGCGAGATGCCAATATTCGCGCTCTGGCCGGCCTGGAGCTGGCTGACGCCGGCGACCGACAGCGCCAGGTTCACGATGTTACGGTTGGGCGCCAGAGGCAGTTCCGAGATCCGCTTCCGGTCAAAGTTGACCCCAACTTCGGCGTTGGTCGTGTTGATCAGGGGCGCGTCGGAGGTTACGGTCACCTTCTCGACGGTGCCGGCGAGCTCCAGCCGGATTCGCAGGTCGGCATCCTGGTTGAGCTGCAGAATGATGGGCCCTTGCACATATTTGGCGAACCCGACCTTCTCCACTGTCACCTCGTAGGCCCCCACCGCCAGTTGGGGGATGCGGAACCGCCCCTCCTGGTCGCTCGAAACCTTCCTGGTGGCGTTCGTCTCCAGGTTCAGAACGACCACGGCTGCTTGCGGGATGGCGGCGCTGCTAGGGTCCAGGACCAACCCGAGAATCTCCCCCGTTGTGACTTGAGCGGAGCAGGTGAAGGCCACCCAAGCGAAGATGGTCCAGTATTCGAGGAGTCGGCGCATTTTCCCCAACCTCCGACGCTCAGTGTGTACCTGAAAAGGGCGCGGCGCAAGGCCCTCTGGGTAGCGATAACGGTGCGTTTACGGTTACTTCCGGCCCACAGGGAGCTATTTGCCGAATCCCATCTTCTGTAGAAGCGTCGTAAACCTCGGGTCACTACGGAGGATGTCCCAGTGGAACCCCCCGGGGAGCAGGTTGAGTTGCACAGCGCGCTCCGCGTAGGCTTTGTTCAGCCAGAGGAAAGCCTGGTCCTTGTCTCCCAGTCCGGCACAGACGGTCGCCATGGCGACTGGCGAGACGTACCCGTGCTTCGAGAGTCCCTGCAGCTCGTCGAGCAGCTTCCGGGCCTCGGCTCTGGCGCCCATGACCCCCTTGGCGTATCCCAACAATTCCAGAGGCACGGGGTCGCGGCGTCCGGATAGCGCGCATGCCCTTTCTAACGTCACAACGGCTTCCGTATAGCTTCCCTGTCCGGTAAACGCATTGCCCATGGAGGCGTGGACCAGGTAGAAACTTGGATCCAGCTCGATGGCTCGGCGGCATTCCTCGATCGCCCGATCGAACTCGCGCCTTTCAATGTAAGTTCTTGACAAATCCCTTCTGACGGTCAGCGAAAGTGGGTCCAGTTCCTTAGCCCGCTGGATCTCGCGAAGGGCCTCGTCCCGCCGTCCCATCGGGAGCAAATAGCGGCAGTAGGCCTGGCGTATGCCCGCGTGGCTGGGACTCAGCTTCAGCGCGCGTTGGAATTCTCTCTCGGCCGCCTTCCAGTCCCAGTCGTACGTGGAACGGATGACGGCGAGCGCGGCGTAGGCGTCGGCAAGTGTGTCGTCGATCTCCAGGGCTTTCTCGGCGGCGTGCCGGGCTTTCGACATCGCTTCCTTGGGCGGCATGACCGATCTGCGCGTTAGTTGGTAGTAGGCGAGAGCCAGCCCTGCGTAGGCCGGGGCATAAGGCGGGTTTCGGGCTATCGCCTGTTCGAAGACCTTGACGGCCATCTTCAGTCCCTCGGGGTCCGACCGGTTCGAGTGGTAAAGCCCGGTCAAATAGAGGTTGTACACTTCCAGGTCCCCGGTATATCGCCTCACCAGTGGCCGCTGCCCATCGGCCGCAAGCCGGACCCGCAGGGTCTCGGCCACTGCGCGAGAGACTTCTTCCTGGATGGCAAACACGTCTTTCATCTCCCGATCGTAGGTCTGGGACCAGAGATGGAAGCCGTCCGCCGCATTGTTGAGCTGCACGGTCACCCGCAGCCTGCCACCGTCCTTCCGCACGCTGCCTTCGAGCACTGTGGCCACGCCCAACTGAGCGCCGATCTTCCGGATGTCTTGCCCCTTGCCTTTGAATTCGAAGGCAGAGGTCCGCGCCACTACGCGGAGTCCTTCGAATTTCGCCAGTGTATTGATGAGTTCCTCGGTTATCCCGTCGCAGAAGAATTCTTGATCTTTGCCTGGGCTCAAGTCTGTAAACGGCAGCACTACGATAGATGCGATAGATGGAACCCCGCTGACCGGCGCTCGCGTGGCGGCCCTCCTTGCAACCATCCAGTAGCTTGCCAACCCCACGACGGCCAGGCTGGCCGTCATTGCCGCGAGCATCCTCCAGGATCGCGAGACCCGCCCCGCGGCCGGCTCTCTTTTCCGAAACAGCGGAACATAACTTCCCTTCGGGTACTCGATGAGCACCGGGTCCCTGAGGCCGTCGGTGGCGTAATACTTCTCCAACCTGCCCCGGAGTTTGCCCGCCTGCACCCGGACGATCGGATCTGTCCGCGGGTCAAAGGACTCTTCCCGGCCAAAAACTTCCACGCCGATCAGATACTCCTTGATCCGGCCGCCCTGGCCTTGTAGCGTTTGTTCCACGGTGAACCGCAGGAAACGCCGAAGCCGCTCGGACTCTGCGAAGGGTCCGCTGGCCACGATCCTCGCTAGTTGCGCCTGGATGGACTCTGGAGAGACAGAGGACCCCATGTCTGATTCGGCCCTCATCAAACTGACCCCCGGAGCGCCAGTATACCGCAGCTCCAGGCGCCAGAGTTCGAAAAGTGTCCACGATACCCCCCATGTGCCAAATCCTCTGAAAGTCCTCGGCGTCACCCACATTACCAACGGCTGCTACCGGCTCCATCCCGTGGAATGGAACATCGGCGAGTCGGCGGGCCTGCTGGCGGCGTTCTGCCTGAAAAGGAAGGCGGTTCCTCGCCAGGTACGCGGGAATCGGCGGCTGCTCGAGGAGTCTCAGCGCGAGCTGGCGGGACAGGGAATCGAGATTCGCTGGCCGCGGATCGGCCCGGTGTAGCCGGCGCCTCCGGCTAGTCTCGGCTACAATGTGAAGCGGAAGGAGTGCCCGCCTGGGCTAGAGGCGCTCGGTATTCCAACCCGCGATGACCTCGGAACAGTGTTTTGGCAAGCTGCTGGAGCCACAAAAGCGCAACACGCTCGTAGCGCTTCGGCGTTCCCTCACCGCGCCGGTGGACTCGCCGCCGCCCAGTCGCGGATCTGCAGTACCCGCCGCGCGATGCGAACAGCGTCGTCTTCGCTCATCTGCGCGTGGATCGGCAAGCTCAGCACCCCGCGGCTCAACCGCTCCGTGTTCTCCAGCGGGTCGCGGGCCGGATCGTAGTAGCGCCGGTAAAGCCTCTGCCGATGCAGGGGCGGATCGTAGTAGCGCCGGACCTCGATGTTCTCCCGTTCCAGGGCCGCTTCCAGGAAGTCGCGCGAGACCCCGAACCGGCCCTCGTCGATGACGATCGAGAAGTCCTTGCGGGAGGCGCGGTCCGGCGGCCGCACCTTCTGCAGGCGGAGGCCGGCCTGGCCCGCCAGACACGATTCGTACACGCGGGCCAAGCCGTTCCGGACCTCCACCTGGCGGTCGACCAGGGGCAGCGCGGCGAGGGCCAAAGCGGCGTGCAGCTCGCTCAGGCGGGCGTTGAGCCCCAGCATGTCGCAGTCGTAGGCGCCAGCGTCGCCGTAGTTGCGGGCGGCCCGCAGGGCCCGCCCCAGATCCCGGTTTCCGGTGGCGATCAGTCCGCCCTCGCCGGCGACCAGCAGCTTGGTCGGGCTTAGGCTGAAGACCTCGGCGTCGCCGGCGCCCCCGACGCTTCGACCGTCGCGCCGCGCCCCGAAAGCATGAGCGGCGTCGAAAATCAGCCGGACGCCGGCGCCGCGCGCGATTTGCTCCAGCTCCAGGCTGGCCGGGTTCCCGTAGAGGTGTACGGCCAGGATGGCCGAAGTGCAGGGACCAATGGCGCGGCGGACCCGCTCCGGGTGGAGGTTCCAGGTTTGCGGATCGCAATCAACCAGAACCGGCTCCAGATTGTTCCACAGCAGTCCGTGGGCGGTGGCGAAAAAGGTGAAGCTGGGCACGATCACCTGACCGGTCAGGCCCAGACACCGCTCCACCAGCATCAGGCCGGCCGTTCCGTTGCTGACCGCCACGCACTCGGCGACCCCCAGGTAGTCGGCCGCTTCGCGCTCGAGCCGGGCGACGGTCTCCCCGTTGGTGAGCATCCCGCTGTCCAAAAGGTCGCGCCAGGTTTCCAGCAGGCCCGCTGTCGGGGGCAGAGCAGGCCGCGCAATGGGCAGGCGCCGGGGAAACAAAGGGGGCCCGCCGAAGATCGCCGGCCAGGAGCAGGAGACCGCGCCGTCGTCTCGGGCCCGCGACTCCTCGTCAATGGTAAAGAATCCGCTCACGTGGTCTGGGATCCGGAAACGCCGGCCGCTGCCCAGTGGCGAGCCTCTCGATAGGCGGGGAAGAAGTCGGCGCCGGGATCCGCCGGGCCGGCGCTAAGGCGGCTGTAGAGCTTCGGCTCCAGGATCCAGCGGCCGGTGTAAAAAAGATGGCGGCGTGGAGAGAACCCCGTCTTGAAGGCGTAAAGGGAATCGCGCGCCCCGCCCCGGCCCCCGCCCAGGTGCATGACCCGGTTGCCCCGCCCTTGGGCCCACCTGCGCGCGTCATCCAGCAGGATCTTCGAGGGGGCCAGATCGAGAAACTCGTCTTCGCTGGCGCAGAAGTGGTCCTGCACGATGCCCCGGTGCTCGGTCAAAATGCCCGCGGCGGCCACGGCTTGCTGGCGCTTGGTGATCAGCAGAAAAATCCGCCCGCCCAAGGCCGCCTTCAGCCGCTCGAAATACCCGGCGGGAAAGAAATAGAGCGGCGCGGCGCGGTTGCGGGTCATGGTCTGCTGGTAGAGGCGGACAAAATCGGGAAGGTATCGCCAGGACTCGTCGACCTCGGTGCGGAGACCCAAGCGTCTGGCCCGCAGGACCTCGTGCCGCAGGCTGCGGCGGTAGCGCTGCCAGTGATCCGCCTCCGCCAAGGTCAGGTCGAGGGAGACGGTTTCGCCGCCGGGCTTGACCATTCCAGGCTCGGCCGCCCAGCGCCCCCAACGGTGATTCTCGAGCAGCGGATGGAAGCGGGTGAAGACGCTGATCACCCGCTGCGACCGCCACAGATCGGCGATTCGCCGGTGCGCCGTTTCGAGAAAAGGATGATCCGCCGAACAGCCGTGCGCCAGAGGTCCGGCGTAGCCGTACACCGAGGTGACATCGTGGAGATTGTCTTCGACCGGGCGCAGCAGGTAAGGCCAGGCTAGGTACCGCTCCGGCGCGCCGCAGACGGCCAGAAACGCGGTCCCTTCCCCGGCCCCCTCCGAGAACCGGTGATAGGCAGCCGTGTGATAGAAGTCGTGCGGGACCGGATCGAGCCAGCGCGCCCATTCTCGGTCCTCCTCGGCTGGAATCAGGCGAACCGACTCACGGAGGATGTTCACGCCACGCTCCTGGCCCGGCGCGCGAGCCTGTCGAGCAACGGCGCGGCCGGGCAGACCAACCGGCGGCTGGCCGCAGCCAGGCGCCAGCCGCGGCGCGATCCAGCCGTGCTGATCAGCAGCAAGCGCCGGCCTGGATCGAGGGCCTGCAGAAGCGCGCGCAGCTCCGGGTCGTCCGCCGCGGCCGGATCGGCCAGCCGGAAATAGGGCGCGTAGAGACGCCCCACTTGCTGCAGGCCCGCCCGAGCGCGGACCAACAGCCAGGAAAACCCCCAGTTGCGGTGCTGGCGCTGGGCCTGACCCCAGTTTTCCGGC
>Ga0247727_10013168_pt1 | contig 14012 bp, 12 predicted proteins | sample WisWelCaveWW1625_FD_202498 | JGI IMG/M metagenome (GOLD analysis project Ga0247727, IMG submission 202498) | Biofilm microbial communities from Wishing Well Cave, Virginia, United States - WW16-25 | ecosystem: Environmental > Aquatic > Deep subsurface > Groundwater > Cave microbial mat | place... | reverse complement strand
ATTTCAGAGAAACGGTGCTGGTATTGAGGTATTTTTCTCATTCCTTTGGTGTCGGTTATTGGGGTTGCCGGGTTGGTTGGCTGAGTAGTATTGATTGGTCAATTTCGAAGGATTCTAAAAATCAACGAAATTTAGCTTGCGTTTTGGAGAATTTTTTCGTTGAAGACCTGTCAGGTCTTTAAGACCTGACAGGTTCATAATATTGGTTCGCGATTTTGGCACACAATTGCTGCCGCTCAACACTTTTTTGCGAAATATTGAAGGCGTAAGAAAAATCTCAGGGATATTCCATAAAATCAGACAATTCCTGGTCTCTGGTATTAGGATCCGGAAATATCGCAAGACACTTTCAACCGGAAAATTTTAGAGAATGGTGTCATGGCTGTCAAAACAACAGGACAAAATTCCCGATTGAATCAAATTACCAGGATCCGGCAGTTCCGGATCCTGGCGCCTGCCGATATTTGCAACAGGTACATCCCGCGGGACAGGTTTCCAATGTCAAGAGCATTGTCCCGTTCCAATTCCATCTTCATGACCACAGCTCCTTGTGCATCCATCAAAATAATTTCGCCATCAGGTTGGCCGGAAATGGAAATATGGATTACCTGTGTCGCAGGATTTGGATATATATTTAATACTGGAATATTTACATTGTTCGCGACGGGAACGGTGATTTCGATTCCACAGGTATCGGTCAGGCAACCATTGCTGTCGGTGACAGCGACACAAAAAAATCCGGGACACAGTCCCGCAGCAAATGCAGTGGTTTGCATCGAAGCAGCGGAATCCCACAGGTACGAATACGGCGGTGAACCGCCGGACGGAATTGCAAAGATGCTGCCGTTGCAGGTATCGGGATCAGCAGGTGAGGAATTCAGAATAATTGCAATTGCGGCAGGATCAGTTATGGTGATGCAGCTTGTATCCAGGCACCCGAATGAATCAGTAACCTCGACACAACAGGGTCCTGCCGGTAATCCCTGAGTCGAATCTGCTGTGTCGCCATTGTCCCAAAGGAAAGAAAAAGGAGGGTTTCCACCAGAGACCAAAAGTTTTAGCGATGCAGAAGAATCACCATTGCAGGGATTTTGGACAATGTTGATAAACTGGAACAGGACAGCAGCCGGTGAATTGATCGTAACCGAAATCGTATCGGAAGCACCGGCCGAGTCGGTAACGACAACCGAATAAATTCCGGCGCATAAGCCGGTTGCCGTAGGAGTGACCTGGTTTCCCGCCGATGGATCCCAAAGCCACGAGTATGGCGGGAGCCCGCCGGTTGCCGATACCGTCGCCGATCCGGTACAGGTTCCTGCGCATACCGGCGGATTCTTATTCACCAGGTATCCTGCCAGCGAATTCGAAAATGTGATTTTGCACGTATTCGTATTCAGTATCGGCAAGAACTGATGAATATTGTTCCCGATTCCAAGGGCGCCTTCGTCATTTCTTCCCCAGACCATCATGTCGCCGTTTGTCAATACGGCCATCGAATGCCAGCAACCGCATCCGATTTTCACAGCGGATGAAATGCCAAAGACGGCAACTGCAAGTGAAGTATCTGTTGTGCTGCCATCGCCAAGCATTCCGTAGGCAGAATTCCTTCCTACCGCAAGGATCTCGCCTGTTGATTTTCTCATCAGGGTATGATGGCAACCGGCTGCGACTTCGACAATCCCGGTTACGCCGATCATCTGAACAGGCAAGTTTGCCAGGAATTTCGTCCCGTCTCCCAATTGTCCTTCCAGGTTGTATCCCCAGGCCCAAACGGTTCCGTCGGATTTTACGGCGACACTGTGGTATCCTGAAGCGGAAATCGCTACGACATCAGTCAATCCGAAAACTTGTGTCGGTACTTTCGCGGTATCATTGGTGCCATCGCCGATTTGTCCGTACAAATTGCTTCCCCAGACCCAAACGGTACTGTCTTTTCTCAGTGCCATCGTATGATAACCGACAGCGGATATCGCAACGATATCTGAAAGATTGGGAACCAAAACAGGAACATTTGTCGAAGCCAGGTTTCCTGTGCCCAGTTGTCCGTCGCTGCCTTTTCCCCAGGTCCATACATATCCATCATCTTTCAAAGCCACCGAGTGGAAGAATCCGCCTTCGATGGCGATGACGCTGTCAAGTACGGCGACTGGCAGCGGAACAGTGGAAGGGTTATTGGTGGCATTGCCCAATTGTCCGTTCTGGTTATCTCCCCAGGAAAGGACAGTGCTGTCCGCTGCGATCGCGAGGGTATGAAAATACCCTGCTGCGACAGCCCGGACATTCGCCAGGTTTACCTTGACAGGAATGTTTTTGTTCAGGTTGGTCCCATCTCCCAATTGCCCGAAGAAGTTGTCGCCGGAAGTCAGAACGGAATCTCCATCACATAAAATCACAGATTGGAGGGAGCCACCGTCAATTCTCTTCTGTGCATAGGCAACGGAGAAACCTGACAAAATCAGCAGGAACAGGATCGGAAAGCAGGCATATTTCACGGGAATAATTTACGAAATCCGGAATTGTTTCGATTTTCGGGGATTGCGGGAATTCATTTGGAGGCAAATGGAAACATTCTTCCATCTTTGTCCTTCCGGAATGGCGCTATGATCGAGATCAGATACAGCATTTCAGAGATGGATTATCGGAATATGTTTTTTACGGCAGTATTCAGAAAACCAGGGATGATTGCACTTTTGGTTCTTGGCATTCTCAATCTGCTTTATGATTTTCTGCTGCGAAGCGGGATCGCAGGGGAAACCAGCGCCGATTCGAATATTCATTTGTTTGCCGGAATTGCAATAGTTGTTGGCTTGCCATTGTTGTTGTATTTCCGGGCCGGCAGGACCTACCGTTCCAATCCGCAATTGCAGGAGAATATCCGGATGATATTTACGGAGGAGGAGATTTCAATTCAGGGGCAGAGTTTCGAAGGGAGTTTCCCCTGGTCGGATGTCAGGAAGGTCAGGAAGACAAAATCGTGGATCATGATTTACAGGAACAGGAACATTGTGCAGTTTATTCCGGCCACGGCTTTCCGGACGGCTGGCGATTTTCATTCCTTTTCAGAGCTTTGCAGGAAAAGCGGGTTTCCCTTTGCCTGATAACAGCAACGGATTGCGATTCCGGTTTCCTCAAGGAAAATTTCTGTTATGATCCGGCAAGGTCCCTGCAGAATTGTGTTACCCGGATGGGATATCATTCCACTGTTGCCCCCGCAGTAAATTTTTCCCTTTCAGAAGTTGAAAATTGTCAATAAGTTGCTCATGGGGAGGAGGTTGGAGGCCCCGGAGTATTATATTGATATATAATATATAAAATAATTAAAATTATTTGTAATGAAAAAGGGTTCGAAATCACATTGTTTTCCAAGCCTTGATGAACGCCAAGCCAATCTATATCTTGGTCACAATCCTTCCGCCCTGTACTCCACCCGTTTTCCACTGAACGAGGTAATTCCCCGAAGACAATCCGATTGCGCTGCCCTTGATATAATGCAATCCCGCTGAAAAATCAATCCTTTGGCTTTCTCTGACAATCCGGCCCTGCAAATCAGCAATTGTGAATTCAAATTCTGAATTCCGGTATGCAATCGCCTTTATGACAAAATCATCCCAAAATGGATTGGGATACAAACCGATGACGGAAATCTCTGGCGGTCCGCCTGCTTCCCCGATACCAACCGGATTGTTTGCTGCCTTCGGCGGAAGCAATACCGGGAAATCCGTCCGGGGAACAGATGCTGATGAACTTTCTTTGAGAAATCTGTCTGTATCATCAGAATACCAGAACGGTCCCGCTGTTTCACTGCTGTCGGCCGCGTCCAGAATGTCACCACAGAAATAGAAATCAGCTTGTGCGCGCTGTTTGTTGATATCCAGGATCGTATATCCGTGGCCGGTTACCTCTGCATATTTAATGTGGGGATTGGCGAGCGTGATGACAGCTGCCGGAACCGGGAAAGGAAAATTATCAGTAGTGATACTTGAGCAGACAAATTCCACCCCGACTTTCGCTGTGTCCTTTTCGAGGTTGTTGGCCCAGGCAGTATGAATGTCTCCTGTAAGAACAACAGTATTTTCAACATTCCGTGAGATCAAAGTATCGTAAAAACGATTTCGTTCTGCCGCATAACCATCCCATTGATCTGGATTGACCGGACCGAGGAGGGGGATCTCCAGCGGCGCCATAAATACCTGTTGTCCGAATACCTTCCATTGCGCGGCCGAACTGTCAATCTCATTTGCGATCCATGACAATTGTTGTGGTCCTACCATGTAACGGGAACTGTCTCCAAATGCTGACGCTACCGATTGGGAATCACGTCCAATCATTCTCGTATCCATCATGACGAACGAAGCGAGATCACCCCAATGGGAAGTTCTGTAAATCCTTAGCGTGTCGGATGGATCAGGCTTTCGCATCGGAATCCATTCGAAGAATGCTTTCACTGCCATTCGCTTGCGATGTTCCCAGAGACCGTCGGCCGGATAAACATGCCCGTCTGCCCCGCCACTCCAGGAATTGTTGGCGAATTCGTGGTCATCCCAGACGACAATGAATGGATATAACTGGTGCAGATATCTGAGATCGGGATCCAGGCGGTATTGGGAATAGCGCTGCCGGTAATCAGACAGCTCCGTCAGCTTTTCCGGCGGATCGTGGGGACGGCCGATGGTTCCCTCAGAGCCATTTTCATATATATAATCTCCCAGGTGAATGACGGCATCCACATCATTTCGTGCGGCGATCAATTTGTAGCCATGAAAGAATCCGGAAGAATATTCGGCGCAGGATACGACCGCAAACCGGAGTGAGTCCACATCACCTTCCGGCAGCGTCCTGGTTCTTCCAGTGAGCGATTTCCGGTTGTTCATCTCAAATCGGTAATAATACCATGTATTCGCCTGAAGACTATCCACATCCACCTGTACGGTAAAATCGGAGGAAGAATCCGTACCAAATGTACCCGTTCTCACTACATTGACGATTCCTGTATCTGTTGCCACTTTCCAGGTTCCCTGGTATGGAGCCGGAAGGAAATCAGGTGTCAGCCGCGTCCAGAGAATTACGCGGTCTGACAGCGGATCGCCGGATGCGACGCCGTGGCAAAATGGCCAAAGTACAGGATCAATGGCGGACCGGGCGTTTAAATCCAGGGGACTTTGGGACAATGCCGGAAGCCAGAAAGCAATGGGGACTGAAATCGTAAGAAGGGAGCGAATCACAACAATCCGAAGATATTGAATTTTCGCGAATGGGAAAAAAGAATGCGCCCCGCCATTGTCCGGGCGGGGCGCAGTCCACATCTATTGCCAAAGTTTATGGTTTGAAATCAGCGGGATAGCGACTTTGGAAAAGAGACCTTGAATTGCCCCCTGATTTTACGTTTTTCATGATGTTGAATCCGAAAGTGGCGCCAAAGAAACTGCCCGTCTTTTGGGGTTTACACCAGATGTTCACCGGAATATTGAAATTGCCTGACCGGAAAGTTTTTCCTACTGCAAAGATGAATCCCGAAGTCAAGGCCGGTATTCCACGACTGTCCAACCTTTTCTCCAAGGGGTATGGATTTTCCACAATAGTACGGTAGCCCTCCTCATCAATTTGATAATAGTCCCAATCGTCCGCAAGGTGCCAGGTTTGATTTGAATCAATATAGCCCCAGGCCATCGGCATGATGTTGATAGTGGGACCCATAGCAAATTCAAATCCGGTTTTGGCATCCCGGAAACCATTAAGCATGGTGATGCTGGGGATAAACATTCCCTGGTCCAATCCGGAAATCACCGGCAGGACTTCCAAAAGAGCCTGGAACCGGCCGCTGCTCAGGTATTGTTCTTCAAACTGGTAGCCAATCGTCGTCAAAACCGGCAATTTGTTGAATCCACCTTGCGCAAGGGGAGCCGAGAATGTTCTCGCAACCTGACCGGTGACGAATGCAAGACCCATGCGAGGTCCGCCGTGTGAGACTTTGAGAGCGTCAGGATTGTTGGTGATGGATTCGAAGCTGTCTTCACGTACCAGGCTCGATTTCACATGTTCATTCACCGGAATTCCGAGCAAACTGGAAATTGTAATGCGGATCATCGCCCGGATCTCTTCAGGCAGGTATTGGAATTCCTCAGTATGAGTAAATTCGATTTTTCCCGTATTCACATCCGTAATTTGATAAGAAATGAAGATGTAATCGCTCAGTTTCTGGATGGATCCGCTTACGACTTTTTCTGCTTTCAGGAGTTTTCCGGCATCCTGCATGCATTTCGATGAAAAACATTTTGCGGGATCAATACCGTTTGCTGAACATACTTCCGTGACTTCGTATTTGTTGATCACGTCGAATTTCCCGGTCATTTCCAGCTCTACCCGCGTTAACTCGGTCAGTTCATCATTTGACAAGGGAAGATTTTTCACATCTATGGTAAACAAGGCGATAGAAAAGTCCTGCGACCTGAGGTCAAACTGAATGAAGGAGCAGATGGCTGCCAGTGCGAAAATCTTGATTTGTGTTTTCATAATTGCGATTATTTTGTGTTCCTACCAATCCTACGATCTTCCCTTGTCTGGGTATTATCGGATTTCACCAGGCTTGTACCGGTTTTTGCACCGATTGAAAAAAGAGGGATTCAGCGGATCAGAAAAAAGCAATCCTTGAAAAAAGCATCCGGTGTTTTGCAGATTTCGCATATCCCCCGCCGATCGGATGGAGATTTTGCATATTTTGCAAATATTCGTTCAGCAAAGGCCGGAAAAGCCTCGTTTTCGGTTGAAAACTGATGTTTGCCCGATATGGAGAACAGCAAAAGCCTTCAGCAACAATTCTTTGATGCCGTCAAAACCAAGCTGGATCCCGGCAATTCCTTAGTTGCAGAGTTGGCCGAAGTGCTGGCCCTGAGCACCGATAGCGCCTACCGGCGGATCAGAGGCGAAACGCCACTTACCATTGATGAGATCGCAACCCTCTCCCGGAACTATAACCTTTCCGTGGATTCGATCCTGACCAACAGCAAGTCAAGTATTGCATTTGAATACCATGCGATCGGCGAGGAAGGATTGACCCTTCATATGTACCTCGAAGGCATCTACCAGGACCTCATACGGATCGCCTCTGCGGAAGACAAAGAGATTGTTTATTTCGCCAAAGACCTTCCCCTGTTTCATTTTTTTCATTATCCCGAAATCGCAAGGTTCAAGTTTTTTTTCTGGATGAGAACCGTTTACCAGTTTCCCGAATATGAAAAGATGCCTTTTGGCATCGGGAATTTGAATCCGGAAACTGCCAAACTTTGCCAGAAGATTCTCAATGCCTATTCGCGAATTCCCACTCTGGAGGTCTGGAGTGATGAAACCATGAACAGTACCCTGACGCAAATCCGGTATTGCTGGGAATCGGGAATTTTTTCTAACAAGTCGGATGCGGAAACTCTTTGCGACCTCTTGTCCGGACTTGTAGATCATCTGGAGTCCCAGGCCGAGCGGGGTGCGAAGTTCATTCCCGGCCTGGAACCGACCGGCGGCAATGACAATTACAGGTTGTTTTTCAATGAAATCCTCCTTCCTGACAATACCATTCTCGTGCGGATGGGAGAAGCGAAAATCGCATACCTGCCACGCAACCTTTTGAATTTCCTGGTTACCTCCAACCATGATTTTGCCAGCCAGATGTGGGAAGCTATTCAGAAGATTGTGAAAAAATCACAATTGGTGAGTGTCGTTGCAGAAAAAGACCGAAGCAGGATTTTCAGGAAGTTTCATCAGAGAATAGATGAATTGAAGAAAAGTCTTACTTGATTGCTGACATCAACTAGCACAGTTTACACAGCTTGAGGAAATAGAAATGAGAATGAAGAAAATTTTTGCATTCGCGGCAATTTCCCTGGTTTTTCAATTGTCAACGGCGCAAACTGAGCTACGAAAATTTGCCTCCCCACAGGAGTTGTTTCAGGTTCTGGTTGAAGCCATCAAGTCAGAAGACCTGCAGGTCTATGCTTCCTGCTGGAATCCCGAAACGATGGAAAGGGAAGGCCAGGTTAGCCGGCTGAAAGAAGATCCCGGCGGATGGGAAGAACTCCAGGGAATTTTTCAGGGACCGCAAAAACTCAAAAAAGGAGAATATTCAGGGGCGGAGGGAAACCAAACTTATTCAGCTTCAGTGAAAGCTCCCAAAGCAAAGGAAGGTGGCATCGGAAATGTCAGGATGGTACAGAAGGATGGAGGTTGGTTGATGAATACGTGGTAGGATTGACCAAAACGCGATGCGGATAAGGAATCTGGATTCCTTCTCTGAAAAACCTTTCCTTCACCGATTCATTCAGGTCGGTAAACAAATCCCAGGCATCTTCGGGATTTTTTGCCCAAACATAAGTCCGCAATCTGACGCCTGAATCTGCGAATCCGATGACGCGTACCAATACCACCGGGGTTCCTGATTCTTTTTCTTTTGGAGTCCGGTTGTCAATGCAAAGAGCATGTTTGCCTGCCTCGTCCTGCAGAATGCTTCTGGCCAATTTGATATCAGATTCGAAAGTTATCTGGAATTCGATATGAATGCAGGTTCGCGGATCGGCAATCGAACAATTGACAATCGTATCGGCGCTGATGACCGAATTTGGAATGATGATCCGGTTGTTTTCAAAATCCCGGATCACGGTATGCCGGAGTGTGATGTCTTCGACGATTCCGCGCTTTCCGCTTCCCAGTTCAATCCAATCCTGTACACGGAATGGCTTGAACATGACGATGAATATTCCGCTGATGACATTGGAAAGCGCCGCCTGGGAGGCAAACCCGAGAATCGCAGCAAGGACTCCGGCGCTGGCGAAAAGCGAAACGGCGATTGTTTTGCCTCCGGGAAGTCCGTAAATGATCACAACCACCGCCACCATGAGAATGATTACCGTCATGGAATTCTTCAGGAAGCGGAATTTGGTGGGATCCATCCGAAGCAAATCCGCCATCCTGCGCAGATAGCGGTGCAATAGCCATCGGGATAGCCTGATCAGAACAAATGCAACTGCCAGGACGATGCTGATAAACATCAATTCATCTCCATACTGATGGAAGAATTTCTGGAAGTTCATGAATGCGGATTGTTCACAGCCATTGTTTCTTCCGGAAATAGCGGAACATGATCAGGCTGATGACAATCATAATTACCCAGAATATGGCATAACTGTATTTGAATTTCAATTCTGGAAAAAACTCGAAGTTCATTCCATATACCCCGGCGATGAAGGAAAGGGGAATAAAAATGGCGGTGAATATCGTGAGAACTTTCATTACCTCATTCATCTTGACGGTAACTGAAGAATGATATACCTGCAAGAAGTCGGTGAGCATCGCCGCGTAGCTTTCCACTACTTCTGACGCTTGCGTGGCATTCTTCACAAGGTCATTCAGATACTTATAAGTTCCTTTCCTGAAATATGAAGATTCTGTTTTGGACAATTGAACGGCCAGTTCTCTTGCCGGCCTGACATTTTTGCGCAGATAGTTGATCTCCAGTTTATACAGATTGATTTTTTGCAGGACCTGGGGGGAAGGCTTTTTCAAAACCTCCATTTCCAGATCTTCAATCTGCAGGCCAAATTCCTCCACGGCGAAAATGTAATGGTCAAAAATCACATCCAGAAGTGCGAAAAGCAGATAATCTGCTCCGTACCTTCTCACTCTGCCACGGTTTTCACGAATCCGTACTCTCACCGCATCGAAAATCCCGGATTCTTCTTCCTGGAATGTGATCAGGACATTTCCAATCAGGACAAATGAAATCTGCTCAGAAACAATTCTGGCTTTGCTGTCGTCAAAGCGCATCATTTTTACCGCCGTAAAAATCTTCGCTTCTATTTCCTCGGTATGCGGACGGGTACCGGTGTTAAGAACACTTTCCAGGAGGAGGCTGTGAAGGCGGAATTCGCGTCCGATTTTCCGGATGAGTTCTACATCATGCAGACCGGTGAAGTTGATCCAGTGAACTCCGGCCTGCGGCTCTTCAGAATTCCAGTAGAAATCAGGCGCCTTCACCTGGCTTTCGTCTATAGTTTTTTCGTCATACCTGAAATAATCGGCAGTGGTTTCCGATACTTTTTTCTTGCCAATAAACATAAGGGTGCCCGGTACTTTTCCCTGGGTTTGTTTTCTGTCTTTCAGGAAGCGGGCCATATTACCGCAATAGAAAATGGTGGCCGGTGAATATCAGCAACAAGGAATCAGGATCATGCCGGATGGCTTTTCCCGTCACTTTCCGTTTTTGCCGTTGACGTGGGCCACAAACTTTTCAGGTTTGCGTTTTCCACGTACACGCTTTTGTGCTGTTACCGAAACATACAGGGACGGATTGTCGCTGAAAGCATGCAAAGCCGCTATCACTGAAGGCTCCAGATGTTCCCACAAGGGCTGCCTGAGCTGGTGAACAAATGTGAGCGCTGGTCTGATCTTTTCATCATAAATCCGGGAATATTTACCGAAATCACCCGGATGGATACTTCCCCGGCAGTTTTCGCTACCGCAGAAGCATTTCATTTCTTCAATGATGTTGAAGAGACCGTATTCGTCAGTGATTTCTTCTCCCGGCTGAATGTCCCGGATGGCGACTTCAAATCCGTAGCCGGTCGTCATCGCATTCGGCGTGCAATTGTGGTTGACATATTTCCCGAAATCCCAGGACATGACTCTGTCACCGACCCTGTCAATGTAGGAGAATTTGTCAACGAGGTATCTCACGGAAGGAGATTTTCGGCGATACTCCTGGTACGAAAGCGCAATTTCAAGCGCGTCGCGCACATAAACCAGGGTGCCTTTTGGAATTAATCTCGTGGCGAAAACGCCATAGCCCATATCCGGGCTGATGAATCTCAACTGGGTATCCGGGTGTATCATGTGAAAATCTGGTTGGTTTCCAAATGAATCGTGCAATGATACAATGATTTGAAATTCTGTGAAAATTTTTTTAACCCGTTATGCACATTTTCCGATGTACGTTGATAACGCCGTCTGCTCCCGTTTTCAACCTATGCAGCAGAAGTAAAGGGGAGGTTATCAACATTTCAACCAGCCGGATTTCCGTCCTTTGGCCCGGATCATTTCTTTCGCCAGTGCCGCCTTCCAAATCCGTAAATGATCTGCGCGAAAAAGTTTTTCGGAAATGATTCGAGTTTCGGAAAGCCGAGCCGAATGTCCCTTCCGTTTTTCGGTACCCAGGCTGTTCCAAAGAGGTAGTCCCAAATGCTCAGCGTGAGTCCGAAATTGATGCCATATGGCTGTTTTTCAGGGAGTTCATGCGAATGGTGCCAGATGTGCATGGCAGGATGGTTGAAAACATAGCGCAAGGGTCCGATGTCCATTGTGAAATTTGCATGGTTCCAGTGCCCGACGAAAGTCTGAAACATATAGACGATGAAGAAGTCCCCGACACTGAATCCGATCATGGCCAGGGGAAGGTAAAGCAAGCCCTTATACACGACGTTCTCCATCCAGTGATACCGCAGGTGCGCCGCGAAACCCATTTGTTCCACGGAATGATGAACCTTGTGGAACTCCCACAGAAACGGAACCCGGTGAAGAAGACGGTGAATGTTCCATTGAAGGAAATCGGCAACAATGAGTAACAATACCATCTGCGACCAGGCAGGCCATGTACGCAATTGAATGGCAACCAGATTATTGATTCCGAGCAGTCCCAATCCGCCTTGAAACAAGTCAACTGCCAAATTGGACAGCGCATTGAAAATGATCAGCGAAAAAAGAAAATAATTGAAGTACACGTAGAAGAGATCAAGCCAGAAATCTTTCCGGAAGGTCGCCTGCTTCATCCGCCAGGGAAGAGTGATTTCCAGCAGAAAGAAAAATATTGAGATTCCTGTCAGCCAGTAGAAGTAGTTTGTCCAGGAAGGAATGGTGACAGATTTCCAGAGATAATCCCAATAACCGGAATAGGCGTCAGAAACTATTTTGCCATAATGATCCAGAATCATGGCAAGATGAAATCTGCCGGTAAGGAATCAACCCTGCTCCATTCAATCCAGGAGGCGGCGTAGTTGCTGCATTGCTTGTATCCCAGGATTTCCTGCAAGACAAACAAAGACAAAGACGACCGGTAACCGGAATAACAATAGGTAATGACTGGTTTGCTCCCATCAATGCCGGCATCAGAGTACAATTTTCTGAGCTCTTCCACCGGCTTGAATGTAAAATCTTCCCCTTGCCCTGCTTGTATCGCTTTGGAATACTCCATCCAGATCGCTCCCTGGATGTGACCTGGCCGCGAAGATCTTTCTTTGATTTCTTCGCCGGTATATTCTCTCCGGCTTCTGACATCGAGAAAAATAATGCTGTCAGATTTCAGGTTTCCGGCTATCGTTTGAATCGTTGTCAGCATTTCCGGTTTTTCAGCTCCGGAGAAATTGAATGTTTGCGGATTGACGCAATCGGGCAATTTGGTATCGAGTTCAAATCCGCTTGCTTTCCAGCCCTGGAGTCCGCCATTGAGCAGGAAAACTTTTTCGTGGCCATACATCCGGAGTATCCACCACATCCTTGCGGCGTTCACATTGCCTTTGTCGTCATATGCAACGATCCTTTTTCCCGGGAGAACACATTTTCGTGAGAGAAGTGACTCCAACTGATTCCTGTTTGCGACGGTACTGAAAAATGCTTTGGTCGAATCTTCGATGTCACTTCGCCAGATTTGAATTGCGCCGGGAATGTGACCAGCGAGGTATTCCTCTTTCGGCCGGATATCGAGAAGCGTGAATGATTCCGGATTGCTGATCATCTGATTTAACGCTACAGGACTTAGCACGGAAGGAACTGCCTTGTAAAACGAATCATCGGTCAATGTACCGGACTTCGCAACCGGTGTCTGATCACGATCAGGCTTTTCGGGATCGGGATCGTTGCATCCGGAAAGCAAACAAAGGACTGCAAAAAAGGCAGTCATGCTTTTCAACCGGATATCCATTCTCATTTTTCCAACCAGTACCATTCCGTTTTTTTTAATTGGGGCCTTCTTCCGCGTTTTACAGGCGCGTAATTCAAGGCAAGATAATCCAGTATTGGCTTTTCGTCCATACCGAGGTCACCCAGATTCTGCGTTGCCTGCATCCACCGTATCTTTTCTTCCCAGTTTTCCCTGCTCAGCCGGGTTTGGGTGATCAATTTGGAGGAATGGCAGGTGAGACATCGCCTTTTCACGATTTCAATTCCTGAAGCGGAGATCAGCCCCGAAGTCACTTCAATTCCGTCTTTTACTTCTGAAACAACAGCCGTTTCCGGTTTCCTTTTCTCTTTTTCAGGAATTTTTTTGGACCAGGTATTCAAAGTGGCACCAATGAGGAATAGAAGAATGCCAATTGCCATCGTATTCGACCAGGCAATATTTTTCAGGGAATTCGGATTTGGTTCCGCAGGCATTTCAAACAACCTTGATGGCAATGCGGTGCGTGGCATTGTTGAGGTAACCATTCGGATTCCAGCCGGGGACCACCATCGGCTGCATATTCCCGGCAGAATCTGTGGCCCGGGCCCAGATTTCATAATAACCGGGCTGCGGAAATTGCAAGGTCGCATTCCAATGTTGCCAGGCCAGGCGGTTTGCCGGTGATCGCAGGGTACAGGGAATCCAGCTTGAACCGAAGTCAATGGAAACATGCATGGCAGAAACCTTCATATCTCCGGCCCAGGCATGTCCCCGGACAGCGAGGCTCGTTCCTGTGCGCAGCATGGCGCCGGTTTTGGGGGAGGTGATCAGGGATTTTACCGGCATGGATTCGATGATGCACATGTTTTCATCCGGAACCTCACTGCCCGGCTCTACCGGTTTGCATGGCACGCGGTAAGATGCGCCTTCCATTTTTGCACCGTCATGGACGATGTTGCGGATCCGAATTCGCGAAAGCCATTTTCCGGAAGCCGAAGCCGGCCATCCGCCAAATACCAGCCTTAACGGATATCCGTTTGCCCAGGGGAGGTCCTTGCCATTCATGGCCCAGGCGATGAGCGATTCATTTTCCATCGCTTTG
>Ga0247727_10013167_pt1 | contig 14012 bp, 11 predicted proteins | sample WisWelCaveWW1625_FD_202498 | JGI IMG/M metagenome (GOLD analysis project Ga0247727, IMG submission 202498) | Biofilm microbial communities from Wishing Well Cave, Virginia, United States - WW16-25 | ecosystem: Environmental > Aquatic > Deep subsurface > Groundwater > Cave microbial mat | place... | reverse complement strand
TACGCGACCCTGGCATTGACTCAGCGTATCATGTCTGTGGGGCACGGCGGGCAGATACTCCTCTCACAGGTTACACATGATTTGTTGAAAGACACACTTCGCGATGGAACGGAACTGCGCGATATGGGCGAACGCCGTTTGAAAGATATATTCCAACCTGAACGCCTCTATCAGGTTATCAGCACCGATCTGCTTTCTAGCTTCCCGCCTCTCACAGCGCTTGAAATATTCAATCATAACCTGCCTCCACAGCTCACCTCGTTTATCGGGCGTGAACGTGAGCTCAAAGAAGCAAAAGGAAAACTTTCATCAGCAAGATTGTTGACTCTCATCGGACCCGGCGGCACAGGCAAGACGCGCCTCTCGTTACAACTTGGCACAGTGATGATTCCGCATTTTACGGATGGCGTGTGGTTCATCGAGCTTGCACCGCTCGCCGACCCTGCTCTGATTTTGCAGACCATCGCATCCGTTGTCAATGTCCGCGCGCAAATGGGCGCACCGTTGAAGGATATTGTCATTGATTATCTGCGCGCAAAAAATCTTTTGCTCATTTTTGACAACTGCGAACATCTCGTCGAAGCGTGCGCACAACTTGCGGATGAATTTCTGCACAATGCGCCCAACCTAAAAATCATCGCCAGCAGTCGCGAGGCGCTCGGCATTGGCGGAGAAACTGTCTATCGGGTGCCGTCGCTCTCGTTGCCCTCCGCTCAAGGCGGCGTCCTCGCCGCCGGGGACGGCGGCGCGAGCAAGATGATGAGATTCGAGTCTGTTCAACTTTTTGTAGAACGCGCGCGGGCGGCGAATCCAAAATTCGATTTGACGGAAAAGAACGCTTCATCCGTCGCCCAAATCTGCCGCCGTCTCGACGGCATTCCCCTCGCCTTGGAATTAGCCGCGGCGCGTGTGACGGTTTTTCCCGCGGAGCAAATCGCATCACGTCTCGATGACCGCTTCAAATTATTGACGGGCGGCTCACGCACTGCATTGCCGCGCCAACAAACTCTGCGCGCATTGATTGATTGGAGTTACGACATTCTGCCGAAGGAAGAATGCAGGTTGCTGAGGAGGCTTTCGGTGTTCGCGGACGGTTGGATTCTTGAAGCGGCAGAAACTGTTTGCAGCGACATGGATGTGCTGGAACTTCTACCGCAACTCGTGAACAAATCGCTGGCGACCATGGACGAGGAAGGCGGCGAGCCGCGTTATCGTCTGCTGGAAACGATTCGCCAATATGCGCGCGATAAATTAATGGAATCGGGCGAAGCCGAACAAATGCGAAATCGTCAGCTCGATTATTTTGTTCAACTGGCAGAGAATGCAGAACAGGAGCTTCTCAAAAACACGGCATTGACATGGGTCAACAGGCTGGAGGCGGAGTACGACAACTTGCGCGCCGCATTTGAATGGGGTATGGAGCATGACGTGCTGGCGGTCTTAAGAATGGCTGGCGGGTTAACATACTTCTGGTACAGGCGCGGTTATGAAACCGAAGGACGCAAATGGATTAATGAAGCGATGGAACACCTCAACGGTTTGCCTATTGTGGAAGGCGAAGTTGAGCGCTGGCAAAAGGCAATCGTTGCCAAAGCCTGGCAGTCTATGGCGTTTATGTCATCCAGCCAGGGTGATTTTTTGAATGCAATTGCGGCTACCAAGAAATGCGAGGAACTGGCGCGTCAAATTGGAGATAAACGCCTGCTGGCAACAGTGCTTGCTCAGGGGGCTTCTTCAAAGATGATGTCTGGTGACTTTGAATACGCCCAATCGGTTATGGAGGAAGTCCTTGCCATCGCGCACGAATCAGGAGACCCCTCTGCTCTAGGCATGGCATACGGCATGCTGGGTTTACACATGACGATGATGGGTCAGGACTCCAAAACGGCGAGTGAATATACCTCAAAAGGAATTGCGTTAATGAAAGACACCCTGAATAATTTTTGGGGGACGATGCTGTTATTTGGTTTGGGAATGGCGGCGCGATTTCAAGGGCGCTTCGAGGAGGCGCGCGAACGGTTTACTCCCCTGCTTCCGATTCTTCGCGATTTGGGCGATCACCACCGCACGAACATGATCCACAGCGAAATGGCTCACATGGAACGGCAAGAGGGACATTACGACAAAGCCGAATCCATGTATCGCGATACGATTATCGAATGGAAAAGGCTGGGTCACCGCGCCGCGGTTGCGAATCAACTGGAATGTTTTGCATTCATTGCCAAAATCCACGAACAAGCCGAACGCGCCGCGAAACTATTTGGCGCGGCGGAGGCGTTGCGCGAGAAGATCAATATCCCCATGAGTGAATTGGAGCAAATCGAATACGACCGTGAAACCGCCGACTTGAAAGCGAACATGGACGAAAAAGAATTTACTTCGCTTTGGGCAGAGGGACGGTCAATGACAATGGAGGATGCGATTGCACTTGCGCTGGAGTAAAAACATAATTAACCCCAAATCTAATTTTGGACGCAGATGAACGCTGATTTCGCTGATAAAAGCAAAATCAGCGTTTTCTGCGTTTATCAGCGTCCCTATTGCCCTTAAAATCAAACTCACCCGCGAAAGATTAATTTCGGGGTGAGTCATATTGATTTTATGCTTTGGGATTCATGCTGGTATAAACCGCAAGCACATTGCCGGTTGGGTCTTGAAAGAGACCATACCAGCCAAACCCAGGGACTTCCGCTTTCGGGTGAATCACTTTGCCGCCGAGCTTCTCCACCTTTTTCAAATCGGCTTCGATGTCATCGCTGTCAATGTAGACAGTCACCTGACCAGCCGGGTTTTCATCTGAGACAGAGGGAAATCCTCCGCCTGAAGCATCTCCGGCTTCCCACATGGTGTAATTCATTTCAGGCATTGGAGTGATCTTCCACCCGAACAGTTCCTGATAGAACTTTCCCGTGGCTTCCTGGTCCGCGGCAGGGATCTCAACATGGACAACATTTCGTTTGGTCATGGCAATTCTCCTTTTTATGAAACCGAATAGTGTTGGGCAGATTATAGAACATAATTTCTATTTCGACAACCCCCTCGCAAGGACTATTTTTATAGGGCTTACGCAGTTCAAAATCTTTTAGCCGCGAATTACACGAATTTTCGCTAATTTTTAAAGAATTCGCGCGAATTGGCGAAATTCGCGGCTTCTTCTTGGAGTTTTGCGTAAGTCCCATTTTATTCGTATTTCAACGCAAGCACCGGGATCATCGTCGCGGCGCGCAGGGCTGGATACAAACCCGAAAGCATTCCCACCAGTGTGGAAAACAGCAAAGCAAAAACGGGCAACCAGATGGGAGTGTACACCGCAACGCTCGGAGGCGCGCCTCCCTGTTCAGATACTTGATTGGCAAGAAACACGATGGCGATCAAGTTTATCCCGTATGAAGCAAGCCACCCGATCAACACACCGCCAAGCCCGCCGAGAAAACCGATGCCCGCCGCTTCCCCCAAAAAGATGGCAAGCACATCGCGGTTCGTTGCACCGACGGCTTTCATCAGCCCGATCTCGCGCGTCCGTTCGAGAATCGACATTGCCATGGTGTTCGCAATTCCGATTGCCGCAACCAGCAGGGCAATCGCGCCCACGCCGCCGAAGATCACTTGAAGAATGAGGAAAAAATTATTGATCCCTTCCAGAAAAGATTGCGGCGTGAATGCCTGGTATCCCATTTGAGTGATCTGGTCTGCGATTTCGATCACTTGATCCACGTCACTCACCTTGACGACCACCTGGCTGTAGCCTTCCTTGTTGTAATTGATGCGCCGGTTTTGAGCCCACTCATTCAACAGCTTGACCTGTTCGAGCGGCATATAAACAGTCCAATCCGATTCGCCGCGCGTTTCCGCAAGCACTCCCGTCACGCGCAAACTGATGTTCTTGCGAACTTCAGCGCCATTCTCATCATATTTAAATACGACCATTTGTATTTGCTGGTCGAACAATTCAGGTGGTAGCGGAGGCTCCTGCCCGGGGCGAAGTTTCGGGTCGTAAAAACTTTGCGGCACGGTCACACCAATCACAATGGTGCCGCGCCCCAACTCGGTGTTTCCGATTTCAGCCTCATCACCTAAATCAGAAACATCATCCGTGCCTATGCCGATGATGTTCACATAGGATTCGAGTTTTTGAAATTTCATCACCGCGCTGGTCATTAAATATTCGCGCGGAATGACCGACTCGACGCCCGGAATGTCGCGCAACTCTTCTAAAGCAGAATTGGTCAACAATTTAATATCGTCAGCAGAGAAGCCCTCGCCTCCCCCTCCGCCGCCACCGGGTCCAATAAACACGCCTTCACCCCCATAGGATGGACTCACTTGAATCTGGGTGAGATCGCCAATGCCATACAGTTGTTCGTTCGCGCTTCGTTGCAAGCCAATCGCCAGCGAAACAAGAATCACAACGGCGGCAGTTCCAATGACCACACCAATGGCGGTCAATGCCACCCGCCCTTTTCGGCGGCTCAAATTTCCAAGGACAAGGCGAAGCAGGTCAAGGAACTTCATAAGAGAAAATCAACCGCCCTTTCCGCCCTGAGGCGCGGGAATGGGCTTCTCCTCGATTTGCGGTTCAACTGAATCGCCGCTCGCGGGTGACGAACTGTCCAGCCCAAGAAGCCCCAGGATGAACCGCCGAATCTTTTGCCAAATTGTTTCTTGTTCTGGTTCGACGATTTCTTCGCCGCCTCCCGATGAGTCTGGGTTTTCTTCGATGATCGCCTCCGTCACTTCAATCTCCAAGGTTTTTGTGATGGTGCGCGGCTGATTGAAATCATCCACATAATCAATCGTGACATTGATGGTCGCCGCGCCGGATTGATCTGGAGTGAAGAAAGAATCTAATGTGAAATAACCACCCGCATCAAGCGACCCGACCAGGCTGGTCCCGTTTTCGATCAGCCCGTTTCTCGCTTCGAGTTTTATATTACCCAGTACAGAGAGTCGTTTGCCGAGATTCACGACCTGAATGGGCAACGCACCCGGTTGACCAGCGAAGAAAGGATCAGGTGGACGATAGAAACTCACATCCAGGCTGGGCAGGCTATACACAAGCAACGTAATCACCTGTTCATCGTTGATTACTTCGTTCTTATCGTTCAAATAGGAAAATGTGATTTTCATCGGATATGCGCCCGGGTTCGTGGACACGTTGACAATGAGATTCTGACTCGCATCCACTTTATCGCCAGCCGAAAGATCACCCAACGATTGCACATTCGACGCGCCGACAGGCGCAAAATTTGCGAAGTCCCCGCTTCCAGCTGAGACTCCGCCTGGTTGCGGGGTCCCGCCTGAGGTCCCGCTTGAACCGCCTCCCACGATCATGGTGATCCGTTGGGCTTTTGCATTCCCCACATTTTGCACAGTCAACTTGAGGGCGAATTGTTCGCCGGGTTGAAGCGGGTCAACATTCGAAGAGTATCCTGTAATCACAAGTTGCGAGCTTTTCACGCCGGTCGGTGTGGCAGTCGCGGCGGCAACACCGGAGTAAACTCCTCCGCTGGCTATGATGGATAAAGTAAATTTATCGGAATACGAAGTACCCTTGTCATCGTAATAAGTGAGGGTAAGATCAACGACGATGATTTGTTGTCCGTAAATTTGCCCGCTGACGAGGAAATTCTGCGCCAGCCCGACGTTGCTCCCCGCGCCCACCGTGCCCAGCACAGATACGCCACCATTTTTCAGCGGCACCAAGTCAGATGAGGAAAGCACCGCCTGCGTGCTGTAAGCAGTTGCCGTCCCGGCGTTTTCGAGATTGATATTCAACTTGAATTCGCCATTGGTTTGAACGGTTCCCTTTGTTGTTGTGGCATTTACAACCATTTGTGGGCGGACGAATGGTAAAGGAGCGGTTGTTGCAGTTGATGTTGCAGTAGGAGGAGGTGATATCGTATTTGTGGCAGTCGGAATGCTAGTATCTGTCGCCGTTGGAGTATCTGTAGCCTGCCCCTGTACAGAAACTGGAGTCAGCCCGAACAAAAAAGCAATCAATAGACCCGCTGTGATCAAACTTTTTCTTATGGATAACATTCATTCTCCTTGAAAACTCTGCGTGGCTTCCAGTGCCGCAGATTCGTAATCCGCCTCACTGACTTCGCGCCCATCGAGCAAAAAGATTTTATGAGTGGCGAAGCGCATCATGCGGTGGTCATGCGACACCACGAGAACTGTCCGACCGGAACGGTGAAGATCGGAGAGCAACTGCATCACCGCCGCGCCGCTGGAGGTATCGAGGTTGCCGGTGGGTTCATCTGCAAGAATAACGCGCGGGTCGTTGACTAACGCGCGCGCAATTGCGACGCGTTGTTGTTGCCCGCCGGAAAGTTCGGTTGGGCGGTGGTCTGCGCGATTGCCCAAGCCCACTTGATCGAGCAGGCTTCGCGCTTTCTCACTGCGCTGTGCGGAAGCGGCTCCTGCAAACTGCATCGGGAACGCGACATTATCCAACGCGGTCATGCTCGGGACGAGGTTGAACGATTGAAAGACGAATCCCATCGTGCGGCGGCGGAAGAGCGCCAGCGCATTTTCGTCCATCTGGTCGAGGCGTTCGCCCTCGATGGAAATTTGACCAGAGGTTGCCCTGTCTAACCCGCCGAGCAAATACAACAAGGTGCTTTTCCCTGAGCCCGAAGGACCCATGACGACTGTAAATGTTCCGGCTTCGATTTCCACGTCAATCCCATCAAGCGCGCGCACGATCTGCCCGCCCATCTCGAAGTGTTTCGTCAAGCCAGCGATACGAATGAACGGATTGCTCATGCTAGAAAAACGAACGCTCGACGCCCGTTGCCCCGAAGCTCGAAACCAAAGCCCCCAAGCCGGCTTGGGTAAAAAGGATAACAAGCACAATGATCAAAACGCCAGCCAGCGCTTTTCCTCTTGGCAAGCCGTCGAAAATCGCAAAGCCAGTCACCAGCAGGGCAATGTTCCAAAACAGGAAGATATCCGTCTGCGCCAGGAGGCTGGACATAAAACCCGAGTCACTCGCAAACCCCGAAAGCCCGGGGCTTGTAATTACATGACCCGCAAGAAACATGAACACAATTCGCAAGAGGTCTCTCACCACAAAAGGCAGGCTTGCCCAAGCAACGACATTCAGCGCGCTTTGCATTGTCCCTCGCCCGCCCAGAAGTGTTGATGCCAGCCGCAGGATTCCTGAAAATATGATCCAGCCGAGCCAGAGACTTAGCAACACGCCAAGGATTGGAAGGATATACGTGAATAATGGACCCTGCGTGGTTTGCTGTGCCTGCAAAAAACTTTCCTGCGCTTCGGGGGTCCAGAATTCCCAATCGGGCGGCAAAGGCGCTTCACCGATAAATGTATTGCGTGCATTCAAATAACCACTGACAATTACAGCCAAAATTCCTGAGATGCTTAACACCAGCATGGGGGTCAGCCATGTGCCGCGCGATTCAGAGGACATTTCTGAGAAAGTTTTTTCAGGATGGAGAAGCATGGAAATCAAACGTGGAAGGTCTAATTGTTTTGCTGGTTGTTTGTCAGTTGTTATCTCTATCATAGAAAAATATTCTAACACGCTTTGGCGGGTTGGCTTTTTAACGAAAAAGCGACAGGGAAGGTTCCCTACCGCTTGATTTACATTCTCCAGCAAGGTAATAAACCCTGCTGGAGAATGAATTTGTTAATTCAGGTTAAATTCCATCGAACAGATCATGTGTTTTACGAAATGATCCATTCACCGGCGGGTACGCGCGCATGTAATCTTCGTTTCCGCCAAAGAGCCAGTTCATCATGCCAAACAAACTCAGGCGTCTCGCAGTTGCGCCGCCTCCCTGTGAGGCATGTTGCGCGCTGGCTAAACGTTTGATCTCCGCAACCGAACGAATATCCAAACTAACATGAATCGGGAAATCTGCGAGGAGGTCGGTCAGGTCAATGTCGCCGTTGCGTCCAAACTTGGTTGGATTCTTGCCGAACCAAGGCATAAGGCGAACTGCCCATTTCAGGAACCAACTCGGAAAAACCTGGTAGTAGAGGGCACGCAGCTTGAAAGGCGCGCCAGCCTCGGGGTGGAAAGAGGCGTCGTCCGCTTTTTCAAACGCAAGATTGGTTGCTTTATGAATATGGATGTGATCCGGATGTTTATATCCGCCAATTGGGTCGAAGGTCAAAACAACATCCGGTTTGAGTTCGCGGATGTATTTGACAACGCGTCCCGCCACCTCATCAATGGAATGTGCGACTTGCGCATTGGGATGTTTGTTATCTTCAGATCCAGGCATCCCGGAATCGCGATACCCTAAAAAGAAAACTTCTTTCAAGCCCAAAATTTTCGAGGCGCGCATCAATTCATCCGTCCGCATTTCGGCGGTGTCTTTAAATCCTTTCATAAATTCTTCGTCCACCGTACCAACTTCACCGCGCGTGGCGCAGACGTAGTACACATCGAATCCTTTTTGCGCGTAGAGCGCGAGCGTGCCGCCCAAGCCAAAAGTTTCGTCATCAGGATGCGCAAGAACTGCCAGGATCGTTTTTGTCATGTTTCCTCGTATAATCGAATTTGCAACCTCCATTCTGACAACATATCAACGACAAAGTTTACAAGGAGCACGAATGAAATTTGAAACACTTGCCATCCACGCAGGTCAGGAACCAGACCCGAACAACGGCGCGGTGATGACGCCGGTTTATTTCACATCCACCTACATGCAGGACGGCGTTGGGAAACCGCGCCAGGGGTATGAATATTCGCGCACGCAAAACCCCACGCGCAAGGCATTGCAGGATTGTCTCGCCGCGCTCGAAGGCGGAACCCACGGGCTGGCATTTGCTTCGGGGCTCGCCGCAACAGATACGATTCTGCGTTTACTGAATTCAGACTCGCATATACTGGCAGGCAACGACGTCTACGGCGGCACCTTTCGTTTATTTGACAAAGTGCTCCGCCGCTTCAAACTGGACTTTACGTTTGCCGACACCACCGATCCAGAATCTGTGGCTGAGGCGTTGACTCCGTCTACGCGCCTCGTCTGGCTTGAGACTCCTACCAATCCGTTTCTCCGCATCACAGATATTCGCGCAGTGGCTGAAATCGTTCACGCTCACGAGAACAAGCCCCTGCTCGTTGTAGACAACACATTTGCAACACCCTACCTGCAACGCCCACTTGAACTCGGGGCAGATATTGTCGTCCATTCGATGACCAAATATCTCGGCGGGCATTCGGATGTGGTCGCCGGCGCGGTCATTGTGAAAGACAAAGAACTCGCTGAAAAACTTTACTTCCTGCAAAACGCAGTCGGCGCGGTGCCGGGACCCATGGACTGCTTTTTAGTTTTACGCGGCATCAAGACTCTCCACCTCCGCATGGACCGGCATTTCGAGAATGCAGTTGCCATCGTTGAATTTCTCGAGAAACATCCCAAAGTTGAAAAAATAATTTACCCCTTCCATCCATCGCACCCTCAACAAAAAGTTGCGAAACAACAAATGAAAAACGGCGGCGGGATGATCTCCTTCATCCTCAAAGGCGGGCGCGACGCGGCGATCAAAATGGTCGAGGCAACGAAAATTTTCACCCTCGCAGAGTCGCTTGGCGGCGTTGAGTCGTTGATCGAAGTCCCCGCCGCGATGACCCATCTATCCGTCGCCGGCTCGCAATTGGATGTTGACCCTGCATTGGTGAGGCTGTCAGTTGGGATTGAACATAAGGACGACTTGATTGAGGATCTTAAGCAGGCTCTGGATAAAGCATAAAACCTAAGCTCAACATGGCTCACTTCGAAATTAATCTTCGAGCTTTTAGCCACGGATTTCACTGATTTACACAAAAAAAACCAACCCCAGTCCAGAGGGTTGGCTTTTCGTTTAGCTAGTTTCGGGACAATAAATTCAAAAAATCCGTGACGATCCGTGTAATCCGTGGCTGATTCTTAAGTGTTGGGTTAACCATGTTTTATTTGTGTTCTTGCAAAGTTTCATTTACTTCACATGCACGGCAACCAGCGTCACGTCATCGTCCTGCTTCGAACTGTTTTGATAATTCATCAACGTATCGAAAAGGCGGTCACAAGCATGTTGGGCAGAGAGCGATTTTAGTTCCGCCATCGTTTGCTTGATGCGCTCCAGCCCAAAGGGTTCGCCAGTGGGGTTGCGGCAATCTGTCATCCCGTCTGTGAACATGACGAGCAGTGATCCCTTTGGCAGGACTAAACTATATTCATCCAGTGCAATATCCTCCCACAAACCCAGAGCCATGCCGGGTTGATGAGGCAGGCGATGCACATCGCCATGTTCATGGATTAACAATGGCGGTTCATGCCCTGCGCGTGCATACGAGAATTCACCGGTCTTTGTATCCAAGACCCCATACAGGGCCGTCACAAACTGCGTGGATTTTTCAAGGCGGGTAACATGCTTGTTAACCATGCGAAGTACCTCACCCGGAGAGGTAGACCGATCCGCTTCCGCGATGATTAACGCATGTGCTCTTGCCATAAATATCGCCGACGGGACACCCTTATCCGCCACATCGCCAATCAGGACTCCGATTTTGTCGTCACCCAGATCAAAGACATCATAAAAATCTCCGCCTACCTGGCGCGCCGGCAAAATGCGCCCGCCAAAATCGAAGCCCTCGGGTGCGGGCATCACATCGGGGAGAATAGACATTTGGATTTCAGCGGCGACTTGAAGTTCCCGTTCGAGGCGTTCTTTTTCTATCAACTGTTCCTGCGCGGCTTTGAGTTCGTCGAAGGCTTCCTGCAATTGACGGTTCTTTTCTGTGAGGTCACGGAAGGTGGCTACATTCGTACTATCCAACCGTTCACTAAGCACTTTCACCATTGAATTCGCCAATTCAGGGTGGCGTTGGAGTATGTCTTGAAATTGATTGCGACTCATGCTCAGTAGCTCAACATCGCCTTTCGCTCGCGCTCCTGCTGTCCGGCGCCCTCCTGGCATGATGAGACCCATCTCGCCAAAATATTGACCCTCTTTCAAATAATTGAGGATCAATTCATCATCGGTGTCCGAAGCCATGTTGATCTCGAGTTCGCCCTTGACGAGCATGTATAAATACTCAGCAAGGTCGCCTTCACGAAACAGAATGTCTCCCGATTTCAAAAATACGATATCCAATGCAGACATCAAGCGGTCCAATTCCTCAGACGGAAGATCGGCAAATAACGGGATTCGAGCAAGCAGGTTTGCGGTCATGATTTTTTGTTGGTACCTTAATCAATTTTACACGAGTTATCGCACTACAGTAATAAACACTAGCACCAAGATAAAGATGTTCCCACCGGGCGCAAAACTTAGAATTCCACAACTTCCTTGCCAGCCAGTTTATTTTGGATTCGCTCGACCACTGTATCCAGGTGTTTGGGTTGGTGGACGAAATCAAGGTCATCCGTCCGAACGGTGAGGACAGGGCACATGTCGAACGCGCCCAGCCACTCGTCGTAGAAAGAATCGAGCAGGGACAAATATTCAGGCGTGATACCTGTTTCCATATTTCGGGCGCGGCGGCGAATCCGGTCCATCAGCACGTTCACCGGAGCCTTTAAGTAAATCAACAAATTGGGGCGAGGCATACTGTTCACAACCAGTTCAAACAGCCTGCGATATCCGAGATAATCGCGCTCGGCAAAATCGCCCATGTGATGCAGCGCCCGTGCAAAGATATGAAAATCTTCGTAAATGCTTCGGTCCAGGATTGTCGAGCGCGGGTCATGCACGGCTTCAAGGTATTGTTCAGCGCGATGACCGAGAAAAAATATCTGCAGCTGAAAAGACCACGAGCGCATGTCGCCGTAAAAATCCGCGAGATACGGGTTATCCGCCACCGACTCGAACCCAGTCCGCCAGCCGAGCCGCGCGCCGATACGTTCTGTCAGCGAGGTCTTCCCCACACCGATATTTCCAGCCACCACCACCAGGTATTTCGTCATCGCTTCCTCCGCAGAGAGTTGACATGAGTATAGGCGAGCCAAACAATTTTGTCGAGACCGAGCCAAACAATGGATGTATAATTTGGGCAGGAAGATTTCATATCATCGGGACTCAAATTCGGATACCCTGCGCTTCTTTTTGGACCGTGGGCTTGGTCCCCTCCGAATTTCTTTTATCTCCCCTCGGCTTAAGGTAAACATGCGCTCACAATGGATCGAACATAAAGATAAAAAAATCCTTTACCAGGATTTTTCAAAACTTTTCTACAACTCTGCCGCGGTGAAAGCGGAACTGACTGAGGTGCAGGAAATCGTGAAAGCCCAGCCTAAAGATTCTGTGCTCGTGCTTACCGACATGCGGGATACCAATGTAGGCAGTGACCTCCTCCCCGCCATGAACGCGGCTTCTGCCGCGACCAAAGCCTACGTGAAGAAGACCGCCGTCCTCGGCGTAACGGGCATGAAACGCAAACTCGCCGACCTGCTCACTGCCGTCACAGGTCAACCGCTCAAATATTTCGACGATATCGAACTAGCCAAACTCTGGCTGGTAGAAGAGTAGATTGAACTCCGTGATGACAACATCTCGGAGTTTTTTATTTGTGGATGATATAATTTTGTAGTCAACGTTTGTATACCTACTCACCTCAAAATCACAGGCAGAACCATGACTGACTTCCTACACTTCCTAAACACAGCGGATATTGATTCTCTGACAAAAATTTCCGGCGTTACTACTCCCGTCGCGGAAAGTCTTATCGCCGCGCGCCCATTCAATTCCATAGATGATTGTTTGAAAGTGAAGGGCATGGGAAAGAATTTGCTTTTGCGCATGCAAGCCGCGGTAGAGGCAAACGAATCCGAACCGGAACAAAACGCCTTGATCCCTGCTGAAGAAGAGCCAATGCCGATTGTGAAGAGTGAGCCAGCGAATGAGCAGTCAACTGATGACAAACCATCCTTTGGGTCACGTACGGGAAATGCGCTTCTCTCATTCCTGCGCGCTTTGCTCAGATTGATCCTTGTCCTCCTTTTGATCGGTGGTGTAGGAGCGGCGATCTATTTTGGTTTACCTATTCTGAGAGAAAGATACATCGCCCCTGTGGAGCAAAACACAACCCGCGTCACCGAACTTGAAAACGAAATGGCAGACTTGAAAATTCAATTGACCGAAATCAACCAAGGCATGGACGAGATGAACACCTCCATCGAAGCCCACACTGCTTCGCTCGAAACACTGGAATCCATGCAACTCACGCTTGAAACTCAACTACAAGAAAACAACAACGAGTCCCTGCTCAAATTGAAACAGGAAGTAATGATGACCCGCGTACTCGATATGCTGGCGCGCGCACGGCTGTACCTGGCACAGAGCAATTTTGGTCTGGCGAAAGAAGACATCCAATCGGCGCGCGATGTATTGGCAGAGTTACATGCTAAGGTAAACGACGAAGTTCTCGCTCAGACGATTGCACGCCTGGATTTGGCGCTGGGCAACCTGCCCGCCTTCCCTGTGGTTGCATCAGGAGATTTGGAAATCGCCTGGCAAATCTTAATGACCGGTCAAGCCGCTTCTACTGCAACAGCCGAACCGACGTCCACGTTTACAACCACGCCTGAGCCAACATTAGAAAGCACTGCAACAGCAACACCATAAACAGACTTAGGAGACGATCTGTGAGAAAAGTATTGCTCATCGCAGGAATTACATTATTAATAACAGCAGTGTTCGCCGAACAAATTGGCATTGACAACGATAAGGGCTGGGGTACAGGAAGAACAATCCTTCTCATATCAGGCTTGGCGTTTATCTTGGTGGATGTACTAAATTATCTTTTCCCGGAAAAGTTAGCAGGACTCAATAGTTATATATCAGCGTCAAAAAATTTGTTAGCCGCGACAATAATCATCGTTATTGTTTATGTCTGGTTAGCACAAATCAACATCAAGCACACAAGCAAAAACTATAATTATTACAGTGAACTCGCCATGAGTTTTAAGAGAGGAAATCTTTATCTGGCAGAGGAGCCGTCTCCCGCACTACTATCACTTAGCAATCCTTACAACTATGATCTTCGATTGGAATCC
>Ga0247727_10013166_pt1 | contig 14013 bp, 10 predicted proteins | sample WisWelCaveWW1625_FD_202498 | JGI IMG/M metagenome (GOLD analysis project Ga0247727, IMG submission 202498) | Biofilm microbial communities from Wishing Well Cave, Virginia, United States - WW16-25 | ecosystem: Environmental > Aquatic > Deep subsurface > Groundwater > Cave microbial mat | place... | reverse complement strand
GCTCGGGGCGCTCGTCCGGGACGTCTACCTCGTGGTGGGCGAGTACTACCGCCGCCTCTACGGGAGGAATTACCCGTTTCCGCTCCGCCGCCGCCTGAAGAACGCATTCTGGTCCGGCCTTCTGTTCCCCGGGGTTCTCCTGGGCGTGCCGGCGATCCTGCCGGCGCTTCATTCCTTGCGCCAGGACTGGATCGGTCGGTTCGGCCGGTGGGAAGAGCACGCACGTTCCCTCGCCTTGACTCCCCCCCGGAGCGTCCGCTAGAGTTCCGACTCCGTTCCCGCCGTGCCTCAACCGTCGCAGAGGGCCGACGGTTCCCGTGCCGCAGGTGAGGCGGCGCGTCCTGGCTCGCGCGGACACAGAGAGCGTGCTCGATCCCAGAGGAGAGCCGACGTGGGCGCGTCCGAAACACGCTTCGATGTCACGGTGATCGGGAGCGGCCCCGGCGGCTACGTGGCCGCGGTCCGCGCGGCGCAGCTCGGCATGAAGACCGCCGTCGTGGAGATGGCTCCCCTCCCGGGGGGGACTTGCCTCCACACCGGGTGTATCCCGACCAAAGCGCTCCTCCACGCGGCCGACGTCCTCGAGACGGCGCGGGACGCGCAGAAGTTCGGCGTCCGTGTCCAGGGCGTCGAGCTCGACCTGGATGCCGTGCGGAAGTACAAGGAAAAGACCGTGACGTCCAACGCGAAGGGGGTCGAGTACCTTTTCAAGAAGAACGGCGTCACGCTCCTCGCGGGGCGGGGCCGCCTCGCGGGGCGCGGGCGGGTCGAGGTGACTCCTCCCGGTGGGAAGCCGCTCCTCGTCCTCTCCCCCAAAGTGGTCCTGGCCACCGGTTCCGCGATCCGGGGGCTCTCCGGCGTCCTGTTCGACGGCGAGAGGATCTTGAGCTCCGACGACGCCCTCCGCATGAAGGCACTGCCCGCCTCGATGATCGTTCTGGGCGCGGGCGCGGTCGGCGTCGAATTCGCCTCGATCTACGCCTCCTTCGGGTCGAAGGTGACCCTGGTCGAGCTCCTGCCCCGGATCCTCCCGCTCGAGGACGCGGCGCTGGGGACCGAGCTCGAGCGAGCTCTCGCGAAGCGAGGGATCGTGGTGCACACCGGCACCCGCGTGGAGAGCGTCCGGCGGGACGACCGAGGGGTGCGGCTCGAGGCGCAGAAAGCCGGCGCCTCGCTCCGGCTCGAGGCCGAGACGCTGCTCGTCGCCGTCGGCCGGCGTCCCCTGACCGAGAACCTGGGACTCGAGGGGACGGGAGTCCGCCTCGACCGGGGATTCGTGGTGGTGGATACCATGATGCGAACCGGTGAGCCGGACGTGTACGCCATCGGGGACATCGTGCCGACCCAGGCCCTGGCCCACGTCGCCTCTCACGAAGGGATCGTCGCGGTCGAGCATGCGGCGGGCCTTCTGCCGCACGCGATCGACTACGACCGGATCCCGTCCTGCACGTATTCCCGCCCCGAGGTCGCCTCCATCGGGCTCTCCGAGGAGGAGGCGCGACGGCGAGGCCACGACGTCGTGATCGGCACGTTTCCGTTCAGCGCGGTGGGGAAGGCGAAGATCCTCGACGAGAGGGCCGGCTTCGTGCGGATCATCGCGGAGAAGAAGTACGACGAGGTCTTGGGGGTGCAGATCCTCGGGCCGCACGCAACCGAGCTGATCTCGGAGGGCACGGCCGCGTTGAGCCTGGAGGCGACCTGCGCCTCGCTCATCGAGGCGATCCACGCCCATCCGACCCTGGCCGAGGCGATGGGAGAGGCTGCCCTCGCCGTGCATGGGCGTGCGATACACATGTGAGCGGAGGAGATCTCTCATGCGCGTGGACGTGATCATGCCGCAGATGGGCGAGTCGATCGCCGAGGGGACGATCACCCGCTGGATGAAGAAGGTGGGGGACACGGTGCAGCGGGACGAGCCGCTGTTCGAGATCTCCACCGACAAGGTGGACGCCGAGATTCCCTCACCTTCCGCGGGGACGCTGCTCGAGATCCGGAACCGGGAGGGGGAGACGGTCCCGGTCAGCCAGGTCGTGGGCGTGATCGAGACGGACGCCTCGGCGGCCGCCAGCGGACCCGCGACCCCGGAATCGCCCAAACCCGCTGCCGCTCCCAAAGCGCCCGCCGCCGCTCCCGCCCGCCCGACCCAGGAGCCGGAGCGCGCCCCGGCGGCCCCGGCCAGTTCGGCCGCCCCGACTCCGCCCGGGCGGTCTTCGGAGCAAGGCGCTCCCTTCCTGTCCCCCGTCGTGCGGCGCATCGCGGAGGAGCAGGGGGTCGATCCCACGCGGGTTCCGGGGACCGGCGCCGGTGGGCGCGTGACCAAGAAGGACATCCTGGATTTCATCGCTCGCGAGGGCGCGGCGGCGCCGCCCGCGGCCGCCGGGATCGCCTCCACACCGTCCACCCCCACGTTCGCCGCGGGGGAGAGGGTGAAGCGCGTTCCCATGTCCCCCATGCGCAAGAAGATCGCCGAGCACATGGTGGAGTCCCGCAGGACCTCGGCTCACGTGCACTCGGTCTTCGAGGTGGACATGAGCCGCGTATCGAAGCTTCGCGAGAAGTACCGCGGGGCCTACGAAGAGCGTCACGGGGTCAAGCTGACGTTTCTGCCCTTCTTCATCAAGTCCGCCTGCGAGGCGCTGCGCGCGTGGCCCGTCCTGAACTCGTCGGTGGAGGGCGAGGAGAGCGTGTATCGCAGGGAGCTCAACATCGGGATCGCCGTCGCGCTGGACTGGGGCCTCATCGTCCCCGTCGTGAAACACGCCGACGAGCTGTCCGTGGCAGGTCTCGCGCGCAAGGTGAACGACCTTGCCGACCGCGCCAGGACCAAGAAGCTCAACCCGGACGAGGTGGCTGGGGGAACGTTCACCATCACGAATCCAGGGGTGTTCGGCGGCCTCTTCGGTCTGCCGATCATCCATCAACCCCAGGTCGCCATTCTCGGCGTCGGCGGAATCCAGAGGCGCCCCGTGGTGATCGACGACGCGATCGCGATCCGGCCGATGGTCTACCTGTCGATGTCGTACGACCACAGGGTCGTGGACGGCGCGATCGCGGACCAGTTCCTGGCCCAGGTGAAGCGGTCCCTCGAGAGCTTCGACGAGTCGCTGCTGTGACCTCCTCGATCCTCGTTCGATGGCTCGGCCGTGTCCCCTACCGGGAGGCGATCGCCCTCCAGGAATCCCTGGTCGATGCGGTCCGCCGCGGCGAGGCCTCGGACCACCTGCTCCTCCTCGAGCATCCCGAGGTGATCACCTTGGGCCGCGGCGCGGATCCTCTGCACGTCCTCCTCTCCGCCGAAGAGGGGGCCCGCCGCGGAATCGAGATCCACGAGACCGGCCGCGGTGGGGACGTCACGTACCACGGACCCGGGCAGCTCGTGGGCTACCCGATCGTCTCTCTCCGGGGGGAAAGGCGCGACGCCCGTCGATACCTGAGGGAGATCGAGGAGGCGTTGATCCTGGCCGTGGCCGATCACGGAATCCGCGCCGACCGGATTCCCGGTCTCACGGGGATCTGGTCCGGCGAGCAGAAGCTCGCTGCCATCGGAGTGCGCATCTCGACCGGTTGGATCACGTCCCACGGATTCGCCTTGAACGTGAGCACGGACCTCTCCGGCTTTCGTTTCATCGTGCCCTGCGGCATCCGCGACCGCGGGGTCACGTCCATGGAGCGGATCCTCGGTCGAGGGGTGGCGATTCTCGATGCGGCCGCGCGGGTCGCGACGCGATTGGCGGAGCGGCTGTCCCTGCGGGCTGTCCCGTCGCCGGCTGCCGAGGAGAGGCTCTTCTCGATGGCGGTCGAGGCCTGCCCGTGAGCGGGATCCGGGCGGGAGGGCGGCCCGAGTGGCTGCGCATCAAGATCCAGACGGGGGAGAGCTTCCGGCGCGTGCGGTCCATGGTGGACGAGCTGCGGCTCCACACCGTGTGCGCCGAGGCACGGTGCCCGAACGTCTACGAGTGCTGGAATGCGGGCACCGCGACGTTCATGATCCTGGGCGACACGTGCACGAGGACGTGCGGGTTCTGCAACGTCAAGAGCGGCAAGCCGCTGGCCGGCGTGGACCCGGTCGAGCCCGCGCACGTGGCCGAGGCGGTGGCGCGCCTTTCGCTCGGCCACGCGGTGATCACGAGCGTGGACCGGGATGACCTGCCCGACGGAGGCGCCGACCACTTCGCCCGGGTGATCGAGGCAATCCGCGAGAGGTCTCCCTCGTGCGCCGTCGAGGTCTTGACACCCGACTTCAAGGGAAAGCCGGGCGCCCTCGATCGGGTGCTCGCCGCCCGGCCGGAGGTCTTCGCTCACAACGTCGAGACGGTGCCAAGGCTCTATCGGACCGCGCGCCGCGGCTCTTCCTACTTGGGCTCGCTCGCGCTCCTCCACGCGGCGGCACGGTGGCGTGACGAGGCCATGCCCGATCTCGTCGTGAAGTCCAGCGTGATGCTCGGGCTCGGGGAGCGGCGGGACGAGGTTCTCGCGGTCCTGGGCGACCTTCGCCGCTCGGGGGTCGACGTGCTCACGCTCGGCCAGTACCTCCAGCCGAGCGCGCGCCATCTGCCCGTGGAGCGCTACGTCCCCCCTGCCGAGTTCGCCGAGCTCCGCGCCGAAGGTGAAACTCTCGGCTTCCGCCACGTGGAATCCGGCCCTCTCGTGCGCTCTTCGTATCACGCGGAGCGGCACCGCCCTGGACCGGCGCCCCCTCCGTCGGGAGCCTCGGCGCCGCCTCCCGTCCGCTAGGGAGAGCCAGAAACGGGCTAATGCCGGGGGCGTTGCGGCGGCGGAACGGGAGCGCTTGCCGTGGGTTTCTGCGACCGCTCCGCGAGGAACGCTTCCACGTCGGCCTTCAAGGCTTCGACTTGCTCCGTGGTGGCACCCACGTACCGGCGCACGATGTTCCCCTTGTGGCTCACCAGGAAGGTCGTGGGGAGGAAGGCGATTCCGCCCCAGATGTTCGAGAGCTCCGAGCTGCCGCGCACGAGGGTGTAGGAGACGCCCAGATCCTCCGCGAACTTGGAGACGTCGCCGTCCGTGGCCGGATCGAGCACGACGCCGACGACCGCGAGGTTCTTTCGACCGTGCTTGGCATAGAGCTCCTGAAGGATGGGCATCTCCACCCTGCAGGGCTCGCACCAGCTCGCCCAGAAATTCACGACGGTCAGCGGGTAGTCTCTCCAGTTGGCGCGGTACTTCCACCCCGTGAGGGCGGGAGCGGCCAGCGGCGGCGCGAGGTCTCCCGGGGCGAGCGTGATCCCGACCGCGGGAGCGCCCCGTGCCGTGAGCACGGCCGCGAACCCCACCGCCCCCCCGAACGCCAGCGCGCGCACGCGCCGTCTTGGAGGAACCATGGAGCGGGAAACGGGACTCGAACCCGCGACCCCGACCTTGGCAAGGTCGTGCTCTACCAACTGAGCTATTCCCGCGCGCTCCGGGCTCGAGCCCGGGGCCGCCGACGGTCGACACCACCCGAAGACGCGGCTCAGAATCGCACGATTCACGGTGCCGCAACATACCCCACGGGCGCCGCGCCGTCAAACGTCGTGCGTTCAGACTGTCGTGCGTTCAGGCCCGGGGACGGAACGCGTCGCGGATGTGACGCACGTCGCTTCCTTCTCCCCCGTCGGAGAGCACCTCGACCACGTCGAACCGGCACGGACGATCGAACATCCCGTGTCGCGCGAGGTACGCGAGCGCCACCCGGACGAGCCTCGCCTGCTTTCGCGGGATCACGGCCTCCCACGGACGCCCGTGGGCAGGGGTGCGGCGCGTCTTCACCTCGACGAACACGAGGACGCCCCCCTCTTCGGCCACCAGGTCGATCTCCCCATGCCGGACCCGGAATCGGCGCTCGAGGATCCTGAGCCCCGCGTGCCGGAGAGCCGCTTCGGCAGCCGCCTCCCCACGAAGCCCCAGGACCTGGCGCGGATCGGGCTCCCGCAGCTCAAAGCGGCTCATGGCGCGCCCCCGAGCGCGCTCCTGCGCTTCCACCGAACCCCTTGCGGAGTGTCTTCCAGGACGATTCCCAGGGAGGCGAGCTGGTCCCGGATCCGGTCTGCCTCCGCGAAATCGCGGGCCTGCCTCGCCACCGTCCGCCGTTCGATCAGGGCCTCCACCTTCGCGTCGATCGCCTCCTCCGGCCTGCCGAGCACTCCGAGGACCGCGTCGATCCGACGCAGCAGCGCCCGGAGATCGGCCCGAGAGTCGAGGGGCAGCGCTCCACGGTCCATCAGCGCGTTCATCTCCCGCACCAGCCGGAACAATGCGCCCAGCGCGCCGCTGACGTTGAGATCGTCCGCGAGACCCTCCCGGAACCCGGCCTCCGCCCTGGCGATCGCGGAATCCGCCTGGGGCTCCCGGCCCTCGCTCACCGGCTCGCGCTCGAGCCGCGCCTCGAGATCGTCGAGCCTCCCGAGCTCCGAGCCGGCCTGCGCGAGGGCGGCGAAGGTGAAATTCAGGGGGCTCCTGTAGTGGGTCGACAGGAGCAGGTACCGCAGCGTCCTCGGATCGTGCCCCCGCGAAAGGAGGTCTCGCGGAGTGTAGAAGTTCCCCCTGGACTTGGCCATCTTCTCGCCGTCCACCATCAGATGCGCGGCGTGCATCCAGAAGCTCACGAAGGGCCGCCCGGTCGCGGCCTCGCTCTGCGCGATCTCGTTCTCGTGGTGCGGGAAGATGTTGTCCACGCCCCCCGTGTGGAGATCGAAACTCTCTCCGAGATACTTCATGCTCATGGCCGAGCACTCGAGATGCCAGCCTGGCCTTCCCGGGCCGAACGGGCTCTCCCAGGCCGGCTCTCCGGGACGATGGGCTTTCCAGAGGACGAAGTCCCGGGCGTCTTCTTTTTCGTACTCGTCGCTGTCCACCCGGGCGCCGATGCGGATCTCGCGGAGTCCCAAGCCCGAGAGGCGTCCGTACTCCGAGAACGCGTCGATCCGGAAGTAGAGGGATCCCTGGCTCGTGTAGGTCACGCCCCGGGACCGAAGTCGCTCCGCGAGCGCGACCATCTCCGGAATGTGCTCCGTTGCCCGCGGATAGAATTCCGCCCGCTCGATCCCCAGCCGGTCCAGGTCTTCGAAAAACGCCGCGATGTAGGGAGCCGTCACCTGGTCGATGGTCATTCCGGCGGAAGCCGCCCGGGCGATGATCTTGTCCTCGACATCGGTGATGTTCATCACCTGAGTGACCCGAAACCCCAGGAGCTTGAGGCTCCTGCGAAGCAGGTCTTCCCAGACGTAGGTACGGAAGTTTCCGATGTGGGCAAAATCGTACACCGTGGGACCACAGGTGTAGAGGCGCACGTGCCCGGGCTCGAGGGGCTCCAAGGGCTCGTCCCGTCGCGTCAGCGTGTTGTAGATCCTCAACAGCTCACCCCCGTCCGGCCGGGAGAATGGCGCCATGGCGGCGGCGCCGAATTCTACCGGCCGTGGCCCCGGGCTTCAATCCGCGAGGCTGAACGAGCCCGAGGTCTCCGCACGGGCACCGGAGACGCGGTCGTGAAGCTCCACGGCCACGCGGTACTCTCCGCCGGGCCAGTCCCCGACCGGCAGAGCGAGACCCATGGAGGCACCTTCCGCCCCTGCGATGACGAGAGGCTTGCGGTGCGGACGGAACGCTCCCCGGATCTTCCGGAAGAACCGGAACTTCACGTCGACGCGCGGCTTGCGGGACCTCGGATCCGGGGCTGCCGCGTACACTTGCAGATAGAGGCGCAGCGGCTCACCGCGTCGGAAGTGGCCGCCCGGACGTGGCACCACCTCCTCGGAGCCGACCGCGAATACGGATGCTTCCCCATCCGTCGTCGGCCCGAACCGTTCGGCAGGAACCAGGGAGCTTGCAGTGAAGCGCCCGGACCCGAGATCGGGGACCTCGAGGTCGAGCGACCGCACGGCGAGCGTCGCGTGCCGCGAGTCGAGGACCGCGAACCGGAGGCCGTACGAGCCTGCCTCGAGGTGCGCCCTGCCGACGAAAAGGACCGAGCCCTGGCCGGAAGGTCCGACATGCGCCTCCATCCGGATCTCGTCCAGAGGGTCCGGGGTCTCCAGCGCACCGATCCCTCCGCTTTCGTCCACGATCCAGGCGCGGGCGTCGAACGAGCCGGCCGGCGCGGGCGATGGGTCCGCGGATCCGTCCTCGGAGAGGGATCGAAACTCCAGGGCGAGAAGCACGAGCACGGAGCCGTCGGCGGCCTCGAAGAAAAAGGCGCCCTCGCTCATGGCCGATTCGGAGGTGAGCCCATGCACGTCGTCCGGCTGAGGCTCGATCCTGGGTCGGGCCCGCAGGAGCGGAACCTCTGTTCCCGGATTCCGAGAAAACTGCGCGCCGGCGCGAGGGGCGAGAAGGAGGTCCGTGAGCTGCTCGATCGCGACCTGGGACATCCCCAGATTCTCCGCGCGCAGCCGGCTACGCAGGCGCTGCCGTGTCCGTTCGCGCTCGACGGGATCCTCCCGGGCGGCCCCCTCGGTCTCGCGCCCCGGGAACAGCGTGAATTGGCCCGAGCGGGTCCGGTAGAAATGGACCTCGAGGGGAGAGCCGCTGCCACCCGGTGGACGGGGATAGGTCCAGATCTCACGGTCGCGCCCGCGGGCTTCCCCCGCGTCGCGACGGATCGCGTCGGGCTCCCCGAGGAGAATCAGCACCCGTCCACGATCGGTGCTCCAGCCGGGATGGGAGGATTCGGGGAATGCGTGGTTCGCTCTCCGGCAGAGCGCCTCGAACCGCGTGCGAGCCTCGTTCTCGGGAGTGGAACGGTCGGGATCGCGCCGCTTCCAGAACCGCTCGACGAAGGCCTCCCGCGCCCCGGGTGACTCGAGCTTCCCGTAGCGCCGGGATTCCTCCTCGGAAAGGAGGTAACGGGCCGGGCCTTCCTTCCACCACTTGTCGGGAGGCCCCTCGACGGACGCCCCCCCGGCGAATGCGGGACCGTGGAGCGAGAGCGTGAGGGCGACCAAGCGCAGAAGGCCGCCCGCAGGCGCCCTTCCACGGGATGGTGCGCGGTTCCGGGTCAGAAGGAGAACTTCATCCCGAGCTGATACCTCCGGCCGAAGTTCCGAAGCTGGTCCGTGATGTCGTTTCGCTGCTGGAGGACCCGGAGATGGTCCTGGTTGAAGAGATTGAAGATCTCCGCGGACATCTGGAGGTTCATCCCACCCCTGAGGTTCAGCTCCTTCGCGATCCGCATGTCGACCAACCAGTACGGCTCGTTCCGCTGATCGTTCCGCTGTCCCGTGGGATACAGGAGGCGCGGGCGAGGCTGGTCGGGAACGCCGAACCCCTGGTACGCCGGAGGGACCCCGTCCTGAGAGGCTCTGCGCTGGACGATGGAGTACGGGTAGCCCGACTGCCAGCTGATCGCGCCGCCGAGCCGCAGCCCCCACGGCGTGATCGTGGTCGCGTTGACCTTGATCACGTGGGTCTGGTCGTAGCTCAAGAATCCACGCTCGTCCTCGATGGTCGTCCGGTCGTCGCCCAGCTCCTGGTTGAAATCCTCCGCGTCGCCGATGACCTCCGACCATGTGTACGACCCGTTCAGCTCCCATCCACGGTACAGCTGTCGCTCGAGCGCCAGCGTGATGCCGTTGTACTCGGCGGTGTTGAAGTTCCCCACGAAGAAGATCGGTCCCCATGCGGGGTTCAGCACGTAGGTATCCAGATACCCGTCCGGACGGTTGAGGAACGTCTGGGTGGTGGATCCTCCCGGATCGGGTCCACCCTGCCCCTGCGGACCCGGAATGAACTTCCCGATGCAGTCGTCGAGGATCCCGTCGCCAGGGCCGGGGACCCCGTCGTCGAGGGAACCGACGATGGGAGAAACCGTGAGGTCGGTCTGGATCTGGCAGCGCCCGTAGTCGCCCGGAGCGTGGTTGATGTCGATATCCTGGATCTGGTCCTCGAAGTTCCGATGGATGTAGGTGAGGCGAAACAGGGTCTCGGTGGTCAACTCGCGCTCGAAGGTGAACGACAGCTCGTCCTGGTAGGGCGTTTTCAGGTCCCGGTCGACCACGCTGACGGCGACGGCCGGGTTGATCCCGCCACGGCCTCCGAGGCTGACCGGAAGGCCGGTCACGTAGTCCACAGGAATCTCGTAGCGCGGGCATGGCGCGGGAGGAGCCGGGCAGGTCCCCCCGGGACTCGCCCGGAAAGAGATGGTGGCGCTCGCCGATGCAAGCTCGAGGGCCGGGATGTTCAGCGGGATGTTGTTGTAGTGCCGCCCGAGGGCCAGGGTGAACCTCGTCTTGCTGTCGCTCCACGGGTCCCAGGAGGCGGCGAAGAACGGGGACACGTTGTTGTTCGAGAGGGTGATGTCGCCCGGCCGCCGACGGTGCGCCCAGTGCTGGCTCTGCCGCGTGATCCCGCTCGTCACGGTGTTCAGAAGGCTCGGATCCACTCCGATGGTCGTGGCGAGCTGATCCAGGAAGTTGCCCACGTCCTCGTATGCGGTGAACACCTGCTGGAGCAGCAGGCCGGCGGTTTGCGGGGTGGCGTTGTCGACGTAGCGCTTCGCCTCGGCCGCCGGGTCGAACCCCAGCGCGCCCTGGGAGGAGGTGAACTCCCTGTCGTAACGCAGGCCCAGCGTGAGCGTGAGGTTGTTGATCGGCTTGATCTCATCCCTCGCGAACATGCCCCAGGTCGTCCCGGTGGCTCGAGCCGTGGAAACGGCGGGAACCGAGAAGGTCGTCGTCATCAGGCCGGTCCGTTTCAAGGGATCGCCGTCGGCACGGTTCGGATCCTGGATGACCTCGAAGGTGGCGCGGGGCTGGAGGTTCTCGAACTGGTAGTACCGCTCGTTCTCCACGATGAACCCCACCTTGAACTGGTGGCTCATTCCCCAGAACTTCCCGCCGAAGATCTCGGCCTGGGTGGACACGGTCAAGCGCTGGCGCTCGTCGCGGTGAGTCAGGAAGAACGACCCCGTCCGGAGGTTCTTGTTCACGTCGGTGCAATCCGCGCCCGCGACGAGGTCGTACCCCTTCACGCACTGGTTGTAGAACTGGGTGTTGTCGTCGTCGGTCCCGAGGATCCCGTCCTCGCCCGATGCGTTCGTCATCGGCAGCGCGTTCGAGTGGCTGTCCTGGTAGGCGATCGTGCTGTCGACCAGGAGCTTGGGGGAATACGGCGCGATCCACTGCATGGAGTAGGTGGGGCCCCCCAGCTCCCGCCGGAAGGAGTTCTCTTGCGGCCGGGCGGAGGAAACTCCCTGGTTCGTCGCCGTGATCGGGTCGAACTGGTACTTGAACGCGAGCTTGTTCCTGGGCGAGGCCTGCCACGTCACCGTCCCCGATCCGATGGGCTGGACGCGCGTGGCGACCACGATGGCGTTCACGGTGTTCACCGGGACCTCGTCGCTGTGGTACTCGTACGAGAGCACGTACCACAGCTTGTCCTTCAGGATCGGTCCCGAGACGGAGATCCCGGGTTGATAGGAGTGGAACTCGGGGAACAGCCTCGCCGGGACGTTCTTGTTCGCTCCGGTGCCGTCCAGCTTGCTCGATCGGTAGTACATGCTGAACGTCCCCTCGAAATCGTTGGTCCCCTGCTTCTGGACGATCGTCGCGAAGCCGCCCTGGGCCCGCCCGTACTCGACGCCGGCGCCGGCGGTGATCACCTCGATCTCCTCGATGGAGTCCGGGTTGACGTAGTTGAGGAACTCGCCCGAGAACGGATCGACGTTCGACACGCCTCCCACGATCGCCTTGAAGTCGCGCGAGCGCGCCCCGTTCACGTTGGGATTCCCGTCCCCGTCGTCGTCGGAGACACCGGGGGCCAAGGTCAGCACGTTCTGGTAGAAGCGCCCGGAAACCGGGAGATCCTGGATGAACTCGTCGCTGAAGCGGGAGGAGGTTTCGGTTCGCTCCAGGTCCACGATCTCTCGGTCGCCGACCACCTCGACCTTCTCTTGAATCGCCTCGGTCATGCCGATGGGGATCGTTTCCGTGCCGCTCAGCCTGACCCTGCGTTCGGTCAGCCGGACCTTGGCGTAGCCCGGAAAGGAAACCTCGATGATGTAGCCGGAGCCGGCTCTCAGAACGGGGAACACCACGTAGCCGTCCACATCGCTCAGTTCCGTCGTCGGAGCCACGTTCCCGGTGGCGTGGCTCAGCACGACCACGGCCCCAGGCAGGGGGGAGTTGTCCTTGGCGTCGTACACCCTGATCTTCATGCCGCCGGTCTGGGCCGAGGCCGCCGTGACGGCCAGACCGACCACGAGCCCCATCCATGCCGCTCGAACGCACGTCATCGCATCTCCTCCCGCGAACGAGCCGGCCACTCGGCTCCGATCCGCTCCCGCGCGCTCGGCGCGGGCCCCCGACGCGAACCAGCCACTCCCCCGGGCTACCGCCCTCACCCACATCGAGCCGGGTGGGGCTTATTTACCATCCACCCCCAGGGACGTCAACCGGTGAATCGCTCGCCGGGACATATAGGTAGGGCATTCGGGGTCGACTGTGCACCTCCCGATGGAGAACCCGCTGCACCGATGCAGCGACAGGCACCCCGTCAGGGCACGATCCCCAGACGCCGGATCTTCTCGTTGAGGGTCGTGGGTTTGAGCCCCAGGATTTCCGCGGCCTGCTTCTGCACCCCGCCGGTTTGCCTCAGTGCGGACTCGATCAGCTGGCGCTCGTACCGCAAGACAGCTCCGTAGAAGTCCATCCCGTCCGGGAGGGAGGCCGCCTCGGGAAGGACCGCCTCTTGCAGGATCTCCCGTGGCAAGAGGTCGATCCCGATCTCCTCCCCCCGCGCCAGCACCACACCCCTTTCGGCAACGTTCTCGAGCTCGCGGACGTTTCCGGGCCAGGGATACCGGAGGAGCCGATCCATGGCCTCGGGAGACACTCTTCGAACGTCCTTCCCGTTTTCCTGGCTGTACTGGTCGAGAAAGTGCTCGAGCAGCTGCGGGATGTCCTCCACGCGGTCCCGGAGCGGCGGGAGCATCACCTGGATGACGTTCAGCCGGTAGTAGAGGTCCTCCCGGAAGCGACCCCTATCCACGAGCATCCTCAGGTCCTCGTTGGTGGCGGCGAGAATCCTCACATCCACGACACGGCTCTCGACGGCGCCCAGAGGGAGAAACTCCTTTTCCTGGATCACGCGCAACAGCTTGGCCTGCACCTCCGGGGCCACGGTGCTGATCTCGTCGAAAAGGACCGTCCCCTGGTGCGCAACCTCCAGAAGCCCCTGCTTCGCACCGGAAGCGCCCGTAAAGGCGCCCCGCACGTGACCGAACAGGTTGTCCTCGAGCAGATCGGTCGGGATGCTGTTGCTGTTCACCACGAGGAACGGCTGCCGGGCACGTGCGCTGCGCTTGTGGATCGCCTGGGCCACCAGCTCCTTCCCTGTCCCGCTCTCGCCGCAGATGAGCACGGTCGAGCGGCTGGAGGCGACCTGCTCGATGAATCGGTAGACCTCCTGCATCGGGCGCGAGCGGCCCACGATCCTCTCGAACCGGTTGCGATGCTCGAGAGCCCTCCGCAGGTCCTGGTTCTCCTGTCGAAGGCGGGTCGTATGGACTGCCTGCGCCACCAGGAGCCGGACCTCCTCGTTCTGGAACGGCTTGGGCAGGTAGTGAAACGCCCCGAGCTTCATCGCCGCCACCGCGTTTTCCACGCTTCCGAAGGCCGTGATCATGACTACGGTCAGCTCGGGGTGGTTCTCCCGGATCCAGCGAAGGACGGTGAGTCCGTCCGCGTCGGGAAGCATCACGTCCAGCAGGACCGCACCAAAGGCTCGACCGGACTCGAGGAGGGCACGGACGGAGGCGGCGTCCGGAGCGACCTCGACTTCGTACCCCTCCTTCCCAAGGACCCGGCGCAGCACGTCGGCAACGACCGGCTCGTCGTCCACGACGAGGACCAGATCCCCTTTGCCGTGCATGGAAGTCCCCGCCATCGCGGCAGGATTGTAGCGCCGTTACGGGTGGCCCCGAAACCTGATGCCAGAAACCTGGTGCCATCGTTGGGGCCGCGTAGAATCGCGGAGGCATCCGGGGACCGAGACCGAGCACGCTATGGTGCCAGGGAGCCC
>Ga0247727_10013165_pt1 | contig 14014 bp, 14 predicted proteins | sample WisWelCaveWW1625_FD_202498 | JGI IMG/M metagenome (GOLD analysis project Ga0247727, IMG submission 202498) | Biofilm microbial communities from Wishing Well Cave, Virginia, United States - WW16-25 | ecosystem: Environmental > Aquatic > Deep subsurface > Groundwater > Cave microbial mat | place... | reverse complement strand
CATTTGCTGCGTCGTGCGCCCAAGCTGGCAATAAATGCAATTGAACGTGCAGGTTTTCATCGGCACCACGTCTATACCCAGCGAAAGGCCGAGTCGACGCGAATGCACTGGGCCGAAGAGATAATGCTGTGTTGAAGAAGTTGCCATATCCTTTGTTCTCTTCAACTTTCGTTGCTTCATCCAGTCGCCTTCAGGCGACTTTAGCTTTTAGCTGCGTAATTGATTCCGCAGCTTGAATTTTCCGTTTTACAGAAAAGATTCCGCAAATCTCGTCCACGTTCGCTCATCCACCTCCTCAAGCTGGCCTTCGACCAATTGAGCCATCGCCGGCAATTCTTCGACATGGCCGTTGTGCCCATTGCCACTGGCCGGCGCAAGCAGCTCGCGGACGCGTTGGATTTCCTGCCGATACCACGTTGCGGCTTTCTCGCCAATCTTTAAATTCTCCAACTCGGTCGCAAGCTGATCCGGCTTGAGGGAGCAAACCCAGCCTTTTTCATACGGCTGTTTTTCCAGCCACTCGAGATTTTGCGCGAGCTCCAGATTGAGCGAATGAACCTTGCCGGTAATGGGTGACTTGAAAATTGCCGTCCGCTCGCCTTGGCGAATCGTAAACAACTGCTCGCCTTTTTTCACCGCAGTGCCTTTGGCGGGAAATTCAATCGTGTCGATGCGGCCAATCATTTTCCGCGCAAAATCATCGATGCCGATTCGCACCAAGCCGGGAACGGTGACGTTCGCCCACACGTGACCGGCGGAAATGAACACGCCGCCGGGCAGCGCAAATTCATGCTCGGAGGGATGCGCGGTGGTGACGACGCGCACAATCGGATTAATTTGTTTCTCCATCCGATCCTGCCGCCGAATCAAACACTTTTTGGTGAAATCAATCAGCTCATCTTCGGTGAACGGCTTTTGCACGTAATCCATCGCGCCGAATTTCATCGCATTCACGGCAGATTCAATCGTCGCGTAACCGGTGATCATCACGACGTCCGTTTCCGGACTGAAGTGCTTCACGCCTTTCACGACGTCGAGGCCGTCCATTTCCGGCATTTTGAGATCAGTGAAAACAAAATCGTATTTGTGCTTTTGCACGAGGCCAAGCGCTTCGCGACCGCTTTCCACCGTGTCAATCGCGTAACCCGCGACAACGAGAATTTTGCGAAAGCTATCCAAAATCACCGGCTCGTCATCCACCGCCAAAATGCGCGCCAGCGGATTGGCTACGTCGACTCGTTTCAAAGATTTCGCTTCGTGCGTGAAATCCAAATTCAAGCCGATGTCCAGCGCGGCGAGACGCTCTTTGCGCGCTTTCGTTTCTTGCATCTTTTGCGAAATAATGCGAACGGCGATGTCGATGACGATGAACGCAACGATCATCGAAACGACTAAAATGGCAACCATAATTGCCTCCTTATCTGAAAAAGAATCTGTCATTCCAAAGGAATCCTTTTTAAATCGAGCATTAAACTTGGCCTCAAAAAAGATTCTTCCAGAATGACACTTTCTTGTGTATGAAATTATTCAGCGTTATAACAAGTTCACTTGTCAACGGATTTTTCTGCCGGTAATAATATTTTGAAAATTGTCCCTTTGCCGACCTCGCTCTCGACCGTAATCTTCCCGTTATGTTTTTCAATAATGCCCCAGACCACGGCGAGACCGAGGCCATAACCTTTCTTGCCTTTGGTCGAAAAAAACGGTTCAAAGATTTTCGCCAGATTTTCTCGCGCAATGCCGCAGCCGGTGTCGCTTACTTTGATTTGAATGTGCGACGTATTCGGCGGGATCGAAAACTCACTCGTGATCGTAATCGCGCCGCCGTTGTCGCCGATGGCGTCGCTCGCATTCACAAGCAAATTGACCAGCACTTGTTGAAGCTGATTGCCGTCCGCCATGATGGTTGGCAGATTCGGCTCCAGATTTTTTTCCAACTTGATGCGGCGTTCCGCGAGCTGATTTTCGAGAATGCGCGTGGCCTGCTGAATAATGTCATTGATCTCGATCCGAGTTTTTTCCGGCGGCGACTGGCGCGCGAAATCCAGCAAACCCTTGACTATATCGCGGCAGCGTTTGGTTTCGCGCACGATCACGTCGAGATCATCTTTTATTTCCGGATGGCCATTCGCGCGCTTGAGTAGATAGCTGCTGTACGTCAAAACACCGGTGAGCGGGTTGTTGATCTCATGCGCGACACCCGCGGCCAATCTGCCGACTGAAGCGAGCTTGTCGGATTGATACAATTGCCGCTGCGTTTCAGAAAGCCGGTGCGTCATCGCATTAAAAGATTTCGCCAGCTCACCGATTTCATCACGCTTGTCGAGCTTGATGGTGTAATTGAGATCGCCGCCTGCCACGTGCTGCGTTGCCGCAACGATTTGCCGAATCGGCTTGAGCACGAGACCTTTGACCAGTAGAAAAATAATCAAACTCACGGCGGCGATGGCGATGATGGCGAACAGCAGCAGGCGCATTTGGCTCGCTTGCAGGCCGCGATCAACCTCGGTGAGCGACATGGTGATATCCAAAACGCCGAGAACTTTTTGATTGGACGCGTGCGCATGGCAATCGCTTTGCCAGCAGCTCGGCTCGTTGTAAATCGGATTGATGATGCCGAGCGTTCGGGCTTGAGCCTCGCTTTTAAAAATTCGCGCCGTCTCCGAAATCGGCAAACGTTCGAGCGGTTGATCGGCGGCGTGGCAGGCGTAACAGGCTTCGGTTTTTTTATCGACCATCCTGCCGATGTCCAACGAATCAGTCGAGAAAATAATCGCGCCTTCTTTGTTGAAGATGCGAACCTTCTCGATGCCATCTTGCCCGCCGATTGTGTTGATGATGCGATGCACCGATTCGCGCTGGTTTAACAGCATATCGTATTTGGTGCTGCTCTTCACCGTTTCGCTCAATTGATGCGCGCTGCGCTCCAGCTCGGCGATGAGCTGCTGTTGGTGCGCATTGAGAATGAGATAGGCAAAGATGCCGATAATGGCAATCGCAACGAGGCCGACAGCAGTGATGAGCTTATAACTGATTTTGGAATACATGGGTTTTAGCAAAAAGCAAATACCCAACGGATGGAAAAACGACCAACGGATTTTGGCAAACTGATTGCTACGATTCTGTTAAAAAGTTTGACACACGCGCTTATAGCAAAACCATTAAATGTTTTTATCCGAATGTTTTTCTCGGTCATAAATTCAAACGCTTCGCTGGCTTCCATCTCGGCGAGCGCCACGTTCGGATTTTTGGTCATGACTTTGGCAATCGGCGTGTTCCGTGTTGACAGGCCGGGTCGCACCACACCCGTCAATAAATCGCGCTCGGTGAAGATGCCAATGAGGTCGCTGTTTTTAACGACGATCACCGCGCCGACGCCGGCGTCGCACATTTTTTCCACCGCGGTCATGACGCTGTCTTCCGGCGCTACGACGAGCGGTGGAACACGAGCAATTCTTAAGAGTTTCATAAGGCTTCTCCCTTCATGGAATTCCTGCGGTTGCGCTGATCGCATTGATTTGCCTATCGACTTCTTTAATGGCATCAGCCACCAACATGAAATAGCGGTCCAGCGAGCAATCGGCTTGCAAGCGCAGCGCGCAGAAATCGCCTTCTGAACTTTCACAGTGCGCGCAAACTTTTTCGCGCAACACGTTCACGTAATCATCGATGAGCCAGCTATCGACGGACTCCACGACGTCAACGATTTGCGGCAGATAAATTTCCACCGGACATTTACGGCCCGCCGGCAGGCCGCAGCGCACAAATTGATTGCCCACCATCACGGCATCCAAACACACCGGACACACGTTGTTGCGAACGGCATCGAGATACGGTTGCATGGCATACCTCCTTGAAGTTTTTGCGAGACTTTACGTTACACGTGTAACGTGAAACGTGCTTACAAATTCTGGCTTATCATAAAAGCCGACATTCTTCACTAACAAAGATCTGGCGTTTAAAATAATATTAACACATTAATAAAGAACTGCTGACCGACCGGCGGTCTGTGTTACCTCTTCCGCTGGCGGAAAAACCGGCAAGTAGCGCGCGGCCAATGCGAAGGCGGTGAAGCCGAGCGCGACGATCATCACCGTCACGGCGATTTCCATCCACGACGGGAAGTAACCGGCTTTCGCCCAGCCTTCCATGCCGGTAATACTGACGTTCATGCGATTGAGAATAAATCCCAACACCACTAACAGCGCCGAAACAAACAAGCCGGTTTTATGCAAACGCACTTTGGGAATCGCGAGCAACGCCATTGGCAGCAAAACGCCGATGCCCATTTCGATCCAAAATAAAACCGATTCGAGACTCACCGTGAAGACGGCGGCGAAGGCGTGACGCTCGAACAGGTCCTGAATTTTCATGACGGTGTAAATCAGCAGAATCACGACCATGACGCGGCCAAGCTGCGAGAGCAAGGGCATTTCGATTTGCCGTTTGAACGCGCGGCTGCTCATGAATGATTCGAAGATGACCATCGCGCAGCCGACGCCGATGGCCGAAATGTAGAAAAACGCCGGCAAGAGAGATGAGTACCACAGCGAATGCAATTTCTCCGGCACGATCAAATACAGCGAGCCGAGCGAGGATTGGTGTAACGTTGAAAGCAGCACACCGATGATGACGAGGGGAATCGTGATCGCGCGCATCACGCGCACAGCTTTCATCCAGCCGAGACCTTCAAATAACACCGGACTAAATTCAAGCGCGAGAACCGTCGTGTATAACATCACGCACCACGCGACTTCGAACATCACGGAATTGGGATTCCACATGATGAGCGCATGCCAAATACGATCCGGCCGGCCGAGGTCGAACATCAACGCAAAGATCACGAGCAAATAACCTAAAAACGCGGTGAGCACGGCGGGACGGACGATGGGTTTAAATTCTTTGAGGTTGAAAATATAAACGATGGCACACAACGTAAAGCCGCCGGCGGCTAAACCAACACCACAGAGAATATCGAAGCCAATCCACAATCCCCAGGGAAATTGGTCACTGAGATTGATCGCCGCGCCGAGGCCTTGCGAGAAGCGAATGTAGGTGGCGTAAAGGCCGAGTCCCAGCAGCACGACGAGCACGGCGCGCCAGAAGGTGAGTTGTGAAAGTATCTTTTTCATGGTGAAATCATTTTTTAAAAGGAGTAAAGCAAAGCCTTGAACACGGATTACGCGGATGACGCGGATTCACGCGGATTCACGCGGATAAAGCAAAAACAGTAATCCGCGCAAACCCGTTAAATCCGCGTCATCCGCGTTCAAAGCTTTTTTTCTTCCAATTCTTTTAGTTTAGCGTGCAACTTGCCAACTTCATCGCGCCGGTTGATGATCCACCACAAACCATACAGCGCGGTGCCGCCGACCACGACGATGTTCGGAATTTTCGAGAGCGCATTCCACGTGAGCATCGGCAACGGTTGGTTCGGCAAGTTGGTGGGGAAGCCGAGTTTTTCAAACGGCACGGCGGACAAGAAGAGCACGGAAGTGCCACCCGCTTCCTGCATGCCGTAAATATGATTCACATATTTGTTGGGATTGTCGCGCAGCCGGTTTTGTGCTTCGGCAATCAACTCGTCGCGTTCGCCGAAAATCGTGGCGCCAGTCGGACAAGCTTCGGAGCACGCGGTGGGCTGGCCTTGCGCGAGACGTTCGTGACAGAAGATGCATTTGCGCACGCGCGGCGAGGTCTCGTTCCAGGTATACGTCGGCACTTGAAACGGACACGCTTGCATGCAATAGCGGCAGCCGATGCATTTTTCTTCATCATATAACACCGGCCCATAAACGGTTTTGGTGAAAGCGCCAACCGGACAGACGGAAACACAAGTAGGGTTTTCGCAATGCATGCACAGCCGTCGCACGAAAGTATTGTCGCCCCAATCTTGGACGACAGTGTAAGCATTCGCGTTGAGCTTGGTTTCTTCTCCCTCAGGCAAACCATTGGCCTGCTTACACGCGTCGCGGCATAAGCCACACCCGACACACAGGGTGATATCGATCAGCATCGCTTTGCGAGCCATAAAAAGACCTCCTTATAAAAAATAAAAAGGCCATCGAAAGTCATATTTCACAATTTTACGATACGCAAGTACCATGCCCGCTATCGCTGTATTGGCTTGCTGTTTTCGTTGAGGTTGTAGGAATAGCGTTGGAGATTGGTCCGTAGCAATTCCTGAAATTAAGAATTGATCGGGAAGTTTTTCGCAGTCTTGCAAATTTTCTAAGTGGGTGGGAGGAAAGGGAGCTTATTAAGACATGGAACAATTATTGCGAAATCAATAAATAAAATAAATCTTGACTTGGCAGGCAAACCGTCCAAGCGGGAAGGAAATATGATTTCAAAAACCTCGAATGACGCGATGAAAGCCGTTGGGAAAAACTCGGCGAAAAATGCCAAGCAAGTTCTTGGCATTTGCTCGAACTGCGCAAAAATGCCAAATTGTATTTGGAGGCGAATCGCCGAGCTGCCGGCGCGGCGATGCTGCGAGTTTGTCATTCGTGAAAGCCGCGCTTGATAAAAATGGCTAGGCCTTTCAGAACTGGCGTTGCAATACACGCAAAGAAAATAAATTACACACGGATTTGTCAGCGTGAGTTTTTGATCCGCGTGCTATCCTTTTGGGTTGCACCGCTTGCAGGGACCGTCCTGTGATGGCTCAGATTTTTTTCACGCAATAGCGAATGATCGTGACATACTTCTCGGGATCGCCTTGGGAAAACATCGTCGGGCCTTTGAGGTATTCTTCTTCATGCGCGCCGATGGCCTCATAGCCTTGTGCTTTGATGAATTCCATCAGCCGCGCGACGGTGGGTTGCTCTTGGTCATAACGCCCGTAGTGCAGAATCTCGGCGACCTCACCATACTCCCAAGTTGTCAACGAGGCTTTTAATTCCGGCGCGGCTTCATATTGCGGAAGCTCGGTTGTGGTTTCGGGAACGGGCATGGCATATAAACCCACCCATTCCATTTTTGGCGTGTCCAAAGCAAGCGGCCAGCGCGCCCGCGGCGCGGGTTGGTTTGGACCTTTGGGCGTGCTCTTCACCTTGAAATACATTCGGAACAACAAGCCAAACGCCTTCCCACCGGCAACGTTTGGATCGCCTTTGGCCTCGACCACGATCATCTTCAGATTCGGCAAGGTCGAGATCTTTGGCTCTTTGAGAGGCTCGTATCTCGTTAGGTCCGGACCCTGCATCATGTAAAACATGGACAGGGCAATAAACGCAGCGACGACAACGACAAGGGCGGCAACAACACCGATGATAATTTTTGTGGTTTTTTTCATAAGTTTCTCCAAACTTTTAAATCTTTCGATGCGCCTTGAAGATTTTTTTATTCTTACACCACAAAGGCTACGCCTGTTGGATTGCGGCCAAAGCCGCGCTACGTTAACACTCTGTAGATGACGATGACGACACCCAAGAGCCCGATCGAACCGAAGATGATCTTGTTGTTCCTGGCCAACCAGTTGGGCAAAAAAATATCAAAGCTGGCGTCTCTCTGGCTGGTGTATCTTGCGGCAATCGGAGTCAATGGACAACTCCCGTTGTTGAGCATTAAGATGACACCCTCCAAAATAATCAAGCCGATGGCAATCCAAACCAAAACACTTACCTCATCAAAAAACCCAGAATACAAAATGTAGCCGATGACGAGCACAAAGAACCCCCAAATCAGCGTATGGACAATTTTAATCAGGAAAAGCTTGCGGTCATTAGCCGGAGTTGAATTCATGTGGTTTATTCTCCCAGCGCCTTATTTCGCTTTGGTTTGCAAAAATTATTGTCCACTTAATTTTTCCAACCGTTGCAACAACTCCTTTTCCAGCAAATAATGAGGCGACAACAATTTGCCATTGTACACGATGCTAAACACGCCGTAAGGCGACGGCGCGAGGCTCTTGACATCTTCTGAAGTTTTTAATTCAACGACGCGGCTTTCAATATTGCGTTTATCCGCCGTTGCCAATACGGTTTTGACAGCGTCGTCAATATAGGGACATTGATCGGAGCGAAACACGGTGAGTCCACGCGCAAATTGCTCCGCTTTCCTCTCCCAATGGTTCAACAATGTTGGCGGCGGCGCCGTGTCGAATGGCAGCGCCATCAAGTTGAATGAAGGCGGCGCTTGCGCAACTGATTTGAAACCGTGTTGAAGCAACAACTCTTTGCCGGCCAGCCAATTGCCTCGCTGGTCAGCATGGCCACACCGTGCCTGCCGGCATCGCGGGTATCTTTGATGCACGCTTTGAGCAATCGCGCCCCCAGCCCCTGGCCTTTGCTTTTGCCCACGACCCAGAGACAGTGGATGAACATGTATCCCTTGGCCTCGACGGTGCGCCAGGCGTATTCGCCCGGGATGTATTCGATGAACCCTCGCTGCGGCAGCTCATACATTTTGATCCGCATCCCTTCAGCGAATCGCGCTTTGAGCCAGTTTAATTTCCGCTGATAGCCTTCGGTTTTTGGTTTGCTCATGTAGCAAAAGAAACCCTTTTCAACGACGTTCTCGGCGGTTACGTCGATCCGTTTGGCGCGTATTGTCGCGGACATTTTGTGATCTCCGAATAAACTAAAAGGCATTGTCGTTTCTCACGCGTGGCTTCGCCCGCGCGGCAGGCGCGCCGGTAGCGTGATGAGCGCGTGCAGCAGTTCGAGCACGCCGTCGATGGCGATGCCAACGATACGGAACGGGAGCAGCACCAGCCATACGATCGGATAAAGCACCAGCGCCAGCAACGCCAACGGCCAGCACAACACAAACATAATGCACCACAGGAAAAATTGAATCATCGGGCATTTCTCTGATTAAAAAATGTATCTTAAAACTCACGCCGGATCTTTTTTCGCCTTAAATGTACGAGAGTTGCCCAAAACATGTTGCCAGTGAAAGGTGGCTGCGAGAACACAATCAAAGGTTTTTGCAACGCCGAACCGGCGCGCCCCAGTTCGGCGTCGTTCGCTTTATACTGCCGCCATCTTCTTGAGCAAATCGACGGTGCGTTTGGAATAGCCCCATTCATTGTCATACCACGCAATCACTTTCACAAAATTGCCGTCCATCACGCGCGTGGAGGCCGCGTCAAAAATGCTCGAGGCCGGATTGCCGACCACATCGGATGAAACAATCGGGTCTTCGCAATATTCCAAATAATCTTTGTGCGGCAAATCGAGAATGCGTTGATCGTTGGTGTACGCGTGAATCGTGGTCATCCAGCCGCGTTTGATGCCGAAATTTTCGTGCAGCACTTTGGCCACCGGCGCGAGACAATTGGTGGTGCAGGAAGCATTCGAGACGAGCACGTGTTTGGCGGTCAACGTTTCGTCATTGACGCCCATCACCACGGTGTTGTCCAATTCATCTTTGGCGGGCGCGGTGAGCAAAACTTTGCGGGCACCGGCTTTCAAATGCATGCCGAGTTTTTCGCGCGAAGTAAAAATGATTTAACAATGAGAATACCGCTTCCGCAGTTCCGCCGCCCAGAAAACAACGCTGCTCAACGCCAAACACACGGCCAGATCGAGCAACGACAACGCCTGCGTTTTGAATATTCCCTGCAGGAAAGGAACATAGACGATGGCCAGTTGCAGCATCACCGTCAACGTTACCGCGCCCAACAGCGGTTTGTTCGAGAGCAAGCCGAGGCGAAACAGCGAGTCGCGTTCGGAGCGAATTGCGAGCACGTTGCCCATTTGCGCCAGCGTGAGAATAGTAAAGACCATCGTTTGCCAATTGGCTTGATTCGTGCGCCAATACCAGTAACCCACGCCGAGCGAGACCACGCCCATCAACAGGCCGCCCAAAATAATTTGCCGGATCAGGCCGCGGCTAAAAATTCCTTCGGTGGGCGGATGCGGCGGCCGGCGCATCGTGTTGCGCTCCGCGGGTTCCATGCTCAACGCCAGCGCGGGTAAACCATCCGTCACCAGATTGATCCACAGAATTTGCAGCGGCAACAGTGGCAGCGGCATACCGAAGAACGGCGCGAGCAGCATCACCAAAATTTCGCCGAAGTTGCTCGCCAAAATATATTTGATGAATTTGCGAATGTTGTCGTAAATGACGCGCCCCTGCTCGACCGCCGCGACAATCGTCGCAAAATTATCGTCCTGCAAAATCATGTCTGCGGCTTCTTTGGAAACGTCGGTGCCGGTAATGCCCATGGCCACGCCGATGTCCGCTTGCTTCAGCGCCGGCGCATCGTTCACGCCGTCGCCGGTCATCGCCACGAGGTGCCCGCGATTTTGCAGCGCCTGCACGATTTTTAATTTGTGCTCCGGCGAAACGCGCGCATACACGGAAATATTTTCCACCACGTTCTCCAATTCCGTCACCGACATTTCAGCAAGTTCCTGGCCTTTGAAAACGTTGCTGTCGTGTTTCGAGAGAATGCCCAGATCGCGCGCGATGTGTTGCGCCGTCAACGGATGATCGCCGGTAATCATGACCGGCCGGATGCCCGCGCGCTTGCACGTCGCCACCGCCTCTTTGACTTCGGGCCGCGCCGGATCGATCATGCCCGCCATGCCGACGAAAATCAAATCGCGCTCTTCGATTTTGCCGTTGCCTGGCGAAGCTGCTAACGTTCGAAATGCCAAACCTAAAACGCGCATGCCGTTGCGCGCCAACCGTTCATTGTCGGCGATAATTTTTTTGCGCCACTTCTCATTGAGCGGTTCGACGTGATCATCCACCCAACAACTCGTGCTGATTTCCAGCAAGCTATCCACCGCGCCTTTGGTGAAAGCGTAATGCGAAGCGCCGAGGCCGGAGAGCGTCGAGCAAGCCAATTCGAGAGTCGAATTTTGTTCACGCCCGACGCTCCTCACCTCTCGCCCTTCGCTCTTGTGAACCGTCGTCATTCTCTTGCGCTCGGAATCAAACGGCGCTTCGGCGACGCGCGGGAAAATTTTTTCCAGCTCATTCTTTCGAATTCCCAATTTTGCCGCGACAAAAAGCAGCGCGCCTTCGGTGGGATCGCCGACAATTTGAAAGCGCTGCGCCTGCTCGTGTTTGATTTCCAGCACGGCGTCATTGCACAATGCGCCGCCAATCGCCATCAACATCAGCGCCGGTTCGCGGCGCAATTGCGTGAGGCGTGCATCCTCCACCGCCAACACCGGTGAGGGTTGGCGCAGATCTTCGCTCAAATTAATTTCGTGATTCGCAATATCAACGACAGTGACCGTCATGCGATTTTCGGTGAGCGTGCCGGTTTTATCAGAACAAATCACGGTGACGGAGCCGAGCGTCTCGACCGCCGGCAGCTTGCGAATGAGCGCGCGGCGTTTGAGAATGCGTTGCGCGCCCAATGCCAGCGCGATGGTCACCACTGCCGGCAGGCCTTCGGGGATCGCGGCCACCGCCATGCTCACCGCAGTGAGAAACACGAGCCGCGCTTCTTCGCCGCGCCACAAGCCGAGCACACCGACAATCGCGACGAGCGCGAATGCAACATACGCCAAGTTCTGTCCCAATTTTTTCAAACGCTGCTGCAACGGCGTCGGCTCTTGCATGACGGTTTGTATCATTTCGGCGATCTTGCCCAATTCCGTTTCCATGCCGGTGGCGGTGATCACGGCCTGGCCGCGGCCATACGTGACAACCGTACCCATGAAAGTCATGTTGCGGCGCTCGGCCAACGGCGCTTCATCTTCCAGCGGCAAAATATTTTTTTCCACCGGTGCGGATTCGCCGGTGAGCGCGGCCTCTTGAATTTGCAGATTGACGCTTTCGATGAGACGCCCGTCCGCCGGCGTCAAATTGCCCGCCTCAAGAAGAACGATATCGCCTTGCACCAACTCGCGCGCAGAGATTTCCTGCACGCGGCTTTCGCGGCGAACTTTAACATTTGGCACCGCGAGTTTTTTTAGAGCCGCAATCGCTTTCTCGGCACGATATTCCTGCCGGAATCCCATGAGCGCGTTGAGCACGACAATAGCGAGAATGGCGATGGCGTCCTTGTTGTCGCCAAGCGCTGCCGAGATTACCGCCGCGATGACCAGAATGATCATCATCGTCGTGGCGAGTTGTTCCCACAAAATCCGCCACGGGCTTTTCATGCTGCGCTCGATCAACTCATTATAACCATGCGCGGATAAACGGCGCGTCGCCTCAGCGTGGCTCAATCCGTTGGTGGCGTCCGTGCCGAGCTGCTGCAGAACTTCTGAAACTTCTGTTTGATGCCAGTTGCTCATGCGCCCTCGGTGCCGCGAAATAAACCCTCGACATTAAGATTCATCTTTCTTCTCCTTGATCGTCTTGATTGCCCAAATGGAAAACTTTTTTGCCGTGACGGCCTCGACGACATTTTCACGCAGCATGAGATTGGGCACATTGCTCTGCGGAATCATCACGCCTTGCTCGCCCGTCAAACCTTTGGCTTGGCAGACATCGAAGAAGCCCTCGATTTTTTCATTGACGCCGCCAATGGCCTGCACCTCGCCGTGCTGATTCACGGAGCCGGTGACCGCAATGCTTTGTTTAATCGGCAAGCCCGACAAAGCGGAAAGCAGCGCGTAAAGCTCGGTTGAAGAAGCGCTATCGCCTTCGACGCCTTCATAGCTTTGCTCGAAAACCAAACGCGCCGATAATGAGAGCGGCTGCTCCTGCGCGAATTGTTGCGTGAGATAACCGCTCAAAATCAAAACGCCTTTGCTGTGAATCGGGCCGCCCAATTCAACCTCGCGCTCGAGATCGATGATGCCGCCGCGCCCCGGCCCGACGCTCGCGGTGATGCGGCTCGGTTTGCCGAACGCGTAATCCCCGAAACTCAGCACGGAGAGACCGTTGACCTGTCCGACGGTTTGGCCCGCCGTATCGATCAACAACGTGCCGCGGTCGATCATTTCATTGATGCGCTCTTCAATGAGATTAGAGCGATAAATTTTAGCATCCAATGCTTGACGAATGTGCGTCGCGCTGATTTGCGTGGCGCTCTCTTGCCGCGCCCAAAAGTTGGCTTCGCGAATGATATCGCCCAACGCGCCAAAATGCGTCGAGAGTTTTTCCTGATCTTCAACCAAGCGCGCGCTTTGTTCCAGCAATTTGGCAACAGCGCCGCCGTCCAAGTGCAGCAACTTTTCCTTATTGCAAAACGTCGAGATCAACGCCAAAAAATCCTGAATGTTTTCATCTTTGCACGCCATGCGCGTATCAAAATCCGCTTTGACTTTGAACAGCTCGGGAAACTCTTCATCGTAAGTGTGCAGAAGATAATAAAGGAGCGGGCGGCCGACGAGCACGACTTTGATGAAAATCGGAATCGGTTGCGGGCGCAAACTTTTCGTGGCGAGAAAACCCAAACGCTCGCCGATCTCTTCGATTTCGCCGCCTGCTCATTCACTTTCTCCAGCGCTTTCGTGCGGTCTTTATCGAGTGATTTGACGATGACTTCGCGGCGATTGGTGTATTCCTCGCTGTCAAATGCTTTTGGAATTTCGCGCCGAATGTGTTCGATCAAACTCTTCATGTCCTGTTGCAGCGCCCGGCCTTGCCCCGCCGGCAGTTGGCAAATTTGCGGCTGATAAGAATCTTCGAAATTATTCACGTAACACCAATCCGGCGGCGTGGCTTTGCGGCGCGCGAGTTCTTCGAGAAACGATTGCACCGCCGTCATCTTGCCGATTCCCGGCGGTCCGGCCACGTAAATGTTGAAACCCTTTTCGTGAATTTCCAAACCGAACTGCAAAGCCGAAACCGCACGCTTTTGCCCGATGATGCCTTCCAGCGTTTTTAGATGTTCCGTGGTTTCAATGCCAAGGGTTTTCGGATCAAATGTGCGGCGCAGTTGTGAAGGAGAAAGTGTTTGGATCATGGTGAGTTTTTCAGTTTAACGTAGCCCAGACGGCCCGTCTGGAAAGTTTGGGTCATTTGACTGTCGGGGGTCAGGATTATTCCCCACTGCGGGGTCAGCATTATTCCCCACTTTTTTCAGTAGGGAGCGTTTGCTAATTTAAGGGGTCGTGGGCAAAAGCGCAAGAGCTAAGTTAGATTTTTTTGC
>Ga0247727_10013164_pt1 | contig 14015 bp, 7 predicted proteins | sample WisWelCaveWW1625_FD_202498 | JGI IMG/M metagenome (GOLD analysis project Ga0247727, IMG submission 202498) | Biofilm microbial communities from Wishing Well Cave, Virginia, United States - WW16-25 | ecosystem: Environmental > Aquatic > Deep subsurface > Groundwater > Cave microbial mat | place... | reverse complement strand
GAGGAGCGTCGGAATGCTCTGCACCCCGTAGCGCGCCGCGATGGCGCTGTGCTCGTCGACGTTCACCTTGCCGACCCGCGCCTTGCCGGCATAGTCCTTCGCCAGCTGCTCGAGGACCGGCGCGACCATGCGGCAGGGCCCGCACCACTCGGCCCAGAAATCGACGAGGATCGGCGCGTCCGCCTTTTTCGTCTCGTCGTCGAAGTTGCTCGTCGTCAGTTCCAGGATGTTCTCGCTGCTCATCGTCGGCTCACTCCTCAGTCGTTTCACCGTCCCGGTGAGTGGTTTTTATACCATACTCCGCGCCGGGGACCGATTGAGATGCGCGAAACCGGCGGGAGATTCGGGCCCGGGCGGGGGTTCAGGCCAAGGCGAAGCCTCGGGCAGAACTTCCTCATCAACGGGGGGGCCGTCGAGACGATCGTGCGGGCCTTCGGGCCGCGTCCCGGGGATCTCGTCCTCGAGATCGGCCCGGGGCAGGGGGCCCTGACCCGGAGAATCGCCGGCCGGGTGGCGCGTCTGGTGGCGATCGAGGTCGACTCCGTGCTCGCCGCCGGCCTGCGGGAAACCCTGGCCCCGCGCCTGGCGCCCGGGTCGTTCGAGGTCCTGGAAGCCGACATCCTGGCGCTCCCGCCCGACGCCCTGGTGCGCGCCCTGGGGGCTTCGGCCGCGGCGCCCGGGCGGGTCCTCGCCAACCTGCCGTACAACATCGCCACCGCCGTGATCCTCGCGCTCCTCCCGCTCAGGCCGGCGCTCGCGGACGTCATGGTCATGGTGCAGCGCGAGGTCGCGCAGCGCATTCGCTCGGCCCCCGGGCCGAAAACCTACGGCAGCCTCTCGGTCCTGTGCCAGGCCTTCGCACGGGTCGAGTCGATCATGAGGCTCGGTCCCGGGTCGTTCCGGCCGCGTCCGGCCGTGGAATCGGAGGTGATCCACCTGACCTTGAAGCGCCCGGGCGGGACCGCGGGAGCCGACATCGACGGCTTCGCGCGCCTCGTGCGGGCGGCCTTCGCCAGCCGGCGCAAGACCCTGCTCAACAACCTGGCGGCGATCACGGCGGCGTCCGGCCGGCGGCTCGGCGCGGCCGAAGCCGCCGACCTGGCGCGCGCCGCCGGGCTCGATCCGGGCCGGCGCGCCGAGGAGATCCCGGTGGCGGGATTCCTGGCGCTCCACGAGGCCTGGTCGGCCCGGGCCGGGGCGCGCGGGCTATAATGCGCGCCGTGACCACCCGCCACGGCGCCCCGGCGGCGCGCGCGCCCTCGGCGCCCCTGCAGATCATCCCGCTCGGAGGCCTCGGCGAATTCGGCCTGAACTGCACCGTCCTGCGGCACGGCACCGACCTCATCGTCGTCGACATCGGCGTGATGTTCCCCGACGACCAGGTCCTCGGCGTCGACGTCATCATCCCCGAGCTGTCGTGGCTGTTCGAGCGCATCAAGGAGATCCGCGCCATCGTCCTGACCCACGGTCACGAGGACCACGTCGGCGCCCTTCCCTACCTGTTCGACAAGGCGCGCGTCCCGATCTACGGCAGCGATTTCACGCTCGGCCTCGCGGCCCGCAAGCTGAAGGAGCATTCCCTGCCGCACGATCGCCTCCTCAAGCCGGTGAAGGCCGGCGACGAGGTGACGCTCGGACCGTTCACGCTCGAGTTCATCCAGGTGACCCACAGCATCCCCGGGACTCTGGCGCTGGCGGTCAAAACGCCCGCCGGCACGGTGATCCACTCGGCCGACTTCAAGATGGACCAGACGCCGGTCGACGGGCGGACCTTCGACTTCCAGTCGTTCTCCTATTACGGCGACCAGGGGGTGCTGGCGCTCCTCTCCGACAGCACCAACGCCGAGGTCGAGGGGTTCTCGGGCTCCGAGCGGGTCGTCGGGGCGGCGTTCGACGCGCTGTTCCGCCGCGCCCCGGCCCGGCTGCTGTTCAGCACCTTCTCGAGCAACGTGCACCGCATCCAGCAGGTGATCGACCTCGCCGCGACCTACCGGCGCCGTGTCGCCCTGGTCGGATCGAGCATGGTCTCGACCGCGACCGTGGCGCAGGAGCTCGGTCACCTGAAAGTGCCCCCGGGGGTCCTGATCGACGCCCAGGACGTCCGCCGCATGGACCCGCGCAAGGTGGCGATCGTCGCGGCCGGCAGCCAGGGCGAGCCGATGTCGTCGCTGTCGCGCATCGCCCTCGACGACCACCGCGACGTGACGATCGAGGAGGGCGACATCGTCCTGATCTCGGCGCGGGCGATCCCCGGGAACGAGCGCTCGATCAACCGGGTCATCAACCACATCTACCGCCGCGGCGCCGAGGTGATCTTCGGCGGCGCGGCGCCGTACCACGTCTCCGGCCACGCCGGGCAGGAGGAGCTGAAGATCCTCCTGACCCTGACGCGGCCGCGCTTCTTCGTGCCGATCCACGGCGAGGCGCGCCAGCTCTACAGCCACGCCCGGCTCGCCGAGCGCACGGGCCTGCCGCGCGAGCGCATCCTGCTCGCCGAGAGCGGCGACATCCTCGAGTTCGACGGCAAAAGCGCCCGCCACGCCGGCAAGGTGCGCGCCGGCCGGGTGCTCATCGACGGCTCACTCGACGCGGTCGAGGAGATCGTCGTGCGCGACCGGCGCCACATCTCCGAGGGCGGCATCGTCCTGGCGATCGTCGCCATCGACAAGCAGAGCGGCCGCATGGCGGGCGCGCCGGAGATCGTCAGCCGCGGCTTCGTGCTCGAGGAGGCCAAGGGAGATCTCCTGCGCGAGGCGACGCGCGTCGTGCGCCAGTCGGTCGACGCCGCCACCCCCGGGGAGCGCGCCGACCGCGGCGTCCTCAAGGCCATGATCCAGCAGGACCTGAAACGCTTCTTCCGCAAGCGGCTCGACAAGCGGCCGATGATCATGCCGGTCGTGGTCGAGACGTGAGGTAGAATTCCCGGCCATGGCGGCGAAGCGGCGCAAGACCTCGCCCCGGCGGGAGACCAGCGCGTCGCGCGGGCTTCTGGCCGAGGGGCTGGCGGTCCTCGTCATGGCCTGCGCGGTCCTGCTCGTCCTGAGCCTGGCCTCGCACGACGACAACGACCCGGTCCCCTTGCCCTTCGGCCGCTGGAACGGCGAGGCGGCGCACAACATCGCCGGCATCGTCGGCGCGTTCCTCTCCGAGTCCCTGTACCAGGTCTTCGGCTGGGCCGCCTGGACCGCCCCCCCGCTGCTGTTCCTCATCGGCTGGCGGGTCTTTTTCAGGAAGTCGTCGCGCCTGTTCGCCGGCGGCCTCGGGAGCGTCCTGATCCTGGTGTCGCTGACCGCCTCGCTCGACCTGGCCCTCGGCGAGCACGGCCCGGGCCCGGCGCATCGCGCCGGCGGCCTGGCCGGCGCGCTCGCGGGCGGCGCCCTCATGGGCCTCTTCAACCGCTGGGGCGGCCTCGTGGTCGCTCTGGGCCTGGCCCTGACCGGGGTCGTCGTCGTCGGCCGCGCGTCGGTCGTCGACGCCGCCCGCGGCATCGCAGGGCGCCTCTTCCGCCTCGGGCAGTCGGGCTGGCTGGCCTTCGTGCGACACCGCGAGGCGCGCCGCCGCGAGCGCCAGCGCGAGGACGTCGAGCGGCGCCAGCGTGAGCGCCAGGAGAAAGCCCTGGCCGGGGCGCTCGCGCCCGAGCCGCTGGCAGAGCCGAAGGGGGCGGCGCCGATCCCCGTGCTGCCGGAGACCCCCGACGACCTGGCCGAGCGCACCGGCCTCGCCGCCCCGGCGGGCGCGGGCGCGGCGCGCCCGGGGGGCGATCCGCTGAAGACCGCCCGGCGCGCGGCCAAGACCACGCCGGTCTCAGACAAGGACGCCAGGCCCGGCGCCGAGCAGCCGCAGTTCGATTTCGTCGAGGCGCTCCCCCACTTCACGCCGCCGCCGCTGTCGCTGCTCAACCCGCCGCAGCGCGAGTCGCAGATCGAAGAGAAGGAGATGGTCGAGACGGCGCGCATGCTGACCGAGAAGTGCCGCGAGTTCGACGTCAACGGCCAGGTGATCGCCATCCAGCCGGGCCCGGTGGTGACGGTGTACGAGTTCAAGCCCGATGCCGGCGTCAAGTACAGCCGCATCGTGACCCTCGCCGACGACCTCTGCCTGGCCATCAAGGCCGAGTCGATACGGATCGACCGTCTCGCCGGCAAGTCCACAGTGGGAATCGAGGTGCCGAACCGGACCCGCGAGGTGATCTCGCTCCGCGAGCTGCTCGGCAGCGAGCGCTTCCAGCGCGCGCCCGCCGCCCTGACCCTGGCCCTCGGCAAGGAGATCAACGGCGAGCCGTACTACGCCGACCTCGCGAAGATGCCCCATCTCCTGATCGCCGGATCGACCGGGTCGGGGAAGAGCGTCTGCCTGAATTCGGTCCTGACCTCGATCCTGTACAAGGCGAGCCCGGACGAGGTGAAGTTCGTGATGATCGACCCGAAGCGGCTCGAACTGGGGGTGTACGAGAACATCCCGCACCTCCTCACGCCGCTCGTGACCGACACCAAGAAGGCCGGCAACGCGCTGCGCTGGGCCGTCCTCGAGATGGAGCGGCGCTACAAGCAGCTCGCCGAGGCCGGCGTCCGGAGCATCGACCAGTACAACCAGGCGATGAAGCGGGCGATCGCCCGGCTCGGCGGCGCCGCAGGCGACACCGGCGAGGCGGCGGGGCGCGGCAGCGAGGCGGCGGCGCGCGCCCGCGCGCTGGCCACCGGCTCCGACGGCGCTGCGGCGGCGGGCGCGCTCCCTCAGGACGGACCGGCGGCCGCGCCCGGGGCGGCGCTCGAGCGCCGCCACTTCCTGCCCGGCGAGAAGCCGGCCATCCTCCCGTACATCGTCATCCTGATCGACGAGCTCGCCGACCTCATGATGACGACCGGACGCGAGGTCGAGGAGGCGATCACCCGCCTGGCGCAGATGGCGCGCGCCGTCGGCATCCACCTGATCCTGTCGACGCAGCGCCCGTCGGTCGACATCATCACCGGCGTGATCAAGGCGAACTTCCCCTGCCGCATCGCCATGCGGGTGTCGTCGAAGGTCGACTCGCGCACCATCCTCGACGCCAACGGCGCCGAGCACCTGCTCGGGCACGGCGACATGCTGTTCGTGCCGCCCGGTTCGGCGCGTCTCATCCGCCTGCACGGGCCTCTGGTCACCGAGATCGAGGCCACCCGCATCGTCACCTTCCTCAAGAAGCAGGGGAAGCCGCAGTACGACGAGTCGGTCACCCGCGAGGAGGCCCAGGCCGAGGGGGGCGCCGCGGGGGTCGGCGACGTCGAGGTCGACCCGGCCTACGGGCAGGCGGTCCGCCTGGCGGTGCAGATGGGGCAGATCTCGGTGTCGCACATCCAGCGCCGCCTGAAGCTCGGCTACGCGCGCGCCGCCCGTCTCGTCGACATGATGGAGCAGAACGGCATCGTCGGTCCCGCCGACGGCGCCAAGCCGCGCGAGGTCCTGGTCGAGCCCGACTTCCTCGAGCGCCTCAACCAGATGCACGAAGAGCGCGGGTGACACCCGCCCGTCCATGCTGAACCCGAGCGTCGTCTACACGACGCTGTTCGTCCTCCTCGGGTTCGCGGCGATCCTGGCGTTGTTCCGTGACGACCCGGCCCTGCGCGGCCGGCGCTACGCCGCCGCCATGGGGCTCCTGGCGCTGCCGGCGCTCCTCGCGCACATGGAATTCACCCCGCTCCGCCCCGGCACCGGGGTCGTCCACTGGGGCGAGTTCTACCACTACTACCTGGGCACCAAGTACTTCGGCGAGCTCGGCTATGCCGGCCTCTACGACGCCACCGTGATCGCGGACCACGAGGACGATCCGGCCGCCTGGCGGGCCGACCTGCCGGTGCGTTCGCTGCGGACGTATGAGAACGTGACGCGCGGCGACGTGCTCGAGCGCGCCTATGAGATCCGCTCGGCCTTCACGGACGGGCGCTGGCAGGCGTTCAAGCGCGACGTGGCGGACTTCCGCGCCGGCTCCGGCGCTGAGTGGCCGACGTCGCACTACCAGCAGGACCACGGCTACAACGGCTCGCCGCTCGTCACCCTCGTCCTCGGGACGCTGGCGCGGCAGCCGTTCGTCGACACCGCTACGTTCGTGCGCGCCGCGGCATGGTTCGACATCGCGCTCATGCTCGCCGCCGCCGCGGCTCTGGCGTACTTTGCCGGCGCCGCACCGGCGGCGCTGTTCTTCTTCCTCTGGGCCGCCAATCCGTTCAACGACTATGCCACCATCGGCGGCGCCTACCTGCGCTACCTGCACCTCCTCCCGCTGCTCGCGATGGCGATCGGCCACGCCCGGCGGCGGTACGCCCTCGCCGGCGCCGCGCTGGCGCTCGCCATCGGGCTGCGCATCTTCCCCCTGTATCTCGCCCTCGGGGTCGCGGCCCAGAACCTCCTGAGCCCCGACCGCCGCGACCTTCTGCGCCGGCATGTCCGCTTCTATGCCGCCCTCGCGGTCGCCCTCGCCGTCATCGTCGGGGCGACGTCGTTCCAGGCTTCGCCCGACGGGCGGAACCCCTGGCTTCCCTATCTCGAGAAGCTCGATCTGCACGCGCAGCGGCTGACCTACAACGTCCTGTCGCTGCAGTACCTGTTCTTCTACGGTCCGGACCACAACGCCGCCGCCATCGTCCGGTCCTGGCAGGAAGGGCGCGACGTCAACTGGATCACCGAGGCGAACCGGGCGTTCGCCGCGCACCACACCGCCTGGCTCGGCGCGCTCGCGGTCGTGATCGCCGGCCTGGCCCTCTACCTCAGACGGACGACTCCGGCCGACGGCCTGTTCGCCGGGCTCGCGCTCGTCTTCGCCCTCCTGCACCTGAGCCACTACGACTACTGCGTCCTGGCGATCGTCCCGTTCCTGTTTCCCGGCCGGCGCGACGTGCTGCTCGCGCTGCTCGTCTGCTGGATGGCCGCGTCGATCTCGGTCTTCCTCCCCGCCTCCGCGACCATCGTCGACTTCCGCTTCTTCCTCCTGAGTCTCCTCATGACCCTGTGGTTCGCGGTCACCGCCGCCCTGCGGATCTTCGGCGCCCGGACGTCCGCCGCCGCGGGCTGAAGCCGGCGCGTCGCGGCCGCGATGGGTGACGCGCGCGGAGGCCCGGGCCGAACCTCGGGGAAACCCATCGACCGGCATTGGCTGGCGGCGTATAGAGTATTTTGTGGGACTGGCACCGATGCCGGGGAGGCTACGCCCTCGGGTCTCCCGCCACCGTCAACTCCGGAATCCAGAGCGACCTTTTCGTCTGCGAAGCGGGCTCCCTCCCCAACGGCCTCTCCCTCCCATGTCAGGCTGAAGCCGGCCTCGTGGGAGATGGGAATGTCACCGTGTTCTATGACTTCGGCGGCGGGAATCAGGGCTCGGTCGGCTGCCCCGATCCGGCGCAGGACATCAATGGATCATTCCCGGTGGCCGTCCAGGTGCTCTGCAACAACGGTGCGAGCGCCGTCCCGACGCCGGCGGCGGACAGCGTCTGTGTCCAGGTTCCCCTGCCCGCGATTCACAGTGATTGCGGCCCCGGCAGCGTGGGTCTCGGATACTCCTGCCCCGACCCCGCAGCCCGTCCGCCGTTCACACGCGGCAGTCTCTACGTTCGCGAGGCGCCCTGTGGCACCTCGCCCGATCCGCGCATCGCCGCCGGCTGGGCGCTCGCGCCGATCCAGCCCGACGCCGCAGGCAACGCCTGCAACCTCACCGATCGGCCGACGACACCCGGACAGTGCCCGTTCATCGGCAACACGCCCGTCGTGGGCGGGACGGAAATCCCGGCGGTGAGCGGCTGGGCGGTCCCCTGCTACGTGGATGGCGACGGAGACGGCGTCAGCCCCTGTCTGGGCGACTGCGACGACAACGACCCCGGCCGGTTTCCGGGCAATCCCGAGATCTGCGACGGCGTCGATAACGACCGCAGCGGCGACCCGGGGCCGGACGAAGCGGATCGGGACGGCGACGGGTATCGGATCTGCGCCGGCGACTGCGACGACAGCCTGGTCGGCGTCTCGCCCGCCGCCCCCGAACTCTGCAACGGTCGCGACGACGACTGCAACTCCTTCGTCGACGACCGAACCGGCGTCGTCGACGCCGACGGCGACGGCGTGGCCGGTGCCTGTGACAACTGCACCCAGACCCCCAATCCGACCCAGCTCGATTCGGATGGCGACGGCCTGGGCAACTCGTGCGACAACTGCGTGGCGCTTGCCAATCCCCTGCAGGAAGACCGCGATTTCGACCAGCGCGGCGATCCGTGCGACAACTGTCCCGACGATGCCAACTCGTTCCAGGACGACTCCGACGCGGACACCGGGTTCTCGTCGTTCAACGCGTACCGCGGCGACCTGGCTGTCCTGAAGCAGACCGGCGAATACACCCAGGACCCCGCCGTCGTGCCGCTGGCCATCCACAACTGCGGCGTCGTCGATCCATGGGTGCTCGACGGCGCCGACCCGCCGCCCGGCCAGGGTGTGTTCTTCCTGGCGACCGGCAACGGCGCCGGCGGCGAGAGCGGCCTCGGAACGACGAGCGCCGGCCTGCCGCGGACGAACACCCACCCCTGCCCGTGATCGGCCCCGTGGCGCCCGCGGACCGTCTGCTATAATCGCGCCCCTTTTCGTGGGGCGCAGAACGGGTGTCGGATCCGGGTCACAATCCTCGCGTTCCCGGCTGGGTGTGGGCGGTCGGCATCGCCGCCGTCGCGCTGGGTTTGCGCCTCGTCTACATCGTCCAGATCTCGGGCAGCAGCCTCATCGCTCCCGAGGAGCTCGACCCCGGCTTCTACTTCCGGTGGGCGCAGTCGATCGCCGCGGGCGACTGGATCGGCCGCGAGCCGTTCGTCCAGAGCCCCCTCTACGCCTATCTCCTGGCGCTCTGGATCGGGGTCTTCGGCGCCGCGATCGCGCCGATCCTGATCGCGCAGTCCGTCGTCGGCGTCGGCACCGTCGTTCTCACCTGGATGGCCGGGCGGCGCTACTTCGACGGCCGGCGGGCGGCGATCGCCGCTCTCCTCGTGGCCCTGTACGGGCCGTTCATCTTCTACGAGGGGATGGTCATGAAGACCTTCCTCGCGCCGTTCCTGACCATCCTGCTGGCGCTCCTGCTCGAGCGCGCCGCGCGCCTGTCGGCCGCGCCCGCGGCGGAGCCGACCCCGGGCGCGCCCGGCGCGGCCACCCGGCACCGCGGTCCGGCGATCGGCGCCTTCGTCGCGGCGGGTCTCGTCTTCGGCCTCCTGACGCTCGACCGCGACAACTTCATCGTGCTCGCCCCGGTCCTGGCGATCCTGGCGGCGGTCCTGGGCGGCGGTGGCGGGCGCGGCGGCCTGCGCGCCGCCGCCGGCTTCGCCGCCGGCGCGGTGCTGGTCGTAGCACCGGTGACGATCCGCAACTATGCTGTCTCGGGCGAGATCGTCCTCCTGACGACCGGCGGCGGCGAGGTCTTCTTCATCGGCAACAATGCCGACGCCAACGGCCTGTACGTCCCGCCGCCGTTCGTGCGCCCCGACCCGGCGTATGAGCACGCCGACTTCGTCGCCCGGGCGTCGGAGATCGCCGGGCGCGACCTGTCGGCGATGGAGTCGTCGTGGTTCTGGTTCCACGAGGGGATGCGGTTCGTCACCGGGGAGCCGCTGGCGTGGGCCCGGCTGCTGGGCCGCAAGTTCATCCACTTCTGGAACTGGTACGAGCTGCCGGACAACCTCGACTACGGCATCATGCAGTACTTCTCGCCGCTGCTCGGCGCGCTCAACCCGGCGCTGCCGCCGGCGGGGTTTTCGACTCCGGCGCTGCCGGCGGGCGGCGGCGTCCGGCTGCCGGTCCGGCTGCACCTCCTGTCGACCTTCGGCACCCTGGCGCCGCTCGGGATCCTGGGCATCGCACTGACCTGGCGGCGCCGGCGCCTCCTCCTGCCGCTCCACGTCCTGCTGTTCGGCTACATGGCGACGGTGCTGCTGTTCTTCAACTTCTCGCGCTTCCGCGTGCCGGTCGTGCCGATACTCGCCCTGTTCGCGGCCGAGGGGATCCTCGCCATCGGCCGCGCGCTGCGGCGGCTCGGGGACCTTGCGGTGGCGGTCGCCAGCCGCTCCGGCGGGATGGCGGCCCGCGCCCGCCTGGCCGCGCCGGGCGCGGGCGGCGCGCTCGCCTGCCTGCTGTTCCTCGCGGCGGCGACCTTCGTGAACGTCGAGTACCCGCGCGGCGTGGTGCCGGCGATCGAGCAGGCGCTGGTCATCGGCAACGTCTGGTACGCCGAGGGCGAGCCGGAGAAGGCCCGCCGGAGCTACTTCACCGGCCTGGTGCTGCTGGGGGAGGGGCCCGCGGGCGCCGAGGCGGACGCGCTCCTCGGGCGCGAGTTCGGCCCCGGGGTGACGCGCGCGGCGCTCCTCAAGGAGCTCGAGGTCGAGGCCGTGGCGCGCGGGCCGCAGTTCAAGGGGCTGCACCTCGGCATCCACCACGGCCTCGGGATCGCCATGGTCCAGCAGGCGCAGGCGCTGCTCGCGGGCGGGCGGCGCGCCGAGGCGATGCCGCTGCTCGACGGCGCCGTCGGCGAGTTCGAGGAGGCGCTCCGGATCGCCCCGGCGTACCTGCTGTCGCACCGCAAGATCGCCCGCGCGCTGCAGCTGCGCGGCGACACGCCGGCGGCGGTGGTGTGGCTGCGCAAGGCGGTTGACCTGTGGCCCGAGGACTTGCAGGCGCGCCTCGACTTGGCCGAGATGCTCTACGCCACGGGGGAGTTCCAGGACGCCCTGCGCCACCTCGAGGCGGCGCGGCACTACAACCCCGGGATGGAGGACGACAAGATGGCCCAGGTCCACTTCAACCGCGGGCTCATCTACCTGCGCGGCCTCGGCGACGACGGCCGGGCGCTGTTCAACATGGAGCGTGCCAGCGCGCTGAATCCCGGCCACCCGCAGGCGCCGGCGATCCGCGGCGCCATCCGCGAGCTGCGCGCGCGCGGCGCGCAGCCCGTCGAGGACGAGGCGATGACCCGCCCCGTGACCCGGCCGCCGGCGCAGGACGGCGCGGCACGGCCGGAGCCTACCGCCCCTCCACCCGGCTCCCCCGACGCATGACGCGCAGGGCCAGGCGGGCCGCCTCCTGCTCGGCCTCCTTCTTGCTGCCGCCGCATGCGCGTGCCAGGACCTCGCCGCCGGCGAGCACCTCGACGTCGAACACCGGCCGGTGCGGCGGCCCCTCGGTCGCCGCCACGCGGTAGCGCGGGGTCGGCCTGCCGGCCGCCTGCATTGCTTCTTGAAGTCCCGTCTTGTAGTCCCTTCCTTCCACGGCCGCCCGGTCGAGCCCGTCCATGCGCGGTCCGAACAGGCGGCCGACCAGGGCGCGTGCCGCCGCGTCGCCGCCGTCGAGGTGCACCGCCGCCAGCACCGCCTCCAGCGCGTCGGCGAGGATCGACTCGCGCGTGCCCTCCTCCTGGCGCGACGCCGCCCTGCCGAGCCGCAGATGGTCCCCAAGACCGAGATCGCGCGCCACCTCGGCAAGCACGGGGCGGCTGACGAGGTAGGCCTTCATCTTGGAGAGGGCGCCCTCGTTCTCTCCCGGGAACCGGCCGAGTAGCGCCTCGGCGACCAGGAAACCGAGCAGGGCATCCCCGAAGAACTCGAGGGCCTCGTTGTCGGGACCGGAGTCCGCCTCGTTGGCGCGCGACGAATGGGTCAGGGCGCGCAGCAGCAGGGCGCAATCGTGGAAGCGATGGCCCAGGCGGGCCTCGAGCGGGGCGAGGCCCGCGCGGCGCTCAGCGGCCATCCGCAGCGGGTGCCGGCGCGGACCTCGGCGCGGGAGTCGCCGCGGGGCCGGGAGCGGCCCCGGGCGCCGCGGCGGCGGACTGCTGCATGCGCCCGTAGGCCTCGATCCGCTGCAGGAGGCGCTGCCCTTTCTGGCGCTCCTGCAGCGCGTCGAAGCGCTTCCCCTTGCGGTCGAGGACCTCGGCGAGCTTGAGATGGGCGTCGACCTCGACCCGGGTCAGCACGTTCTGGGCGTAGCCCCAGGTGAGGTAGGCCCGGAGCGCCGTCACCGCCTCGTCGTCGCGGCCGAGGCGCGCCGCCGCCAGCCCGACGAGATAGTCGACCAGGGGATAGGCGCCGCTCCCGGCGCCGGGCGGACGCGCCAGGCGCAGGGCGGCGATCGCCTGGTCGTAGCGCCCCAGGTTGAACAGCACGCGCCCGTAGTGGTAGCGGACGATCGCCGCCTCGGGGTGCCCGGTGACCGCGCGCGCCAGGTAGCGCTCGGCCATGCGGTCGTCGCGCCCGTCGAGATGGAAGGTGCCCAGGCTGAAGAGGGCGTCGAGGTTGTCGGGCTCGAGGGCGAGGACCGCTTCCCACTCGCGCAGGGCGGCGTCGATCTCCTTGCGCTGCAGGCGGGCCTCCCCGGCGACCCAGCGGGCCCGGGCGGTCGCCCCCAGCGCATCGAGCTCGCGCGCGATGTCGAGGGCGCGCACCGGGTCGGCGGTGATGCCGAGGTACGATTTCGCCAGGCTGTAGAGAAAGTCGGCCTTGTCGCGGTCGGTCGCGCCATACCCCGTGAGCACCGCGCCGAAGCCGGGCCACGCCGCCTCGATGGCCGCGACCACCGCGTCGTTGCGCTGCACCGCGAGATCGCGCTCGGCCAGCCTCTGGACGGGGGCGTGGTCGTCGTCGTCGATCGGGCCCCGTCCCGCGACTTCCAGGAGGCCGCCGCGGTCGAGACGGAGCGTCATGATGACCTCGTTGGCGCCGACGACGACCGCGCGTCCGAGGTCCTCCGCGACGCCGGCGTTCGACCCGACCACCGTCCTGAGCCACGAGCCGTCGAGCGCCAGGGGGCGATCCGAACCGGCCAGGAGCAGGTCATCGGGGGTGAGCTGGAACACCAGGACCGCGGAGAACGACGCCGCGAAAGTCCGCATCAAGATGGGCAGGGCGCGGGGCGTCACGGCGCCGAGCGACACCCTCCGGGCGAGCAGGCCGTCCTCGGCCAGGCGCGATTTCAGGAGCGCGTATCCTTCGGCGGTCATCAGGCCGGCGGCATGCGGCAGCCAGGGGTCGCCGGCCGCGATGACGATGACGTCGTAGCGGGCGCGGTCGGCGAGCAGTCGTCCGCGCGGATCGTCGCGCACGACCACGAGGCGGTCGTCGGCGAGCGGCGCGTTGGCGAGCGGCGCGAACAGCGCCGCCGCCTCCCCGACCGCCGGCTCGCGCTCGATGACGGTCAGCGATTTCAGCGGATGGCGCAGCATCGATCCGGCGGTCACGCCGCTGAGCATCTCGATGAGGAGCGCCCTGTCGGTCGGGCCGTGGAGCAGGACCGGGATGGTCCCGGTCAGCACCTGGGTGCGCAGATCGGTGCCGGTGCCGGCGGCCGATCGTCCGTCGATGCTGAGCGTGGCGGTTTCGATCGGATCGAGCCCGGCGGACGTCTGGATCGTTCGCTCGACCACGACGACCGCCTCGCTCCCCTCGCGGTAGAACAGCGGCGCCGCGCCGCGCCGCCGCCCCTCGAGCCACCGTTCGGTCGACCCGAAGCGCTCCGGGGCGGAGGCACCGTAGCGGTAGATGCCGCCGGCGACGATGCGCGGGTCCCAGGCGTCCGGGTAGAGGGCGACGAGGATGGCGACGGCCAGGGGCGCGAGCACAGCGCCGGCCCGGTGCGTGGCGGCCCGCCACGGGGCGGCGGCCGCCAGGGCGGCGGCGCCGAGCGCCAGCGCGCCGGCCGCGAGCGACAGCGTGTGCCGCAACCCGAACGCCGGCACCAGCCCGGCAACGGTCACCAGGGCGCCGAGAGCGACGCCCGGAGCGAAGCCGATGAGCGCGGACACCAGCCGGCCACCGGGAAGCCCGCGGCGGCTCGAGGCCATGGCCACCAGCGCCCAACCGGCCGACGCCGAGCCCGGCAGGGCCAGGGCCCCCGCCACCAGCGTCGCGAGCAGGACCGATCGGCCCGACCCGGCCAGCCCGGGCGCGAGAACCAGGGCGCGGACGGCGACCAGGGGCACCAGGTACATCGAGCCGAAAACCGCCAGCGCTCCCAGCGACAGCAGCGCCGCCGCCGGG
>Ga0247727_10013163_pt1 | contig 14016 bp, 11 predicted proteins | sample WisWelCaveWW1625_FD_202498 | JGI IMG/M metagenome (GOLD analysis project Ga0247727, IMG submission 202498) | Biofilm microbial communities from Wishing Well Cave, Virginia, United States - WW16-25 | ecosystem: Environmental > Aquatic > Deep subsurface > Groundwater > Cave microbial mat | place... | reverse complement strand
TGGCTCAGCTCAAGCAAGCTAAGTATTGATAGTTCGTGTGCAAATGTCATTTTTAATCATCTCATTGGTTATCAAAGAGTTACAATATTTTTATCAACTTATCTAAGAATGGCCCGTATATTCAATGCTTTCTCCAGAACTCTCGAGTTCAAAAAGTTTTGGGTTGAGGTTAATACCACCCACTGTATCGTCAATCATCGCGTTGTCAGATGACAGCCCCGCTGGCTCTAGTTGAAGAGAGTCAGGCATTATATCTTGTGTAACATCTTGTTCATCATTCAGAATTAACGTTCTTGAATTTCCGGCGCTAACTCCAAAACCATTGGCTTTCAAGATTTTTTTCATGGATTCAAAACCTTCGGAAAGGATAAGGTCAATCTGAGCGGTGATGGCCTCTTCAGGATCCAATATGCTTTTAAAATAGGCGTTCATTTTGTTAAATGCCCATCTATTATTTTTAAGTATCTTTGGAGTTTCAAGTGGATAATTTGCATCTATAAGAAGTCTGTTTAAACGTATCATTTCGGAATCATGCAATGTACTATTTTCCAATCGTACGATTAATTCGTTAATTTCAGCAGATCTTTCAGACATGCTATTATGCTTATATAAATCTTTACTCTTTAACAACTGATTCAATCTTTCAATAGACGTCCCACCTTCCGGAACAACAATACCCCTTGTTTGCAACGCTTGTATTAAGGCCAGAATCTTCTTCGGCGTGGATTTATCCTTTTGAAATTCAAAAGAACCATTTTTTAAGTCTTCAAAGTCAAGGCGAAGATTCAAAATCAAATTATAGGCATGATAAATATTCAACTTGTCATCTATGTCGATATTTGTCTTATCCAAATTGGTCAAAATTTCCTTTAACGTGTTCGCCTTGTAGAATTTATTTTTGACTTTCATCACGCGCATGAAAAGGTGAAACTTGCGCAGCAATTTATATTTCAGTTCTTTGGCGTCTTTAATTTTATCGATGGGTGTATAAACAAATGTTTCCGCGTCTCTCCAAATATCAACGGCTAATTGATAGGTAAAAAGGTTCTTTCGCACTAAATTTGAATACGCTTTATAGGCTTGCGTGTTACCTGTGATAAATATAGTGGTTGTATGTTCCATTTTGTTGCGGGTAAAGGTTTTTGTTTCGCCAAGGGCATCCACCACAATCGGTTCATTAATGGAAGAGCTCGGCGATAGGGCCCGGACGACATCATCAAGACTATAGAGTCCAAACTGCCCGAAGCGGTGCATATCCGTAATCAGACCCACGCGCTCTAATTCCAGATTGACTTTATCAGAAATTTTTTTTGCCAGACTAGCATCCTTTGGATTTACTGCTATCAGAAAACTGTCGTAATCCGAATACGCTTTCGCCGGTTCCCACCTGGCCATGCTCCCCTGCAGCACGGAAAAAAATCGTTTATTAAATTCAGCGACACTAATTTGAAATTCAGCTAATGTTTCTTCCAGAATTTTTTTGTGGGCATAGATGTGGAGGCTTACCAGCTCGCTTCCCAGATCTGTAAAATCACCCGTATTTTCATTGACCCGGGCGTTAATATCTAACGCCTCAACTCTAAGAAATATTTCCAATGGTTGCCCTAAGGATTTAAATCTTTTTTCATATTGAAGTTCTGGTTTAGTGGTTAATAAAGAAGGATTTTTGACTTTATCTTGATTAGGACGTAAAGAAGGAGGGATATTTTCATTTTCAAGACCAACGGAGGCTCTAACCAAAACTCCTCTTACTGTAACGGCTGTATCTTTTTGAGTTTGGTCTGAATCCAGATTAAGCGCGGAGAGTTGTACTCCACCCGAAAAATATTTTTTGGAAATGATCTGTTGAGTCGTTGCATCGTACTCGTCACGGATATAATTAAAAACGCCCTTTTGGAATGCTTCAACATAACGTTCATAAATTTTATTTTTTATATCTGGGTCTTCAACATGGATGCCTTCAATTTTATTCTGATCAAGATAAAGTGTTCCTAAAAGGCTTTCCTGAAATTTACGTTTATACCACGTGGCTAATATCATGGAATGATAAATCTGCCTTAAAGCGGAGAAATTTTTGCCTTCGTTGACTTCCTTTTCTATTGCGGGCAGAATAATTTTTCTGATCATTTCAGCAGATACGGCATCAATTTTCTCAATATCATTTTTCTCCAACTGATCTGTCCCAAATTCCTTATTGCCCAATCCTTGCATAAAGGATAAATAATCTCCCTCGAGCATGACCTTTAAGAGGGTGTCCGTGATTAGAACGGTATCCCCGTGTTCATGGACAGAGGCCTTTTCCGGGATGATCCAGACTTTATTAAACGTATTCGCCGGGATATCTTTGGTCCCATAGAGCCGATAGGCTTTGTCATAAACGCCCTGCCAGAATTTTTCTCCCAAGGCTTCTTCAGGGTAGATCAGGGAGGCTGTCAGCTGTTTTAATAAATAATCCTGGGAAAGAAGATCGCGCCCCATCTCGGTAAGACCAAAACTGGACGGGATAATTTTATTTTCTTCATAGGGAGATAGATTAACCCAAAGGTCCTTTTCAGGCACCGTCAACGATGCCATGAAATACCTGATCAACCGTAATGTCTCTTTTTGAAGGGACTCTCCGGTTAGATGATCTTCACCGGTATCGACAATAAATTCGAACTTCAAAGGGTTGTCAGCAAATATTTTTATTCCTTTGATAGTGGCGGGCGTATATTGAGCGCTTAAACCAACTTTTTCTCCTGGCTCGGGAAGATCAATAGAATTTTGAGCATAAACTGTAGAATAATATGGAGTAATGGATGGACCAAGGCAGAATGCGGCAACGATCAGCAATACAGATATTTTTTTGAGAGCCTTATATAAATTCATTAAAGGGACCTCTAAGATTGATAGTTTCTATACCTATATTAAAAATATAACACCTGAATTTCGCTGATATGAGCATCTCCGCCTAGGATAAGAAACCGTTTGCCGCGTAACGTAAACCCTATAGAGCCCTGGTATGTTTGTGGTTCTTGGGAAAGCCTTTTCCCGGAGCATTTTGACCTCCTCTAAGACATTATTTTTTCGATGATATACTCTAAATATGAAAGATCCATTTTGGAGAATATCGGAATTTTGTCAGAGAATGGTTATGTTTGTCTTTGTTGTTCTTTGTCTGGCAGGCGATTATCATCAACTCGTCAAACAACGATGGCAGGAACCAGCGGATATCGCGGCCAAGGAAATTTTAACATATGTTTTTTTGTTGGTTTATTCTGATCCTGGAGAAGAATTTCAAAAGCAGATAGCGTTGGACAATATAGTGGATGTTTATAACAAATTGGGAACGAGCAATAATTATTTTCAGTCAAAAAAGCTGAGTCATCGGATGATGAAACAGATTCATCTGATGCAAGCCGAACGGTTGTTCCTAGCCGCTGAAATGAATATTGAAAGAAGAAAACAATTTGAGGAGGATGTTTTATCCGGCGATATCAAGGTAGCCAAAGAGTATTATTCCAATCAAACATATGCTTTAGCCAAAATAGGGTCCGTTTATGCCCGGCATGGGTTGTTAGAGGAAGCGAAGGTTTATGCTGGAGCATCCTATGAGAATTTGGCCAGCGAAACCGATGTACGGCTTGTAAAGAACTGCCTGGTTTTAATTACGGACACCTATATTGAGGCGGGTGATTATGATAAGGCGTTGGGCCTGTTGGGATATGATTTAAAAGAGGAAGAGGATTTAAAGTATCAATTAGTTGACAGATTGGTTGATGAGCAAAGGTTTGACGAGGCCTTTAAGGTCGTTCAGATGGTGGCATCTGACCGTGGCCGTCAGATAGAGACATTGATCAATATTGCCTTTGGTTATGGGGATTCCAGCCTTATTTTGAAAGAAGACAACAGAGCTATTCTTCAAAGAATTGTTTTATCCGTCTTAGACAAGAATGTTAATTAGAGATATACCCAAACGCAATAGGTTTTCTAAATCAAAACAATATAACCCGAAGCGTTTGGGTATTATACTGCTTTCCTTAATTCGCAATTTTAAGAAGAAGTAGTATAGAAGGCGAATAATGAGGTGATCGGCATGAGCGATGATCCCGTAGATGCTTTAAAAGATTATTTGAACAAGATTACCGATCTGGAAGATGATTGTTGCTGGTTGTGCGGTAAGACGTTGGACCAAATCCGTTCGGAATATTTTGAGTACATGAAACATCCTTCAGAAGAATTTGCTGATTTGACGCTGGATGAGTTGGTTATTATGACCTACAAGACACAGAAACCCATTTGCGCGGGATGCTATTTTTCCATTAAAGAAAATGCCGAGTTGGTCAAAGAGATTTTGGACAGGCCTCAGGAAGACGTTTGGTGATTGGGCGTATTTTGTGTTAATGATTTTTTGGTTTTTTGTTGTATACCCAAACGCAATAGGTTTACGAAATTAAAATAATATAACCCGAAGCGTTTGGATATTATACTGCTTTCCTTAATTTGCGATTCTGAGGAGAGGCAGTATAAGCATATTGAGTTATTGTAAAGAAAGCAGGCAGAGGGAAAATCTTATAAGAGCAGGTGACAATCCGGGTCGTGATCGTCACCTTATTTTTTGGAAAGAAGAATGAACAAATGGAGAAAACAAAGTCCAGGCGTGTTAAACTATACCCAAACGCGGCAGGTTTACAAGATCAAGAGAACTGCTCACTTCGTTTTTATCTTTTCTATCATTCGCAATTCTGGGGAGGGGCAGTCTGAAACAAAGCGGTCTATTAAAGGATCCGGCGGACATGAAGACCATGAAATCATATCATTCCATATTAGACTGGATCGATACTCAGCAGTCAGCCATGGTTGATTTGGTCGTGAAATGGTCACAAATTAATACGCACACCGCCAATTTATCCGGCCTGGAAGAACTATCTAAAGAATTGGCAAAATCTTTTTCAGTCTTTAACGAGCCAGTCGAATTTATTCCGTTACCCGATTATCCGATGATGGATCAAATGGGGATAAAACAAAATTTTCCCGTCGCTCCGGTACTGTCCATTCGAAAGAGGCCGAAGGTCAAGAAACAAATTCTTTTGGTGTGTCATATGGACACTGTTTATCCGCCTGATGATACGTTTCGGGAAGTTAAAGTTTTCGGGGATAACAAAATAGACGGTCCCGGAGTCGCCGATGCTAAAGGGGGGATGGTGGTGATGCTCAAAGCGTTGGAGGCTATTGAGCAAAGCCCTTTGGCCAAGAGGCTGGGGTGGCAGGTGGTGATCAATACAGATGAAGAAATCGGGTCTCCTTCTTCAGGGCGGATGTTACAAGACCTGGCAAGGAATTTTGACCTTGGATTTGTTTTCGAGCCGTGTCTTTCGGATGGGAATTTGGTGGGAGCCCGTAAGGGATCTGGAAATTTTACGATGATGGCGTATGGAAAATCAGCTCATGCCGGGAGGGATCACGCGATGGGGCGCAACGCGGTCGTCGCTTTATCAAAGGCCGTTATCCAAATCAGCGGTCTGTCTCATATGAAAGAAGGGTTGACGGTCAATGTGGGTACGGTTCATGGGGGAAAGGCTCTTAATATTGTCCCGGATTTTGCCATGGCCAGGTACAACGTACGCGTTTCCTATGAAGATGACCAGAAGTATTTCGAGCGGGAAACGGCCAGGATTGTTCATAATGTGACTGAAGAAACAGGGGTAAAAATTATTTTGGAGGGGGGCTGGACAGCCCCGCCCAAATTGTTAAATGAGACCGCTTGCCGGTTTTTACAGCATGTTTTTAATTGCGGGCGTGAGTTGGGCCTTTCTCTGGGGTGGCGTGACAGCGGGGGCGTTTGTGATGGAAATCGTTTGGCCGCGGCCGGATTGCCGACCGTTGATACCATGGGTGTCCAGGGGGGCGCTATCCACAGTCCATCCGAATATTTGATGATTCATAGCCTCCCGGAGCGGGCAAGACTGACAGCTTTGGCCATTTTGAAATGGACGGCGGATGAGTGGAATCTTTAGGGAAGAAGTCCGTTAGCCAAAAGAATAATGATTATATGGACTATTCGGAGAAATGGATGGAGCCATTACACGCAGAACAGTTTAAAAACGATCCGCGTATTAAGCAAGCCAAGGAGCTTTTGCATCAGGCCCTGTTGGATCATCAAAGACATATAACAGCTCCGGTTAAAAGTTGTGAGGTTATGACAGCCCAGTATAAACAGCGGTTGGATCGGGCTGGGCAACTACGGGGACGCGAGTTATTTTTCCCTTATTTGGGCAGCGGTCTGGGACACGGGGCGCTCGTTGAACTGGCGGACGGGAGCGTGAAGTATGATTTTATTACAGGGATCGGTGTCCATTATATGGGGCACAGTCATCCCATGGTGATGGAGGCCTGTGTTGACGCGGCGCTGGAAGATACGCTGATGCAGGGAAATCTGCAGGCCAACCGGATTTCTCTGGAGGTGATGGAGACGCTTGTTCAATTGGCCCGCGCCAAGAAGGCGGGGTTACGTCATTGTTTTTTGACAACGTCAGGGGCTATGGCCAACGAGAATGCTTTTAAAATAATTTTTCAACGACAACATCCCGCCCATAGGCTACTGGCCTTTAGCAAATGCTTTACAGGGCGCAGCATGGCCACCTCCCAAATGACAGATAAGCCTCAATACCGTGAGGGTTTACCCAAAGTTTTAGAGGTGGATTATATTCCTTTTTTTGACCCGATGGATCCGGCAGGCAGCGCGCGGCGGGCGGTTGAGCTTCTAAATTCTTTATTAGAGAAAAACAAGGATCAGTATGCCGGCATGTGTTTTGAACTCGTTCAGGGAGAGGGAGGATTTTATCCGGGGAGTGGAGATTTCTTCAAAACGTTAATGAAGGTTTTAAAAGAGAATCATGTGGCTGTTATGGTCGATGAAGTCCAAACCTTCGGCCGTACGCAAGAGCTTTTCGCTTTTCAATATTTTGGCCTGGATGAATGGGTTGATGTCGTTACGATCGGGAAAATGACGCAGGTATGCGCCACTTTTTTTACGGAAGAATTTAATCCGCGTCCGGGCTTGCTGAGCCAGACATTTACCGGGGCGAGCGCGAGTCTGCATGCGTGTAAAGCGATCTTAGAGGAAATGGTTGGCAACGATTACTTGGGCCCTGACGGTAAAATCGCGCGTTATTCCAATCATTTCAGAAAACGGATCGAGGAACTATCCTTTAAATATCCTCAAGACATCCATGGGCCTTTTGGGTTTGGGGCGATGGTCGGGTTTACTTATAGAGACGGGGCAGCACAGGTGACAAAGAATTTTTTGACGCGTCTGTTTGAGGCGGGCGTCATCGCCTTTTCGGCGGGAAGCGATCCCGTGCGTATTCGGTTTTTGATGCCGGTGGGGGCGGTGACCTTTGAAGATATTGATGCCGTTTGTTCCATTTTGGAAGATACATTGAAATTTTTTCGGACCCCTTAAAAGGAGATATTGGTGCTTATTGTTCGCCCAGTAAGGCTGGAAGATTTGGATGACCTTTATGAGATATCCGCCCACACCAAGGTCGGGTTGACCACGTTCCCTCATGACAGGGAAATCCTGCAAAAAAAGATAGAAGATTCTCTCAATAGTTTTTCCAAACGACCCAGAAGGCCATCGGGGGAGACATACTTTTTTGTGATGGAAGATACCTTAGAAAATCGGTTAGTGGGCACGTGTGCCCTATTTTCCAAGGTGGGAGGTTTCGAGCCATCGTATACCTATCAAATTAAAACGGCCTTGAATGAGTCCAAAACCCTCAATGTCAAAAAGGAAATCCAGTATTTAAAGTTAAAAATGGACCATAACGGCCCCAGTGAAATAGGGACGTTATTTTTGGTTCCCGGCTACCGCCGAAAAGGGGCCGGCCGGTTGTTGTCGTTAAGCCGGTTTTTATTGGTCGCCCAGTATCCCCAATGTTTTGAACCCACGGTGATCGCGGAGATGCGCGGTGTCCTGGATGAGGGAAACCATTCTCCATTCTGGAACGCTGTCTGTCAGCACTTTTTCGTGGTCGATTTTGAGAAGGCGGATTTGATGGTGATGTCGGATAAATCTTTTATCGCCGATTTGATCCCCGAACATCCTATTTATATTCCCATCTTGCCCAAGGAGGCCCAGGAAGTGATAGGCCGCGTGCATCAGGATACGGAGCCGGCGTTAAACTTGCTTAAACAGGAAGGGTTTATTTTTGCCAATGAAGTTGATATTTTTGAGGCGGGCCCGGTCTACAAAGCCAACGCGCGGGATATACGCAGCGTTAAAGAAAGCCGGGAAGTGGTCATTGACGAAATTTTGAATGAGACCAGCGCCGGTGATATTTATCTATTGGCCAACGTGTCTTCTTTCGGGAGTTTTCGGGTTATCATGGGAGAGGTCGAGATGGGGCATGGTTTGGCGAAGATTTCTAAACAGCAGGCCGAAGTATTGCGGGTGGATCAAGGGGATAAGCTTCGGGTGGTTAAGGCCAGGGGGCATGATCATGCTGGTTGAACGAAGCGGGTATATAAACGGAGAGTGGGTCAAGCTAAACGGTGAGCGGCTGACTTCATATGATCCGGTGACAAACGAAGTCCTTTGGTCGGCAGCCGCGGCTGATGAGTGGGATGTTCACCAGGCTGTCCGTTATGCCCGGCAGGCTTTTGTTTCATGGGCAGGTTTGCCCATTGAGGAACGAAAGCGGTATCTCGATCAATTCGCCGATATTTTGAAACGGGAAAGGAATGATTTCGCGCGAATCATCAGCCTGGAGACGGGAAAACCGTTGTGGGAGTCTCTGCAGGAAGTGGACGCGATGGTTAACAAAGTCACAATCTCTTTTCAGGCGTATGACGATCGTTGTCGGATACAGAGCCACCCGATGGGAGAGGCCACAAGATCGACATACTTTAGGCCGCATGGAGTTGTGGCCGTTCTCGGTCCGTTTAATCTGCCCGGACATCTTCCCCATGGGCATATCATTCCGGCATTGTTGGCCGGGAATACGGTTATTTTTAAACCCAGTGAATTGACGCCGTTGGTCGGACAAAGGTATATGGAAATTTGGGACAGAGTTGAGCTGCCTAAAGGCGTTATTCATCTGGCGCCGGGAGGCCGGCACACTGGGTTAGCCATCACTCAGCAAGATGATTTAAACGGTTTGTTTTTTACGGGAAGTTCACAGACCGGACGCGCCATTCACCAGGCGTTTGCCGGCAGACCGGAGGTTATTCTGGCGCTGGAGATGGGAGGCAATAATCCGCTGATCGTCACCAGGGTTAAGGATATTTTGGCGGCCAGTTATATGACGATCCAGTCGGCTTTTATAACTTCAGGCCAGCGGTGCACCTGCGCGCGTCGGCTGATTCTGGTCAATGGTGACAGAACCCAAGAGTTTATGAAAACATTGATCGGCATGACAGGAAAGTTAAGGGTCTCGCCCTTTAGCGAAAGGCCGGAACCTTTTATGGGACCGGTTATTTCAAAGGAGGCGGCCGATAATATTCTTAAGTATCAAGATAAGCTGATTCAGCAGGGAGGAGAGGTTCTGCTTAAGATGACATGCCTGGATGGAAGGGCCATGCTGACACCGGGTATCATCGATGTCACGCCTGTTGAAGGAAGAGAAGATGTTGAAATTTTTGGTCCGTTATTACAAGTCATACGCGTGGAAGACCCGCAGGCCGCTTTTAGAGAGGCCAACAATACATCTTACGGGCTGGCGGCCGCGGTGCTGTCAGATGACGTGATGGTTTATGAACAGTTTTTTAATCACAGCCGCGCCGGTATCGTCAATTGGAACCGTCCGACAACCGGAGCCAGTCCCATGGCGCCTTTTGGCGGGGTGGGTATGAGCGGCAATCATCATCCCAGCGCTTATTTTGCCGCCGATTACTGTTCTTATCCTATGGCCACTATCAGCGAGATGAAATTAACCATGCCGGAACAATTATGGCCGGGGGTGAATCTTGTATGATCTTTGTAAGATGGGAAGATATGGAATAACACCATAGGCGGCGGTATCACACAGGAGGGAAACATGAAGACTCTTAATGAATTGATTAATATTCTCTGGGAAGATTACTCTTCAATGAACCAGCAAGCCAAAAGGATCCATGAGCTTTTAAAGGCCCGAGGAGAAAACATTATTAACGATCATATCGCTTTTCGTACTTATAATTTTCCTAAGATCGGGGTGGATGTCCTGGCCTTGCCGTTTAAAAGGTTCGGTTACAAGGCCAAGGGAGAATATGGATTTCCCGATAAAAAATTATACGCCAGACACTATGAGCATCCTGATGAAAGAAATCCAAGGATTTTTATCAGCGAACTTAAAGTCCAGGAGTGTTCAAAAGATCTTCAGAAGATCGTTGAAGGATTAGCCCAACAGGTGACGGACAAAGATGTCGCTGATGACCGATTTATTGTGTCAGGGCGATTATGGAGCCCGATCTCTTACAAGACATATTTGAAACTCAAGGAAGAGAGCGAGTATGCCGCTTGGATGGCTGTCTTTGGATTTAGGGCCAATCACTTTACGGTATTATTCAATGCTTTGAAAACGTTTAAGGACCTTCAGGAGTTTAACCAGGTCATTAAGGACAGTGGTTACCCGCTTAATAGCGCGGGAGGAGAGATTAAGGGAACTCCTCAAGACCTTTTGGAGCAATCGTCGACATTAGCCCATTCGGTTGAAGTGGAGTTTTCCGAAAGCAGAGAAACAGTCCCTGCTTGTTATTATGAGTTCGCCCGGCGTTATCCTAAAGCGGATGGTAAACTTTTTTCGGGTTTTATCTCCCAATCGGCGGACAAGATATTTGAGAGTACGGATAATAAGAAAAGTTAGAAGAAAGTATGTTTGGTAAGTATGTCCAGAGTTTTTGAAATCAATTTTGATGGACTCATCGGCCCAACGCATAATTTTTCCGGATTGGCCCATGGCAATATAGCTTCCCTGGCACATAAATACAACGTGTCCTCTCCTAAACAGGCCGCGCTTCAAGGATTATCCAAGATGAAGTTGGTTCATTCTTTGGGGATAAAGCAGGGATTTATTCCGCCTCAAGAACGTCCTGATATGGATTTCTTAAGAAAGCTCGGGTTCAAAGGGTCTGATGAAAAAGTTATATCGCGGGTCATTCGCCAAGATGTAGATCTATTTTTATCGGCTGTCAGCGCTTCGTCCATGTGGACAGCCAACGCTGCCACAGTTTCGCCGTCCTTGGACACAGAAGATAAAAAGGTGCATATCACGGTGGCGAATTTAAACTCTCAGAGACATCGTTCGTTGGAGGCCAAACAGACAGGGGCGTTTTTAAAGCATATTTTTCCGACAAAATCATTCATGGTTCACGATCCGTTAGACAGTCATCTGGGGATGTTTGATGAAGGCGCGGCGAATCATATGCGTCTGACGGGGGCGCGGGGGCAAAGAGGGATCAATGTTTTTGTTTTTGGTCAGTCGAAGCGTTCGGCCAGGCAAAGCCTTGAGGCTTCCCGACAGATCGCCATCAATCATCGTCTGGATCCCGCGGATGTATTTTTCCTTCAGCAACATCCAATGGCGATTGACCGGGGGGTTTTCCATAACGACGTCATCGCGCTGACTAACGAAAATGTTTTTATTTATCATGAACAGGCCTATGTTGATGGGGGGGGTGTTATTGAATCGATCCAACAAAAATTTCGTGAGCGTCACAAGAAAGAGTTATATGGAATAAGAGTGACGCGGGACCGGCTTAGTTTGACTGAGGCGGTGGATTCTTATGTGTTTAACAGCCAACTGGTGACCAAGCCGGATGCCGAGATGGTTTTGATCGCGCCTAGGGAAGCCAAAGATTCAAGGGCGGGAAAAGTCATCGATGACATTATCAAAGAGGATAATCCTGTTGCTGACGCGGTCTTTGTCGATCTGGGCCAGAGTATGGCCAACGGTGGGGGGCCGGCATGCTTAAGGTTGAGAGTTGTTCTGACAGATAACCAATTGAAAGAAGTTCATCCTGGCGTTATATTGGATGATAGGAAATTCGATCTTATTGAGGAATGGATCAACGATTATTACCGGGATCAAGTCCGTATCGAAGACTTGATGGATATGAAGTTTGTTGAAGAAGCCCGTGGGGCTTTAATCCGGTTGACCGAAATCCTTGATTTAGGGCTGGTCTACTCTTTTCAGGGATAATAATGAAATCGATATTTGTCTGCTTTGAGAAAATTGTTCCGGTGTCTGCCATTTTGGTGTCGATAGCAACGTTAACTCCGTTTTTCGGGGAGCGTTTGCCCTTTGAGGCGATCATGTGGATTCATATCTGGAGCTTCCTGATTTTAGGAATATTTTTTGAGTTGCCGGAACTGGGATTGAATCTGTGGTGTTTGAGGGTGGGCAGTAGGCAAAGGCGTTTAAAACAAAATTTTCTTTTTTTGAAAAAAATTTTATGGATAAGGTATTTTTTGACACATTATGTCGGTCCGTGTTCCGGGATATGGGTGGTGGCGAGCGGGATTGGCTTGATCGGGGCGGCAGGCCGTTCCCTAACGGAAGGATGGCTTTTCTGGATCCTGGTCGCCTCGATTGTCGGGTTATATAAGGGAATGAGCCAGCATAACGGGTATCTAAAAAACCTTCTGCGGCTTTCCATGGCGCGTGGGTCTGATCCACAGGGGGACCATCGCCAAATCAGTATCGCTCTTACCAGCCGGTTTGACCATATCTTTATTTTTTTTGAATTGCCGACGTATTTGTTTATTTTCCTAACGGCCTATTACAAACCTTCTTGGATGATCAATCCCTGGCCGCAGGCCACCTTGGTTATGGAACAGCGGCTCCATTCCGGCGCCAGTCTGGCTGTTGTGATGGTTGTGTTAGGGGCGTTTCTTATTATTCCTTTAAGGTGGTCCATAAAAAAATATAGCTGTGTATCACGCGTTTTAGAGATATCTGGTGTGTAAAGTTTTCCATTCGTCATTCTTTAGTGGAAGCAGTATACTTGATGAGAATCGAACAATCAGGAGACATGAGATTATGAAGAAATTAAATATACCCAAACGTACCAGGTTTGCGAAATCAAAAACATCTTGTTTAAAGCGTTTGGGTATCATACTGCTTTCTCCTTTTCGCAATTCTGAGGTAAGGCAGTATAAAATAGCAATGTGGTTTTTAATGGTGTTCATTTGTAGTCATGACGCGCGGGCGGACTATTGGCCGCCACAGCCGCCTTATGATCCGCGGCCTTTGATGTTGGAGGTGAAGAAGAAATACAACGGAGAGAATTTCTCATTCGCGGTCATCGGTGAGGTCAAGACCGGCTGCGATGGCAACGATCTTCTCCATTTCGTTGACCGCGCGTTGACGGTTGATTTTACCGTTACGATGGGAGACATGGTTGGATATCCGCCTAAATGGGAAAATTATCGGGGGTTGGCTGAATGCGCCGGTTGGTATATGCGTAAGCACCCTACCTGGCCGACCATAGGAGATCAGGAAGGAAAGATGGAGTCAATCAATTCCGATTTTCCGCGGTTTTATGGATTACCAAATGATAGTTATTCCTTTGACATGGGTCCGGCCAGGTTTGTTTTTTTGAGTTATTTCGGCTCCCCGATTTCCAAAGGGAATCAAAATGGCAAATATCCGACAAAGAAAACGCCTGTGACGAATTTCGATACCAATGACATCAAGACGCTTGAAGTAACACTGAAGGAGGCCAGTGACCGCGGAATGCATGTTTTTGTCTTTAGTCACGCCCAGTATTATTCACAGGGAGATGGCACAAAGAAATATGCTAATAATCCCCCGGAAGAAATCGTGGATCTTTACCGCGATAACAACGTGCGCATCGTGTTCCAGGCGGATAATCCGGGGTATTCCAAGATCAAAAAAGACGGTGTCTATTATATCCGTAATTCAGGGGCCTACGGGAACCAAAACCCGCGGTTTTTGGGTTATGTGGAGGTGGACGGCGCCCGTATTGTCTACAAAGCGATCGACATGACCGGGGTGGTGTTTGACAGGGAAATTATCCGTTAGACTGGAATGA
>Ga0247727_10013162_pt1 | contig 14017 bp, 5 predicted proteins | sample WisWelCaveWW1625_FD_202498 | JGI IMG/M metagenome (GOLD analysis project Ga0247727, IMG submission 202498) | Biofilm microbial communities from Wishing Well Cave, Virginia, United States - WW16-25 | ecosystem: Environmental > Aquatic > Deep subsurface > Groundwater > Cave microbial mat | place... | reverse complement strand
ATTTACCCTCAAAAGAACGAAATTCGAAAAGGAGCGCGAATCAATCTTCAATTGTCGATTCATCGATGCCTTTCCCCTTAATCCGCTCATCCCAGTACTTCATCCACTCCTGCGATTTTTCCGAAAAGACTTTCCAATCAATGGCCATCGGCTTGATTTCGGTGGCGGTGATCCACGCGGGTAATTCTTCCGGCGGAATATCATTTCTTGTTGGAATGCGAAAATATTTTTCGGCTTGAATCACAAAACTTTCCGGCGTGGTAATGAATTCGTAGAATTTCCTCGCCAGCTCTGGATGTTTTGCGTTGGTGACAATCGCCAATCCCTCCACCAGCACCGGCGTACCGCCCTTGGGAATCACGTAGTCAAACGGATACTGGTAAACCTGCTTTTGCAATTCGATATCCGGCATATTCCACAGGGTGACCAGCGCCTCTTGCCGCGCGATTTGCAAATACATGAGCGTGGGATTGGCGGGATATGATTTGGTGTTGGCGTCCAATTGCCGCAGCCAGTCGTAACCCTGTTGTGGCGAACCGCTGTCTTTGTAAAAGCGCCAGATCATGGCAGAAAAAATCGTGCGCATCGTTCCGGACGCCAGGGGATAGCGGATGGCAATCTTACCCTTCCATTGTGGGTCTAAAAGATCGTCCCAATCCTGGGGCGCGGTTTCATGAGTCAGCTCTTGAGAATTGAAGGTGATGACTTCAGGAGTGAGAAAATTTCCGTACCAGCGATCCAATGAGTCATGCTGAGCCGGCTCAACCTGCTCAGCCCAACTGGGACGATACGGCTGCAGCAGTCCCTCCTCAGCGGCATTCATAAATAAATCCGATGGCGCGCCCCACCAGATATCGCACTGCGGATTGCTTTTTTCGGAGCGCACGCGATCCAGCGCGTCCTGCGACCCCATGTCTAACCACTGCACCAGAACGCCGGGATTCGCGGCTTCGAAGCGCTTGGCAAAATCATCCACCAATTCTTTTCCATGCGGCGAATAGACTACCAGGCGATCATCTTTGGCAGCGTCCTCTGCTGAGCTGCACCCACAGACAAAAATGAAGAGAGCAATTGACCCGTAAACGAACGGTGATTTTAGCATGGCGCAAAATAACCAACGATGTGAAAAAAGTCAAACGCTATTTCCTTTGATCTTTTGGGCGTATCCACCTGAGAAAGGAAAAGCCGACTTATGAATGGAGTCGGCTTTTCATCAGAAAACCTTGTGTTGGTTTAAAATCGTAGAGAGGTAAAATACTTACCGCAGCAGCGTCAGCTTCTTTACTGCCGCGTGCTCACCTGCCTGCAAGCGATACAGATAGACACCCGATGCCACGGCGTTGCCAAAATCATCACGGCCATCCCAGCGGATTTCGTGATTGCCAGAGTTTTGAAACGCGTCCACCAGCGTGCGCACTTCCTGGCCGCGAAGGTTGTAGATTTTCAGAGAAACAACAGCGGGTGAGGCAAGCTGGTATTTGATGATGGTTTCCGGGTTGAATGGGTTGGGGTAGTTTTGCTCTAAAACAAAATGTTCCGGCAAACTGGTAGTGGCTTCGGAAGTCAGTTTAGGCGGTAAATTCTCTGAAGACTTGTTCAGCTTATAAATATGACCCAAATTGGCAACGATGGAACTGGAACTCTTTTGATTGCGAATACTTGTTTTGAAACTCAGCGACGAACCAGACCGAAGCCCCTTGGCGCTTGCTCCAAAACGTAACTTGCCTGAATTAAGGGACGCATCATCAGTAAGTGGCAATCGCGGAAATTCCAAGCTTGCGTCCGCTGCTTCACTTCGGAGATTAAGCTCCAGCGGCGCGGAACCGTCCGAGAGGCTGGCAACATTTTTGCCTGAAACTGAAAACACTGTGATGAGGCTGTCAGCATCAACAGGGAGAGTAAAATCTGCCGAGCAGAGCGCCGCCCAGGCCTCCTCCGGTGACAACACTACCGTATCCGGCGGCGCTGGTGAAAAGTCTATACGGGACAATCTGCCATCCTGGTGTTTCACCATAAAACTCTCTAGCCGCACGTTCAGCCAAGCGCCAGAGGTTGTATCCACTAAACCGGCCGCTCGTACGTATTGCCAGCCGCCATCGTCTTCCGAGCCACCGATTTTGGAAAACGTGCTGGAACTCAAACTCACTTGAAACGGCGTGCTGCTGCCGGTGGTGGTAGCATACTTGGCAGTAGTTTGCCCAATCGAAAAAGAAGGATTCCGGCCAGCAATTGGTGTCAAAGAAATGGTCCAGGCCGTGCCGTTGTACGTGCCCGTAAGAATGTTGGAAGCAACTGTTTGGAAGGCCATCGCCGCCTTATTGTTTGCCAGTCCAGTGACGCTGGGGCGATCGTTATCTTCATGAAATCCGAGCTCAAACTTGAAATAGGTGCTGGGTACAACCCATGAACTCATTACTCTATGAAGAATGACTCGGCTCTGAACATCCACTTCCGAGCTGTAGGCATCCCAGGCCACGTGGGCTGTGTTAGAACCGCTGCCACTAAACGCAATGGAGGGATGTGCATGCTGGCTTAAGTTTCCGGGAAGATTGTTGGTTAAAGTGAACGTGCCACTCCAGTTGCTGGGTATGTAGTATTGGGCAAGGATACTCGAAGCATTAGGTATCTCCGCTGTGGCGTATGCCAGAGCAGTGGTTGCTCCACCCGAGGGATTCTTAGCCGGCGCCACACTGGGCGAGTTCAACGCAGAACCTGTGATGGTATTAGTGGTGGTAAAACCCGAGCCGTTGTTGGTGCTGCGTTTCGATACCAGGTTGCCACCGGAACGATACACCACCATAACCTCGTTGGTTGCCGGACTGGCGACGACCGGCAGCGGCTGCGGGGAACCAACACCTGCCCAAGGAATCCGATTACCAGTAGGCCAGGTGGCGCCGCTGTCTGTACTGCGGTGAAAATAGACATCGTGCGTACTACCGTTTTGCCGTTGCCAGGCGACGAAAACGGCGCTGCCGCGCAAGGCGATGGAAGGGCTTGAATTTCCACCAACGAGGCCATTACTCAGGTGCTGATAATTATTCCACTCCGGGTCAGTCGTAGTCTTCCGGGCGTACCAGATTTCCTGGTTGGTTTCATAAACCAGATGATAGGTACCATTGCTATCGCGCACCAACTTTCGCTGGCCGTTACCTGCAGTGGCGGCAGAAACATTAGATGCGGGGGAGCGGTTGACGCGCCCAAAATAGACATCTACATTCTGAGAACTGGCGTTTCGAAAATCATTCCAAACCGGCAAAAAGGGCCCAGCCGTCGATGCCATACCTTGATAATCAAGGGTAACGGCGCCGTTGGTTCCATCAGAGCTCACGGAAGTTATTCGAGTATTGGGAGTTGTGAAAGAACTTCCATTGTTTAGAGACTCAGTAAAGTAAACGTCAATAAGAGGTATCCCATCGGTCGGGGAAGGATCGTTGCGATCGTCACAAAACACCAATCCAACCCGGCCCGTGGGAGCGACGCTCAGCCATGGAAAGAATTGCGCTTTGGAATTGAATGCCGGGTCGGTGGCCACAGCGGGTGTACTCCAGTTCTGTCCACTGTCCGTCGAACGCGAGTAGTACACATTCAAATCGTTGCCAGTACCTAATTGCGTCCATGCCACATAGACATAGCCGGTGTTCTGATCCACGGCCAGAGTAGGCATTGAGGATATGCGATACCAACCCTTTCTTACTTTCCATGCAACAGTAATATCAAAACTTTTTGGTGATGCTGGAAACGAAATATAGGGAGTGGAACCAGATGAAATTCCCCGGCGAACTTTGATTTGCCCAACACTTCCGGCAGGTCCATCACTTTCCAACCAGGCCACATAAACATCTCCATTCGGTGCAACCGCGGGAACGGGGCCTTGCAAGAAGGGGCCAGAAGGATCTTCGTCGGTAGCAGATCCGGGTTCTAGATAAACACTTGAACCTTGAGATTGAGAAAGATTTGCCAAACTGATCACCGTTGGGAAAGCCGTACCCCCATTGATTGAAACCGCAAATTTGATGTGATTTTGGTTATTGGCAAAATCCGTCCAGGCCACATATATTCGGCCATTATAAGTGCCGCCCGTGTTGTCAACCGCCATAAAGGGTTTGTCTTGGGAAGTAAGGCCGGGGCTTACGCGGACGTGGTTCCAAAAAGATCCATTGGTGCTAGTTTGTGATAAGTGCACCGGACCAAGAGTTTGAGAGGAAGGGTCTGTAGGGCGAGCAACATAGCAATAATAGGCGTTGCCCGATCTATCAATTGAACAAGAAGGATCGAAACCCCACAAATAATTAATATCATCTACACTGTGTTCAGGAATGACATTGATTATCGACCAAGTACTCCCTCCATCAGTTGAAAAGGCATAGCCGGCCTTCGCTTTTTGGGCGTCTCCTCCTGCATCTTTGAAGTCGTTCCAAACTGCCATCAGATGGTTGCTGTTCAGCGGATTGACGGCAATCGCACACTCAGATTGATCGATTGTATTCGTTGTAACCTGTTTTTCAAAAATGGTTTGTGTTTGCCCTACTCTTGTAATTGAAAATACTACCAAGAGCATCAGGACAGCGGAATACAACCAAGACCATCGTTTCATGGGTTGTCCTCCTTAAATATCATATCTCCAAAAACAATTAAGGTATAAAACTTAGTCGAACTTCTTGCAATTAGAGTGCGGATTTCTGCGAGTTGCTTTTGCTTATGGCGGAGAACGCCCTAATTGTGGAAGTGGATAATGAAAACGGAGCATATTAGCCTTCATTTCAGGATTAACATCTTTTGTACAGCTTGCCAGTTATTGTTAAATCGCAGCCGATAAAAGTAAACGCCAGATGGTAAATTCTTGGCTTCGAAAAGTAATTGATGTCGACCGGCATCCCGCCAATCGTTTACCAACTCCATAATCTCTTCTCCGAGTATATTAAATATTTTTAGTTCCACTAGTCCGGCTTTTGGAATTTCATAGTCAATTATTGTCACCCCGTTGAAAGGATTTGGATAACTGGGATGAAGCCGCGGAGAAGATGGTAATTGCTCCATTCCGTTATCATCAACATGAGTAATCAAATTGTTTCGGTAAATCTGCAATGCCCAGGGACCACCAGCAACAAAAACTTCGCTTGATTTTGCAGCAACGCCGTTGGCAAAGGCTGGTGTGATTGTATGATTTACCACGACTGGCAAACTGGGATCGGAAAAATCTACGACTATCAAATCCTCATTATAAGCCATGTAGGCAAAGTCATTTTGTAATGCAATGTCTACAGTTGACCGAGAACCAGGGGTGGCGACTTCTCCTAGTCTCACCAGATCACCGAGGCCAGAAATTTTGAATATAGCGAAACCGTCGCCCGTAGCCACAAAAGCGGTATCATTGCGTGCAATAACACCGACGGCGATACCAGGGAAACCCGCTTTTTCCTCTGGGTTTTCTGGATCGGTAATATCGAAAATCCTCAACCCAAGTTCGCCATTTGCCAGACAGACAAATTTTCCAAAAACAGCAACATCGAACGCCACCCTTTTCGTTTCAATCCATTTAATAAATCTCGGATTATGTTTTTCAGACACATCAATTATCGACAACCCTAAATCGTGGGTAACAAAAGCGTAGTCCTCGGACACGGCTATTGTAGTCGGATGAACTCCACCAGGGGGGCGTTCGGAAAGAACAGAAACCTGAGCTAATATTTTGGGACGACTGGGCTCAGAAACATCCACTATTCTAAGTTCTGGTGGCGTGGTTGCACCGAAGGGGTAACCACTTAAGTAGGCCAAGCTATCTACAACATCAATATCATGCACCGAGCCTGATACCGAAACATTGTATATATTTTTCGGGCTTTCCGGATCGGATATATCAATTACAAACAAGCCAGCTTTCAAGCTACAAAGAAATAGGAAATTATCCATAATCTCCATATTTGACGATGCGTCACCAGTTGCAAAATGCTTCAGGGCCAGCGGTTGGTCGGGGTCAATCACATCAAAAATCCAGAAGCCTATACTTGTTTTGGCGATCACCAAATTCGAAACAACGGCTATGCTTGTAGGAGTTGTGGAAGGCTGCCCTATAACACTACCCCCTAAGAAAGGCTGAAGAGGATCGGAAACATCGATAATTGCTACTAAGGTATTCCCTGCGATTACATAAGCAAAATTATCGCTTATGATCACCGCTTGGCCAGCATAAGGCGTTTTGACAAGACTAAGTTGCTTCGGGGTAGCAGGTGTAGTAAGATCCCAGATTTGAAAGGTAGAGTCTTCTTTGCAAAGATAAAAATGATTGCCTGTTGTGGCAAAAGCAGACGTTCTCACATTAAGAAATCCGACTCGAATTGGATTCGTTGGATCAGAAACATCAAAGATATAAACTGGATCGATTGGACTTTCGGTCTTTATGTAAAGGTACTGACCATGTATGGCCATCAACACCACAAATTCATTATCTAACGGGATATTGCTTTTAACCGCCGGCGATGCCGGTATAGAAATGTCAACGATGATGAGTTGACCACTAAATGTGCCCACATAAGCATAGTTGCCAGCAACCATGATTCGATGAGCGAAATCACTGGGCACGGTTAGTTTCGCCGCCAGTGTGGGATTAGTGGGTTGCGAAACATCGATCACCTTCATATCACCATCGGCAATGAAAGCAAAATTGCCGCTGAGCTCCAGGTCATAAACCAGCAACCCGCCAAAGAACAGCTCGCCAATAATTTGCGGCGCAGCCGGAGCGGAAATGTCAAACACCTGGAACAGGCCGCCGTTGCCGATAAAAGCGTAGTGGTCTTTTGCGGCTACCGAGATGCACGGTCCCCACGGCCATAAGCCAATGAGCGTCAGGTTACTATCCTGCTTGGCGAGCGCATTTTTTTGCCACAGCTTTTCTTTACTCATCCACTGTGACGGATAGAGTTGTCGCCGTTCCGGCGAGAACTGAGCAACAAGACAGGAAAGCGGCAGCAACATCAAAAATGAAATAATCAGTGCTTGAGTTCTATTTTGCATAACCACCTCGTGCTATTTCAGGATTAACATCTTGTGTGTCGCTTGCCAGTTATGGTTAAATCGCAGCCGATAGAAGTAAACGCCAGATGGTAAATTCTTGGCTTCGAAAAGTAGTCGATGTCGCCCGGCATTCTGCCAATCGTTAACCAACCCCGTGATTTCTTCTCCGTGTACGTTGAATACTTTTAGTTCCACGAACCCTGCTTTTGGAATTTCATACTCAATTATCGTCAGTCCATTGAAAGGATTCGGATAACTGGGATAAAGTTGCGGAGAAAATGGTAAGGGCTCCATTTGGTTATCATTAACATGAGTAATCAAATTGTTCCGGTATATCTGCAATGCCCAGGGGCCTCCAGCGACAAAAACGTCGCTTGATTTTGCAGCAACGCCATTAGCAAAAGCTGGCGTAATAGTGTGATCTGCCACGACCGGTAAACTGGGATTGGAGATATCTACAATGACTAAATCCTCATTGTACGCCATGTAAGCAGACTTTTCCTTTAGCGCAATGTCTACAGTCGTCCGCGAACCCGGAGTAACAACTTCTCCTAACTTTAGCACAGAACCTGAAGATAAAATTTTGATTATCGCCAAACCTTCACCTGTAGCGACAAAGGCGGTATCATTTCGTGTGGCTACGCCCACAGCAAAACCTGTAAGAACATCTTTTTCCTGCGGATACTTCGGATCCGAAATATCAAAAATCCTTAACCCCCGCTCAAAGTTTGCCAAGCAGGCAAGGTGCCCAGAAATAGCGATGTCGACTGGAACACTTGGCGTTTGAATCCATTGGATCTGTCGTGGATTGTGTTTGTCAGAGACATCAATAATAGATAATCCCCAATTGTGTGTGACAAGCGCATAATCTTTTGAAGTAGCCACTGCAGTTGTAGCCAGTCCTCCAAAAGTTGGAAGTGGCTCGGGAATTACTGGAACTTGAGATATTAATTGTGGACGATCGGATTGTGCTACACTTACGATGGAAAGCTGAGGTAACATAGGTCCCTCAGATGGATTGCCGGATAAGTAGGCTAAAGTATCAACCACGTCGATATCATCTACCCAGCCTCCGACTGAAACGTTACCTAAGAATTTCAGGTTTTTTGAATCCGAAATGTCAACAATAAATACACCAGCCTTTAGACAGCCCAGATAAGCTGTATTTTCCTTAAGTTTTATCTTTAATGCTGCGTCCCCAGTTGCAAAATGCTTCAAGGCCAAAGGCTGGTCGGGGTCAATTACATCAAAAATCCAAAAGCCTATACTAGTTTTGGCGATAACCAAATTCGAAACAACCGACAGACTTGTAGGAGTTGTACGAGGCCAACCCGTCACACTACCCCGCAAAAAAGGCTGCGAAGGGTTGGAAATATCTATTATCGCAACTAAAATACTCCCGGCAATTACATAAGCAAAATTATCGCTTATGGCCACTGCTTGACCAGCAAAGGGCGTTTTGACAAGACTAAGTGGCTTTGGGGTGGCAGGTGTGGTAAGGTCCCATATCTGAAAGGTAGAGTCTTCTTTGCAAAGATAAAAATGATCGCCTGTTGTGGCAAAAGCAGACGTTCTCACGTTAAGAAATCCGACTCGAATTGGATTCGTTGGATCAGAAACATCAAAGATATAAACTGGCTCGATTGGACTTTCGGTCTTTATGTAAAGGTATTGACCATATATGGCCATCAACACCACAAATTCATCATCTAATGGGATATTGCTTTTAACCGCCGGCGATGCCGGGATGGCAATGTCCACGATGATAAGTTGACCGCTAAATGTGCCTACATAAGCATGGTTGCCGGCAACTATGATTCGATGGGCGAAATCACTGGGCACGGTCAGTGTTGCCGCAAGGGTTGGATTGGTGGGTTGCGAAACATCGACCACCTTCATGTCTCCGTCAGCAATGAAAGCATAATTGCCGCTGAGCGCCAGGTCATAAACCAGCAGTCCACCAAAGAACAGCTCGCCAATAATTTGCGGTTCGGCGGGAGTTGAAATGTCGAATACCTGAAACAGTCCGCCGTTGCCGATAAATGCGTAGTGGTCTTTTGCGACTACCGAGATGCACGGTCCCCACGGCCATAAGCCAATGAGCGTGAGATTGCTATCTTGCTGGGCGAACGCATTTTTCTGCCACAGTTTTTCTTTCGTCATCCAATGTGACGAGTAGAGCTGTTGCCGTTCCAATTTGAACTGAGCAACAAGGCCGGAAAGAGGGAGCATCATTAAAAATGAAATGATCAGTGCTTGAGTTCTATTTTGCATAACCACCTCGTGCTATTTCAGGATTAACATCTTGTGTGCCGCTTGCCAGCTATGGCTAAATCGCAGCCGATAAAAGTAAACGCCAGATGGCAAATTCTTGGCTTCGAAAAGTAGTCGCTGCTGCCCGGCATTCTGCCAATCGTTAACCAACTCCGTAATTTCTTCTCCGAGTATATTAAATATTTTTAGTTCCACCAGCCCGGCTTTTGGAATTTCATAGTCAATTATTGTCACCCCATTGAAAGGATTGGGATAACTGGGATACAATTGCGGAGAAAAGCTCGAGGGGGCAATGTCTTTCACACCCACATGTGTAAGCAAGTCATTCCGATAAACTTGCAAAGCCCAAGCAATACCAGAGACAAAAACTTCGCTCGATTTCGCACCAACACCATCAGCATACGCTGGTGTTATAGCGTAACCAGCCAAATGCGGTTGGCTCGGAAGGGAAATATCAACGACGAACAAATTTTCACCATAGGTCATATAAGCGAAATTGTTTTGTAACATTATATCAACGATTGAACGCGAACCTGGAGTGGTTACTTCTCCAAGCTTGATCGCCGACCCGGACGGCAGAATCTTTAGTATAGATAAGCCTCCTCCTAAAGCGACAAAAACAGTGTCATTCCTTGTGATTACACCAGAGGCGAAGCCTGGGAAAACGAATTTCTCTTCGGGATTTTCTGGATCGGAAACATCAAATATTTTTAATCCCTTGTCGGCATGCGCTAGGCAAACAAAACTTCCGGTGGCAGCAATGTCAATGGCTATCCGGTCTGTAAGGATCGACTTAACTAATTTAGGGTTTCGCGGGTCAGAAACATCGATAACTGAAAAGCCAACATCATAGGTCACAAAGGCATAACGTCCAGAAACAGCCAAAGTGGTCGGATAAGCTCCCTGAGGTCGTTCGGTAAACACAGGAACCTTAGCTATAACTAGAGGATGACGAGGTTTTGAAACAGTTATAATCCTAAGCTCGGGTTGAAAGGTTGCATCGAAGGAGTAGCCGGATAAGTAGGCCAAGCTATCTACAACAGCAATATCATGCACCGAGCCTGATACCGAGACATTGGATAAATATTTCGGACTTTGCGGATTGGATATATCAATTACAAACAATCCAGCTTTCAAGCTGCATAGAAATAGGAAATTATCTATAATCTCCATATTTGATGAGGCGTCGCCGGTTGCAAAATGCGTTAAGGCTGAAGGACGATCAATGTCGCTGGCATCGATGATCCAAAACCCGATTTCATTTGCCGCCACAACAAGCGGAGGGGCGACTCCCAGGCTGGCAGCACTTGTGGCCGTGCCCACAGCCGTGCCACGCAAAATGGGTTGGGCAGGATTAGAAACGTCAATGATACCCAGCAAAGGATTTCGAGCAATGACGTAAGCCAGGCCCTCTTTCACCGCAATTCTACCGGCAAAGGCCGTGTGAAGCTGGCCGACCAATTGCGGACTGGTGGCAACGGTCACGTCCAAAATCTGGAAATTGCCGCCGGTGGCGTAAAGGTAAAGATATTTCCCAGCGGCGGTGAATCCAGTATTGCGCACCGCGTACGTTCCGGCCAGGGTGGGATTGCTCGCATCTGAAACATCATAAATATAGATCGGGTCAAGCGGGCTTTCGAGCGTGAGAAAGAGATGCTGACCCGAGATGGCCATCCCCATCACGAATTCATCGTTCAAGACGGTCGTGCCTTTAACCACTGGCGAGTCGGGAGTAGAAATGTCAACGATGATGAGTTGCCCTCTCACGGTGCCGAGATAGGCATAGTCACCAGAAACGACAATCCGATGGGCGAAATCACTGGGCACGGTCAGTTTTGCCGCAAGGGTGGGATGGGTGGGTTGCGAAACATCGATCACCTTCATGTCTCCGTCAGCAATGAAAGCATAATTGCCGCTGAGCGCCAGGTCATAAACCAGCAGTCCACCAAAGAACAGCTCGCCAATAATTTGCGGTTCGGCGGGAGTTGAAATGTCGAATACCTGAAACAGTCCGCCGTTGCCGATAAAAGCGTGGTTATCTTTCGCCGCTACCGAGATGCACGGTCCCCACGGCCATAAGCCAATGAGCGTGAGGTTGCTGTCTTGCTGAACGAGCGCATTTTTCTGCCACAGTTTTTCTTTTGTCATCCACTGTGACGGATAGAGTTGTCGCCGTTCCGGCGAGAACTGAGCAACAAGGCCGGAAACGGGCAGCATCATTAAAAATGAAATAATCAGTGCTTGAATTCGCTTAGAGTGATTACATTGCATAACCACCTCACTGAGAAATGAAATAATGCGGTAACCTTCGCGGGAGACGAGTAGTCAAATACCACATGGCTGGAAAAACCGGGAATTGGTCGGAGGCCCGACACCCGTGAATCTAATCAAATAAAGCGGAAAGTCAAGATGAATTTTTCAGTTGGCTATCTCTGCTTCACCCGCGCCAACACGCCGCCATAATCATTGAAAATGACTTTCGAGGGACGCGCCGGAAAGGGGCCGAGTCGGAAGGACTGCTCGCTGGTCGACAGCCCGATCAATTGGGTGAGTTTTTTCTCGGGTAACTGAATGCCAACAGGAATGAACATTTTAAAATTCGGCGCCACGTTTTCCTGACTGACTTTCAGATCCAGCCAGTACTCGTCATTGGAAGTTGAGATTGTGTGAGAATAAAAATAAGAGGGGACATCCACACCAAAAACCCACTGATCGAAAAACCAGTCCATCGGTTCGCCCACATGTTTCTCCACAAGTCGTATGAAATCGAAAGTCGTCGCGCGCTGGTTTTTATGGGTGGCAACAAAGTCGGCCAACATCGCCCAAAAACGTTCGTCGCTGCCAGTTTCAAAATCATGCAGCAACAGTCGCAGCATGTGCAGGACGTACGCGCCTTTTTCATAAACAATCAAATAGTAGTCCACCGGAAACTTCGAACCTAATCGCTGCCCCAGCCAGATAGGGCCGGCTTCCATTCCCTGACTCTTGATCAAATCTTCTTTGGAAAACCCAAAGCGCCGCAAGCCCAAGCTCACTCCAATGTGACCTTTATAAAGTAAATCGTTGCGCCACCCGTTCAAAATTTCAAAAAAAATCTTTTCGTCATCCACCACGTGTTGCGCTAATAGCGCGCCAGAATATTCCGCCAGAGCCTCACTTAACCACTGATCGTGGTAGGTTCGCCAGCCAACCACGTTGCCCCACCACTGGTGCGATACCTCGTGGCCAACATGATTTTCCAAAGGGCCTTCCGCCTTCTGTTGAAAAGATGCCGCCGACAACAGCAGCAGCCCCGGATAACTTTGGCTGAACCAACCGGGCGACTCTACCACCTTCAATTGAGAAGTAAAGACTCTGTGCAAATGCTCTTCAAAAAAACTGATGCTCTTTGCAACGTTTTCGCCAATCTCCCGTCGTTTTTTCTTTGAGCGGGCGCGCGTTGAATAGACTGATACTGCCGAATCGACTTTGGTAGAATCGAGCCGGCCAAGTGCGAACGCCGCCGTCACTGATGGGGTCTGCTGAACCCAGTGCGAGGTGACTCGATTATTGGCGGTCTTCTGATTGATTGGCACGCCGACCGAAATGACTTGCCATCCATCGGGGTAATCAAATGTGATGTCGAACGTCGTCGAGATTAAATATCCGTGCCGCGGAAACCAGTTGATTTTATCTTTCAAAAAAAGCAGATCACCAGCCGACTCCAGCAAATCGCCACTGTAGTGAACAGTCAGCTTTTGTTCTTTCCGAAGCAGCGGCTGAGAAAAAACTGCTGCGAAGTCAGTTTGCTTTTTTTCTCGGATAAATGAAAGAAGGGCGCCGCTGCCATCTTTCACGGAATCGACTTTTAACTCATGGAACAGATTGAAGTCGATGCAACGCAGACTATCCCAGCGAGGGACGAATGAAATTTCGGCGACGATGTTGGTTCTGCCGCTTTTCTCCAATTCAACATTCATCCTATAATGATCGATATCGATCAAATCTTTATTTTGCGAAATCTCTGCGGTCGAATCTGGCTGACTTAAACCATTGCGGCGTGGAAATGAACAGAGTGTATAAAACGGCTTGAGGGCGCTATTGGGGTAAAACTGATAAAGAGAAATCTCTTCGCGGTCTTGTGGGTCACAACTGTAAATGAGATAGCTAGGCAACAGCGCATTGGCCTCCCGTTTTTCAATCACCGCGAAAAACAATCCTTCGTCCGGAGAATTCAACAAGTCTGCAAGTAAGCGACTGGAAAGATTGTAGCCAAGGTCTTCGAGCAAGTCCTTCGAAATCGTTGCGTGCGACTTCGCAACCCCCCTTGGGATTTTCGAAAGCGCCAGTGGAAGCTGCGAGAACAAGCTGTCGGCGGCGCCATCTGTGAAACGAAGATACGCCGCAGAGAAATTTTCGCTCAACGAATCTTTTTCAAAGAACCGGCGCACCTGGTAGCGTTCGATTTCGTTGGGAGGAAAAAACTCAAAAACACCCTCGCCCAAAAAAATTGCGCCGGTGATTTTGCCGGCGATGGGTTTGGAAAAATAGAGCGTACCATTCTTGAGAATAAATTTACAGCGATGTTTCTCAAACGTGAGGTTGTTTACCAGAGCCGTATTTTTAGGATCAAATTGTAGGTCTGTTAGCTGTTTGTAAATTGATAATGACGTGGAATCAAGAGCAGAGGATTGAGAGCCGGCAGATGATGGGAAACAGATGGTTAAAAATATGTAAGCGACAATTCTCGCTC
>Ga0247727_10013161_pt1 | contig 14018 bp, 12 predicted proteins | sample WisWelCaveWW1625_FD_202498 | JGI IMG/M metagenome (GOLD analysis project Ga0247727, IMG submission 202498) | Biofilm microbial communities from Wishing Well Cave, Virginia, United States - WW16-25 | ecosystem: Environmental > Aquatic > Deep subsurface > Groundwater > Cave microbial mat | place... | reverse complement strand
CAACCTCACCCGGCGCAAGACTGATCAATAATCCGCCGGACGTTTGCGGATCAAAAAGAATTTCGCCCAAATCTATCGCCGGCTCTTTTCTGAATTCGACTTTGCCGTCCAAATAAATCCGGTTGCGTCCCGCGCCGCCGGGAATCTGTTGCCGCCGCGCATAGTCGAGCGCGCCGTCCAGCACCGGCAATCGCTCCGCCTCGAAAACCAGCGCGACGCCGGACGCCTGCGCGATTTCGTACGCGTGTCCCAGCAAGCCATAGCCGGTAATATCAGTCGCGCATTTCACGCCGACGCTTTGCATCGCTTGCGCCGCGCCGCGATTCAAACGCGTCATCCATTCGATCGCGTTTTGCAAATGCGCGTCGCTGGCAACGCCGTTCTTCGCCGCGGTCGTGATCAACCCGGAACCGAGCGGCTTGGTTAATATCAACACATCGCCGACGCGCGCGCCGGCTTTTCGCGTGATGCGATCTGGATGCACGACGCCGGTGACGGACAATCCATATTTCGGTTCTTTGTCCGTGATCGTATGCCCGCCGGCAATCGCCGCGCCCGCTTTGGCGACTTGGTCCGCGCCGCCGCGAAAAATTTCGCTGAGCGTTTCGAGCGGCAGATCGTCGCGCCACGCCGCGAGATTGAGCGCGAAAATCGCTTCACCGCCCATTGCGTACACGTCGCTCAGCGCGTTCGCGGCGGCAATCGCGCCGAAAGCGTACGCGTCGTCCACGACCGGCGGAAAAAAATCGAGCGTTTGAATGATCGCGGTCGTGTCGTTGATGCGATACACGGCGGCGTCGTCCGGCGCGTCCAGCCCGACGAGCAGCGCGGGAAAATCGCGCGCGTTGAATTGATGGGAGAGCGGGCGCAACACGTGCGCCAATTCGGCGGCGCCGATTTTGCTCGCTCAGCCGGCGCAGGACGCGTACGCGGTGAGGCGAATTTGTTTGGCGGTCGTCATCAATGCTCGATCAATCCGGAAAATACTTTCAATAGGCGCCGCCCTCGCGCTCGCACGCGTTGCCGCTGTGCGTTGTCGCAGAGATCGTCGCGCCTTCCGGCGCGTCCGCGAGGATCGCGTCGAGCGATGTCGTGCTCGCCACTGCCGCGTTCGTTTGCGTTGACGCGCTCGCCGGCAAAATGCCGGCAATCGCGACGAACGCGACGATGCCGAGCAAAAGACCGAGTCCGCTGGAAACAACAAATAATTTTTTCATTGCCCCTCCTTTTTTGTTCGGGCGATTAAAGGTTCGGATTCAATCGCCGCAGTAGCCGCCGTTTTCAACTGCCGGTGGTTTCTCTTTGCAGTTCGCGTTCGCGCTCTACCAAAATGCGGCGCAAAATTTTGCCGGACGCCGATTTCGGAATCGAATCCGTGATCTCGACACGCCGGATTTTTTTGTGCGGCGCGACGCGTGCCGCGACATACGCCATAATTTCCTCCGGCGTCAGCGGAGATTTCAAAACGACAAATGCTTTCGGCACTTCGCCGGCTTCTTCATCCGGACTGCCGATCACCGCCGCATCCGCAATTGCCGGATTCGAAAGCAGAACCGCTTCCAATTCCGCTGGCGCGACTTGCATCGCTTTGTACTTGATCAGCTCTTTGACGCGATCCACGACGTAGAAATAACCGTCGGCGTCCACATAGCCGATGTCGCCGGTATGCAACCAGCCATCTTTGATCGTGCTGGCAGTCGCCGCCGGATTATTGAGATAGCCCTGCATTATATTGGGACCTTTGACGCAAATTTCGCCGCGTTCATTCGCGCCGAGTTCGTCGCCGGTCACGGGATCCGCGATTTTCGCGCGCATATTCGGCAATAATAAACCCGATGCGCCCAAACGATTTTTTTCCGGCGTATCCGGCGTAATGCTGATCGCGAGACTCGTCTCCGTCATTCCATAGCCCTGTGTGACGAGACAACCGATGCGGTCTGCCGTGAGTTGTTGAATGCGCGCGTCCAACGGCGCCGCGCCGGAATTGATCAGTTTCACTTTTGATAAATTATATTTCTCGACCGATGGATGCTTTGCCAACGCCAAGACAATCGGCGGCACGAGATACAGATGCGTAACGGAATAATCCTGAGTGATTTGCAAAAATTGTTCGAGGTCAAAGCGCGGCATCGTCACGCACGTTCCACCGCGATAAAGCGGATAATTCATCAAGACGACCATGCCGTAAATGTGAAAGAACGGCAAGATGCCGAGCGTCCGATTCGTTTCGTCATAGCGCGCGAGATTTTCGATCTGCCGCGTGATCGCGACGAGATTGTAATGCGTGAGCATCACGCCTTTCGGTTTGCCGGCGGTGCCGCTCGAATAGGGCAGGACGCATAAATCGCGGCGCGGGTCAATCGAAACGTCCGGCAATTGTCCGTCGCTCTGCAACAATTCCGCGAACGGCGTCGCGCCGGCGGCTTCACCGAAAACAAAAATTTCTTGCACGGACGATGCCGGCATTGCCGCCGCGACTTTATCCACAAACGGCGGCACGGTAACGATATATTTCGCGCGCGTATCGGTCAGTTGAAACGCGAGTTCGTCGGCGGTATACAGCGGATTCGCGGTTGTCACGATGCCGCCGAGCATCGCGACCGCATGAAACACGATCGCGTATTCTGGCACGTTCGGGCTAAAGATCGCGAACACATCGCCTTTTTTGAATCCGCGTTGCGCGAGACTCGCCGCGACCAAGCGCGCGCCGCCGGCGACTTGCCCGAAGGTTAAAGTGCGTCCGGTCAGTCCATCAATAAACGCCGGTTTATCTTTCCATTCTTCCGCGCGGTGCAAAATGAATGAATGGTACGGTATTTCCGGAATCGTAACGTCCGGAAATTGACTGCGAATGATCATCGCTCCTCCGTTGGAGCAAAATGCGCTACGCTTTTCAACCCTTCCCCGTCAGTGTCATTACAAGCGTGACGTTCGGCTGAAAAATTCATTCTTGGTCTAATTGTCCTGCGTTTCTTGGGTGACCGGATCAATTACAGCCAATTGGGTTAGTTTCGCCGCGTCCAGCAATTCATGATCTGAACTAACCAGAAAAAGTTGATCGTTAGGGTCTAATTGATTCTTCAATCGCAACGCGGAGGCAAGGTGTATGGCATCCGCACCGCGCAAGACGTATTGCCTCGCGATTTGCTTGGCGTTTAGCAGGGTATTTTCATCGAACTGGATAAGGAAGAATGACTGTCATTCTTCTTCTACTTCTTCGAGTTTGTCATTCAGATCAACTGACAGCTCGCCGGCTTTATTCTTGCGGGACAAAGCCGCGGTGATTTCGACAATGCCTAGGGTCGAAGAACCAAGAGCTGGAGCGCGCGAGAACAGCGCCCGAATCCATTTTGAGCCGGCTTCTTCAAAATGACGTTTGACCCACACACTAGAATCAAGATAGTAATAGATCACCGCCGATCCTTAATCAGCAATTCAGAGACGGGGATCCCCTTTACCTTTATCGGCTTGACATCGCGGAATTTGGTCTGGATAGGAATCTTGATACCAGGATCATTGACTATATTGCGGAGTGATGTCGAAACCGGCGTCTGGCTTTTCATTCTTTCAATCCAACGCAAAAGATCGCGAGCTTGTTCATCTGTCAATGAATCAACCGAAGTGCGAAGCAATTCCTTTTCTGGCGTCATTATTTTTTTCTCCTCAAATTCAATTTCTGATCTTCACTCCATCACAACGTCCCCGCTTTTTCCCCCGCGTTTTTCCACCAGCCGCACGTTTTGTATTCGCATCGCGCGGTCAACGGCTTTTGCCATATCGTAAATCGTCAGCGCGGCAGTGCTGACCGCGACCAAAGCTTCCATCTCGACGCCGGTCTTGCCGACATTTTTCGCGATGCCTTGAATTTCAATGCGCGCCGGCTCTTTATCGTTTCCTTTTGCCAGCACTTGAAAATCCACTTGCACGTCTGTCAGAAGAAGTGGATGGCACATCGGGATGAGATCGTGCGTTCGCTTTGCCGCCATAATGCCGGCAACACGCGCGACCGAATACACATCGCCTTTCGCGATCATGCCGGCGTTGATGAGCGCGAGCGTTTCCGCGCGCATCGTCACTTCGCCCTTCGCGATCGCGACGCGTTCGGTGTCGTCCTTCGCGCTCACGTCCACCATTTTCGCGCGGCCCTTGTCATCGAGGTGAGAAAGCGACATTTTATTTTTGAATCTACCTCAGGGTTAAAGAGTGGGCGAGACAGGGCTCGAACCCGTGACATCTTCCGTGTAAGGGAAGCGCTCTACCAACTGAGCTACTCGCCCGATTGCGCCGGCATTATAGAATTGAGAGAGGGCTTTGTCAATCACAAGACGCGCAACGTGCGACGCACTTTGTAAGTGCGTCGCACGGTTTTTGAAAATAAAAAACGAGCCGCCATGCCCGGCTAGCACAGCGGCTCGTGAGGAAAGTGTGGGTCGTTCTGGGGGGAGAACGACCCACGGAGGGTAATCAAAAGAAATCGAGTCCGCCTCTGAACCGAAGCGGACTCGACATTTTTTTGCGGTCGCTCTTCGGCAGTCCGGCGATCATGTCCTTGCGGATGTAGACCCGTGACTTTGCGTCGCCGCCTTTCGGCGGGTTTGCCTTTATCGGAGGTGTAATTTCTTTTGCGCGGGTATTGTAGACGCGCGCGCGTAAATCCTCAATGGGAGAATAGTACTGATTGGAAAAGATGCGACGCACCTGCGAGGTGCGTCGCATCTCGCGCATCCGTTTATTCGAGTTTGATCGGCTCGCTCAAAAACTTTACGAGCAACTTGATTGTATTTTGCACGTCATCGAAATCTACCATCTCGGACGGCGTATGCACATAGCGCGTCGGAATCGAAACGACGCCGGCGGGCACGCCTTCGCGCGTAACTTGCATCGCGCGCGCATCGGTCGAGCCGCCGACGAGGACTTCGAGTTGATATGGAATTTTATTTTCTTTCGCGGTCGCGACGAGCGCGTTCTTCAATCCCGGATGCGCAAGCATTCCAGAATCTTTTATTTTGATCGCGGGTCCTTTGCCGAGCGCGACCGCCATCGTCAAGCCTTCCGGCGTGTCGCCGGTATCCGTAACATCAACGGCGAGCGCGATATCCGGCTGAATGCCGTACGCCGATGTCGTCGCGCCGCGCGTGCCGACTTCTTCTTGCGTCGTGAAGACAAAATACAAATCGTGCGGCGATTTTTTCAGCGCGCGCATTGTTTCGATCAACACGGCGCAACCGACGCGATCATCCATAGATTTCGCGATCATCCGCGCGCGCAAATCCGCGAACTCGCGCCAAAAGCTCGCCGCCGCGCCGATCTCGACCGGCATTTCGTTCGCGTCGCGCGCGCCGACGTCAATAAAGACGCGCTGCATTTCGATTTCTGACGCGCTCGCGTCTTTGCGTTCGCGTCCGAACGCGCCGATGACGCCGTTCGCAAAGCGACAGCGATGCCCGACGAGCGTCAGCGGCATCACGCCGCCGAGCGAGGCGAAACGCAAAAAACCTTTTTCGTCAATATGCGTCACCATCACGCCGATCTCGTCCATATGCGCGGCGAGCATTATTTTATTGCGCGGCGATGCGCCCGCGCCTTTCTTGAGCGCGATCAGATTGCCGAGCGCGTCAACACGCGCGGAATCGGCAAGCCCTTTGATTTCGCTTTGGATTAGCGCGCGAATTATTTCTTCGTGCCCCGATGGACCAAAAGTTTCGGTCAGGCGTTTGATCAATGCCTTGGTCGGGTGCAATTCTTTGGCGTTCTCAAATGCCGGAAAATGCGCGGCAGTTTTTGCGACAGCCATTCTTCCTCCAATGACCAATTGCTGCTTACTGATTACTGTTCACTGTTCACTAATCGCCTTCGGCACTCCCGGCAATGCTTTCACCATCAGCGCGATCGTATTCTCGAAATCTTTTTTGCTGAGCAAACTCACCGGCGAATGAATGTAACGCGTCGGCACGGAAACGGCGGCAGACGGCACGCCTCTTTTCGTTAGATGAATTCTCCCGGCGTCGGTGCCGCCGGTGATCGCTTGCTTGAATTGATATGGAATGCGATTTGCTTTCGCGGTCTCGACGAGCAAATGGACGAGCCGCTTGTCCGCGATCATCGAACTGTCGGCGAACGAAATCGCCGGACCCGCGCCAACGCGCGTCACCGGCGAAACGTCTTTGGTTTTCGGTCCGTCATCGCAGACCGTGCTTTCGAGCGCGAACGCCGCGTGCGGCTCAATCGCGTACGCCGCAACGCGTGCACCGCGCAAGCCGACTTCTTCTTGCACGGTAAAGACGCCGTACAGATCAAATGGATAATTGCGTTTCAAAATTTCCGCGAGCATCGCGCAACCGGTGCGGTCATCCAATGCTTTGCCTTTGAGCAACCCGTCGCCCATTGCGCCGAACTCGGTCGCGAACGTCGCGTAATCGCCAATCTTCACCGCGTGTTGCGCGTCTTCTTTCGATTTTGCGCCGATGTCAATCGTCATCGCGTCGGCTTCGACGACTTGCTCGCGCTCTTTCGCTTTGGTTAGATGCACCGGCTTGCTACCGATGACGCCGGGAATTTTATCCTTGCCGATCAGCACGACTTTCGCCAACAACACGCGGCTGTCAATCCCACCGACCGGTGAAAAACGTAGATGCCCATTCGATTCGAAATGCGTGATGAGGAAACCGACTTCGTCCATATGCGCGGCGATCATCACGCGAAACGCCGATGCCTTGCGCGCGCCGCGCGCTTTTTTCCGCGTGATCAAATTGCCGAGCGTGTCGACGCGATAGTCGTCCACGTCGCGCCGGATCGCCTCGATCAGAATCTCGCGCACTTCGGCTTCGTTCCCGGACGGACCGCGCGCGTTGCTCAATTTTTCTAACAGTTCCATTTATTTCCCTTTGCCTTTCTTCCGCACCTGAGTTTTGGCTTTTGGGCTTGGGGATTTTGTTTTGCCTTTGAGTTCCTCCAAGAATTTTTCATCCAGCCCCGCGCAAAAATGCGCGAGCAATCTGCCGATGCGCTCCACATCGTTGATGCTCAACATTTCCACGGACGTGTGCATATAACGTAGCGGAATGTCAATCAAGCCGGTCGGAATGCCCTCGCGTACAATTTGCATCGCCCAAGCATCGGTGCCGGTCATCCCGGCATACGCGGTGACGCGGTACGGAATTTCGTGCGCGTCGGCGACCGCTTTGAGTTTTTCGTGAACGCGCGGATGAATATTCGGTCCCATCGCGATGCCCATACCGTCGTCGAGCGGCACCGCGTTGATCTCGGTTGTGCCGGGTTGGTCGGCGTGGCTCACGTCAAGCGCGATGCCGACAGCCGGGTTGATCGCGTACGTAGACGTGAACGCGCCGGCAAAATCCGCGCCGGTTTCTTCCTGCACGTTCGCGACCGCGTACACGTCCCACGCGTGCTTCATCCCGGCGAGATGCCGCAACGCCTCCGCGATGCAGACCAGCGCGCTCCGATCGTCGAACGCTTTGCCGGCGACGCGATTATTTTTCAGCGATACCATTTGCCGCGCCAGCGTGATGAGATCGCCGGGCTGAACGAGTTCGCGCAGTTTGTCTTGAGCGAGACCGACGTCAATGAAAAGTTTGGTGAGCGGAATGACTTGCCCGCGCTCTTCCGCGGTGAGAACATGCGGGGGGCGCGCGCCAATGATGCCGCGCAATTCTTTTTTGCCGTGCACGATCACTTCTTGCGCGACCAAAACGCGCGCGTCGAAACCGCCGACTTGCGTGAAACGGATGAAACCTTTTTCGATCTCTGTGACCATCAAGCCGATTTCGTCCATATGCCCTTCGATCAACACTTTGGGCGCGTTGCCGCTTTTGCGCGTGCCGCGTTTGATCGCGATGACACTGCCCAGCGGCGTGAGCGAAATCTCGTCCACATAGGGCTTCCATTCGGCGATGACGAGGTCGCGAATGGTATCTTCGTAGCCGGAGACGCCGCGCGCTTCCGATAATTTTTGCAAAAAATCTTTCGCGTCCAACCCACTCTCCCTCGCGAACAAATTGCGCGTCATTATACCTGCCCGCGCGCGGGTGTCAATGGTGTCTTGAAATGTGCGACGCACCTCAAAGGTGCGTCGCACATCAGCACTGCAGTTGCGATTATCAATTTTTATGCTACACTGCGACGCTTGACTCTCTCTTTCGCAAATTGAAAATGCTATTCTTTGTCCGATTTTTTCTTCTGCTTGCCGCGCTCGCGTTCTCCGCGCGCGCTCTCACTGCCGCGCCGCTCGCGATTGAATGCCGCAATGCCGCGCAGTTGACCGCACCCGCGGCGGGCGCGAGCGTTGCCGGCGCGGTTGAAGTGCGCGGGCGCGCGGTTGTCGGCGGCTTTAAATTCTATAAAGTCGAGTTCGCGCCGATCAATCAAGAAAAATGGACGTTGATTGGTCCCGAAGTAATTTTTGCGCCGGTCGAAAGCGGGCGGCTCGTCGTCTGGCAATCCCCGTTGGTGCCGGATGGGACGTATCGTTTGCGTTTGCATGTGGTGGATATCAGCGGAAATTATTGCGAAGCATTTATCGCGACGCTCATCGTCGCGAATCGCATCGCGGCGCCGACCGAAACGCCCGCGCCGACCGAGACGCCATTGCTCTTTGCCGTTCCGCCTGGACCGACGACCACGCCGCGCAACGTCGTCGGTCCCACCGTGATTGCCGCACCGACACCAGCCGCGCCGCTCATGCCGCGCGGCGCTCCGAGTTTATTTTTGCCGGATTTGAATCTCACGGTCTATGGCGGATTTTTCATTTGCGGCGCGGCGTTGATGTTCATGTTCATCGCGTTGATCGCGGCGTTTCTATATCTGCGAAATCCGCGCGAAATGCCGCGCAAGTCATAAAAAAATTTATCCACGAAGCACACGAAGGGCACGAAAAAAAATAAACCTTCGTGTTCCTTCGCGCCCTTTGGAAAAAAAACACGATGCCCTCACTGCGTTGGCTCAAACGACACGGCGCGCTGGAAACGCCGTCGCAAATGAAACTGATCGCCGGGCTCGGCAATCCGGGCGCGCGCTATGCCAACAGCCGGCACAACATTGGCTTTAGCGTTGCCGATGCGTTCGCGCGCGCACACGCCGCGCATTTCGCGCGCAAAAAATTCAACGCGGAAATTGCCGAAGCGAATCTCGGCGAAAATAAATTGCTCATCATCAAGCCGCAATCGTTTATGAACGCGAGCGGCGAACCGGTCGGCAAACTGTACGCGTTCTATAAAATCGCGCCGGCAGATTTGCTTGTGATTTACGACGACCTCGATCTGCCGCTCGGTAAAATTCGTTTGCGTGCGGAGGGTAGCGCCGGCGGGCATCACGGCATGGAGTCCATCATCGCGCGCATAGGCACGAGCAATTATGCACGCCTCCGCGTTGGCATCGGTCGTCCGATTCCGGACGCGGACGTTGACCACGTGCTCGGAAATTTTTCCGCCGATGAACGCACGGTGCTGAATGAAACGATTGCGCGTGCGGTCGAGGCGATTGAGGTGTGGTTGGCGGATGGAATTGATGTGGCGATGAATCGGTTCAACTGAAGAAACAGCAAGGGCGCGGGGGAGCAAGAAAGCGGAGGAGAAAATCTCCCTTGCTCCTCTGCTCCCTTGCTCCCCGGCTTTTGATGCGGCTATTCTTTTGATGGCAATGAATCTATCAGGGCTAGTTCCCTTAATCGAAAATATTCCATCATTTCAAGACCTCGTGGAGAAACTCGGCGCGCAAAGCAATGTCTCCGCCGCGCTGATCGAATCCGCGCGCCCGGCGGTTCTTGCCGCGCTCTCGGAACGCTTGCAAGAGCCGATCATCGTCATCACGCCGCGCGCGGAACGCGCCCGGCAACTTGTGGACGAACTGACCGCGTGGATGCGCGAGCCGCGCGCGTTTCTTTTTGCCGAACCCGATCCACTTTTTTACGAGCGAATCGCGTGGAGCCCCGATACGATCTCCGCGCGACTGTCCGCGCTCTCCGCGCTCGCGTTGACGCGCGCACCGATTGTCGTCGCGACGATTCGCGCGTTGATGCAAAAAACCGCGCCGCCGAATGAATTGCGCGCGGGCGCGCGTGAATTGAAACGCGGCGGCACGGCAGCGCTTTCCGAATTGCTGACCGCGCTCGTCGCGCTGGGATACGAACCCGAAAGCGTGGTCGAAGCGCCTTGCACCTTTAGCCGGCGCGGCGGTATTTTGGATGTCTGGTCGCCGATTGCGGCGCAACCGGTGCGCGTCGAATTTGTCGGCGATGAAATCGCGTCACTGCGCACATTTGATCCGGCGACGCAACGCTCGGCGCAAGAAATTGCCGCGATTACGATTTCACCGGCGAGCGAAGTTCTGCCGCGCGATGCGCGCGCGGTCGCGGCGGAAATCGAGCAATGGGATTTGTCCGCGTGCCAGCCGGTCGCGGCGGCGACGTTTCGGCAGGATCGCGAAGCGTTGCGCGAAGGGCGACGCTTGCGCGGCATCGAATTTTATTTGCCGTACTTTTATTCTGGCACGCTTTCGCCGATTCAGGCAGATCAAGCTGGAAAGTCAACCGTAAGAGGCGAGAGCGTGCCAAGCGCCGCATCGCTCATCGAACATTTGCAGGACGGCATCGTCGTCGTCGAAAATTGGAGTGAGATCGAAGCGAACGCGCGCGCGCTGGAACAGCAAGCGGAAGAAGTGCGCGGCGATTTGATCGCGCGGCGTGAATTGCCGCCGAACACGCGCGCGCCGTATTGGAAATGGGAAGAGTTGCGCGCGCAAATTGTCGCGCGGAAACGGTTGTTGTTCGATTTCGCGAGTCCGGGCGAATCGCTGGCGTTGCCCTTTGTTGTGAGCCCGCGCTATGGCGGACAAGTTCGCAAAGTTGCAGAAGAGATCGCGAAAATGCGCGAACGACGCGAAAGCGTGATCGTTGTTTCGCGGCAGGCGGAACGCATCGCGGATTTGTTGCGTGAGAAAGAAATTTTCGTGAAACCGGTGGAGAGAGTCGAAGAGAAGCCGGTTGCCGGCGAAATTGTTTTAGTTCAAGGCGCGCTGGCGGAAGGATGGAGGTTGGCAGTAATCAGTAATCAGTTATCAGTGACCAGTGATGATAGTCAACTGATTACTGATCACTGTTCACTGTTGACTGATGCAGAACTCTTTGGGTGGTCGCGTCCCAAGCCGCGCAAAATTTCCAAACCCCGCACGGCTGCGCCCGAATCATTTTTTTCCGACCTCGCGCTCGGCGATTGCATCGTTCACATTGATCACGGCATCGGCATTTTTCGCGGGCTGGAAAAAATTTCGTTGAACGGACCCGAACGCGAATACTTGCGTCTGGAGTACGCGCACGGTGATACGCTGTACGTGCCAGTGCATCAGATCGATCGCTTGAGTCGCTACGTTGCGCCGGGCGGCAAGACGCCGGAATTGCATCGGCTTGGCACCGCAGAATGGTCGGCGGTGAAAGAGCGCACGCGCCGCGCGATTCAAGAAATTGCCGGCGAACTTTTGGAATTGTACGCCGCGCGCGCGGTCGTGACCGGGCACGCGTTCAATGCGGATTCCGATTGGCAGCGCGAGCTCGAAGCCGCGTTTCCGTACGTCGAGACGCACGATCAACTGCGCGCGATTGACGATGTGAAAGCGGATATGGAACGCGCGCAACCGATGGATCGGCTGATCGTCGGCGATGTGGGGTACGGCAAAACCGAAGTTGCGTTGCGCGCGGCGTTCAAAGCCGCGTCGGATGGCAAGCAAGCCGCGATTCTCGTCCCGACGACGGTGCTCGCGCAACAACATTATAATTCGTTCAAAGAACGGCTCGCGCCATTTCCGATCCAAGTGGAAATGCTGTCGCGCTTTCGCTCCGATAAAGAGCAAAAGGAAATTGTCGAAAAAATTCAGAGCGGCGGCGTGGACATTGTGATTGGCACACATCGTTTGCTCTCCGACGATGTGCAGTTCAAAGATTTGGGCTTGCTCGTGATTGACGAAGAGCAACGCTTTGGCGTCGTGCACAAAGAAAAATTGAAACAGTTGCGCAAGCAAGTAGACGTGCTAACACTGACCGCGACGCCGATTCCGCGCACGCTGTATATGTCGCTCTCCGGCGCGCGCGATATGAGCACGATTGACACGCCGCCGGAAGACCGCTTGCCGATCAAAACGTATGTCGCCGAATACGATGAGCGCGCCGTGCGCGATGCGATTTTGCGTGAGCTGGATCGCGGCGGCCAAGTTTTTTTTGTGCATAATCGCGTGCGCGGGATTGGAATTATCGCGGAGCAATTGCGGCGGCTCGTGCCGGAAGCAAACATTGCGGTGGGGCATGGGCAAATGCCGGAAGATGATCTCGAGGCGGTGATGGTGGATTTTGCCGCGGGGCGTTACGATGTTCTCGTTTGCACGACGATCATCGAGAGCGGGATTGATATTCCGAACGCGAATACGCTGATCATTCATCACGCGGATAAATTTGGACTCGCGCAATTGTATCAACTGCGCGGGCGCGTGGGGCGGAGCGCCGCGCGTGCCTACGCCTATCTGCTGTACGAAAAGCATCATCCGCTTTCTGCGGACGCGCACGCGCGTTTGCAATCGATCGCGGAAGCGAGCGAGTTGGGCGCGGGCTTTCAGATTGCGATGCGCGATATGGAATTACGCGGCGCGGGCGATATTTTGGGCGCGCGGCAGAGCGGGCATATCGCGGCGGTTGGTTTCGATTTGTATTGCCGCTTGCTTGCGCGCGCAATCGAGGATATGCGGGCACAAGAAAAAGCAGGAGCCGGCGAGCGAAATATTTTTCAATCGCCGCTGATTGATTTGCCGCTCCAAGCGCAGATTCCGGAAGAATACGTTCCCGAGCCGGCGTTGCGTTTGAAATTGTATCGGCGGCTCGCGGACGTGCGCACGGACGCGCAAGTGGATGAACTCGCGCGCGAATTGCAAGATCGTTTTGGCAAGCCGCCGGAACCAGTTGAAAATTTGCTTTACCTGTTGCGACTCAAAGTCGCGTCAAGCGCGGCGCGGCTCGCCGCGATTGCGGTCGAAGAGGGGCGTATCGTGATCAAGTTTGGTCGCGAGGACGCGGCATTGCAAGCGCGCATTACACTGCGATTCAATGGTCGCGTGCGCGCGGCGCGCGATCGCGCGTGGCTTGCCGGCGTCGGCGCGGATGTGAATTGGCGCGCGCATTTGTTGGAGGTCGTGCGCGCATTGATCCCTTGACAACCCCGCGCTTTGTATATGATCCGACCATCTTTGATAGTTGTCATCGTGGACGCATCGCCAAATCGCCAAAGATAATGCGGAAAGCATTTTTAATGCTGAAGCGTATTCACTCTTGGCGAATGATACAAGCATCTGTCGAAAGACGGATGCTTCTTCATTTTTTTGTACCATCGGCGTAGGGGGGAGTGTAGAGACGTACAATGCCACGTCTTTACACAAGTGGGGAGGACGCAATGCCGCGCCAAAAAATTCTCGCAATTTTCCGGATCGTTTTATCCGCCGCGTTTCTTAGCGCGCTCGCTTTTTTAGGCGCGCCGGTGCCGAGGGTGTACGCCGCTGCCTACGTCGTCAACTCACTTCTCGACAACACGACCAGCGGCAACTCGCTCTGCACCCTGCGCGAAGCGATAGATTCTGCTAACAATGCTGGCAACGGTGATTGCGGCGCGAACAGCAGCGCCGCCGACACCATCACCTTCAGCGTCAGTGGTACAATTGTGCTTGGCTCTGTTCTGCCAACCATCAGCGATGGTGCGGGGCTGACGATTGATGGCGCTGGGCAATCAGTGACCATCAGTGGTAATAATGCGTCACGAGTGTTTAATGTAAGTGACCCACTCACCTTGAAGAATTTGACGATTATCAATGGCAAGGTTGGTAATTTCGACGGCGGTGCCATCAACAGTAACGGCACGCTAACAATCACCAACAGCACCTTCTCTGGCAACAACGCGAACGGCTGGGGAGGGGCTATGGCAATTTCAGGCGTGACGACGATAACCAATAGCACCTTCTCCGGCAACAGCAGT
>Ga0247727_10013160_pt1 | contig 14019 bp, 12 predicted proteins | sample WisWelCaveWW1625_FD_202498 | JGI IMG/M metagenome (GOLD analysis project Ga0247727, IMG submission 202498) | Biofilm microbial communities from Wishing Well Cave, Virginia, United States - WW16-25 | ecosystem: Environmental > Aquatic > Deep subsurface > Groundwater > Cave microbial mat | place... | reverse complement strand
CATCAGGTGGATCAGTACCGGCAAATCATTGACCAGTTCGTGGTTGAGGGCGGCGGGTGCTTTCATACCCCAAGCCTACCTCAACAATCTCGGATTTGCCTAATTTTTTAAGCGAACGACCCGTGATAGAGATACAGATGGAAGGATCCTTATTGCTTCCCAGAGGTGCATTTATGCCTGAGTTGCCCGACTCGGAGTTGGTCGTGCGTGCTCAACAGGGCGATTTGAACGCGATGGGGATGTTGTATGACCAGCATTACAAAATGATCTTCCGGTACTTGCGAGCCAGAGTCGGGGATCAGCTATTGGCTGAGGACCTGACGGGCGATGTATTCCGGCGAATGTTGACCGGTCTGCCGCAATATCGCTCTCTGGGTCTGCCCTTCCGGGCCTGGTTGTTTCGCATTGCCCATAATTTGATGATAGACCACTACCGACAAGAGAGTGGTCGTGAGATGGCGTCGTTGGATGAAGATAAAACGGAGAGCCAGCCCCAAGGTGAGGATGACCCGGCCGTTGTGCTGGAGCAGAAGTTGAGGTTTGAAAATGCCCATCGTGCGCTCTCCGAACTTGAACAATTCCAACGTGAAGTTTTAGCCTTGCGATTTTTGGGCGGGCTGTCATTACGGGAAACGGCGCTGGCCCTGAACAAAACAGAAGACGCTGTCAAAGCCCTGCAACGTCGGGGACTGATCGCACTTCGCTTGACCCTCACTGAAGAACAACCCTAGGTGGCCTTATGAATCAGTTAGACAATTTACTGGAAGAGCGCCTGACCCGACTCGAAGCTGGTGAATCATTGGAGTTGTGCCTGGTTGGTTTGCCCGACGATGAGGCGGCCCTGCTAAAAAAAGCGGCCCTGCTCCGAGCCATTGCCGACGCCGAACCAGCGGCGGACAAGGTCACAGCGCAACGCAATGAACTGTTACGGTTGGCCCAGCAAAATAAAAAGATGACTTCGCAAGTCCGCAACACACCATCTTCTCGGCCACGCTGGCTTCTGCCGACAGTGGCCTTTTCAAGCCTCGTGGCCTTGACGTTGGTATGCATGTTAGTTGTCTCGGCAGGGTCGGGCCTGATTTGGTTGTGGCAACAGTCGCAGAGTGCGTCCGTGGCCCAAAATACCACAGACACGCCCATCGCGGGAGCGACGCAAGCAGTTCTTGGTCCGGTTGCGACCCCGGAAGTAATTGCCGTTGAAGCGTCTGACCCGCAGAGCGCCGCTCTCAATTCGTCGCGCGGCCTTATTGAAATTCAAACGAATGAGGGCGCCTGGGTCACAGCCAAAAACGGCGAGGTCGTCAGGGCCGGTCAACGCCTCCGCGCAGGCGCACTGTCCAGCGCCGCTCTGGCATTCTACGATGGCAGTCGAGCGCGATTGGGGCCAAACTCAGAAGTCTCAGTGGATACCCTGGATGCCCAAACATCGGGCGGCCCGCGCATTGTGCTGTTGACCCAGTGGGTCGGGGATAGCAATCATCAGGTGGCGGCTTCCACTGATCCTGCTTCCCGTTATGAAGTTCACACACCATCCGGCATTGGGACAGCCAAAGGGACGGCGTTTCACGTATTTGTCTCCTCGACCTTGCTCACCCGTTTTGATGTGGATGAGGGAGCAGTCTCTGTAACCAGTCTGAGCGTCACTGTGATCGTCGTCGCTGGTCAATCCACTGTCATTATCTCCGGCCAACCGCCCTCCGAACCGACCTTCCGTATCAAGGGTGAGGGCGAGGTCTTCAAAATCGGCAACTCGTGGCGCGTTGCCGGGAACACTTTCCTTACCAATCTCACTACGGTCGTCGTTGGCGATCCTCAGGTCGGCGACTGGGTGTCATTCGAGGCGCGGACCCTGGCCGACGGTTCGCGGCTCGCCGACCGCATCAGCCTGCTCCATCGCGCGCCGGAGAATCGGTTCGCCTTCAGCGGGATAGCGGAGAATATGAGTAGTGAGGAGTGGACAATTTCGGGTCGGTCAGTCCGCATCAGCGAGGATACCGAGATTGGGGATGACATTGAAGTTGGCGATCAGGTTGCGGTGGAGGGCGGCATCGCTCAGGGTGGAACGCTGTGGGCCGCGCGCATTCGCTTGATCGAGCCTGAGAAACTACCCTTCGAGTTCACAGGGGTGGTAGAGAGCATCGGGAATGATAGCTGGATGATCTCTGGCCGGGTAGTCGCCATTGATGAGGATACGAGGATTGAGGGTGACATCGAAATTGGCGACATTGTGAGGGTGAAAGGACAAGTCCTGGAAGACGGAAATTGGCTGGCGAAATCCGTCCGGCTGGTCGAGAAAGATAAGCGCGAATTTGAGATCGTTGGGCCAGTAGAGAGTATGGCCCCCTGGGTCGTGGCTGGCGTTGAGTTCGCGACCGACGACCGGACTGAGATAGATGACGACATCGAAGCGGGAGATCGGGTGAGGGTTAAAGGACGTATCCTTGACGACGGAACCTGGCTGGCAGAGGAAATTCAGCGTTTGGAGGAGGGCAGGCCGCGACGGTTCAAATTCGTGGGCGAGGTCACCGGGATGGATCCCTGGGTTGTGGGCGGCATTGAGTTGACGGTGAACGAGAACACTGAAATCAAAGGCGATATCGCCGTTGGCAACTTCGTCAGGGTCGAGGGGCGAATACTGGAGGATGGCGCATGGTTGGCGCAGAAAATCAAGCGTCTGGACTCGCGGCTGGGCTGTCTAAGCTTCAGCACCGTTATCCGTAGTGCGGATGCTCAGCAGATCGTGCTCCTTGATTGGAGAGCGGTTAAGTTGGGAGAGGGGATTGAGGTCAAAGGGGAGGTCAAAGTTGCCGCCGTCGTCATTGTTTTCGGTTGTGTTCAGGAGGACGGGGAACTGGTCATCATAAACGTCATCGTCGTCTACCAACTGGACTCGATCCCCATCGTCGTTATCAAGCCGCCGTCGGACAATGGCGGCGGGGGTGACGGCGACCATCACGATGAGGATGATAGCGACGATGATTAAACTTCCCTCACTTCTGCCAACTGCATTTCTAAATTACTCCACGACAAGCTCTCGCGGCCAAAGTAATACAGCCCTAATGCAGTGATAGGCAACCACAGGGCAACGTGAAGAACGACGGTATAGCTCGCCGCCAGCCCGCCCTCCACCCCAAAGGCCCGAAGCACGGCGATGCCTGGCGCGTCAAAGGTGCCGACGTAACCCGGCGCAGAGGGGATAGTCGTCGCCAGATTGACAATGCCGTTCATCAGCATCAATGCCAAGAACGGCACAGTGAAACTAAAGGCGTGCATCACAAACCAATACTTCACCGTCTCCAACAGCCAGATGACGACGGAGGTGGCGAAGACCATAAAGATGTTGGCCGGCGAACGCAGGGATTCCAGTCCCGTCCAAAAGCTGACAACCATGCCCACGACCTTTTGACGGAAACGTGCGGGGAGGAGGGGGGCGACGAGACGGTGGAACAGCCCAAGCGATTGATGAGGAAACATGGCCGCCAACAAAAATACAGCCAGCGCCGCCGCAAAGGCCACTGTGCCCCAAATGGCAACCTGCTCAATGCTCCCCACAAATCCAGAGTCGCCGGAAACTGCGGTAAGTGCGGGCAGGTTGAAAATGACGAAGCCCAGCATGACGACGCCGTCGAAGACGCGCTCGATAAAGATCGTAGCCAGGCCGGCGCTCACTGCCACACCCTCTCTGCGTTTCAAAATGTAGGCCCGTAAAAGTTCGCCAATGCGGGCCGGGTAAATGTTGTTGCCCATGTAGCCGATGACGACGATGGGGAACATGGTTGCCAACGGAATCTGCTTGAGCGGGCACAGAAGATAGTGCCAGCGCCAGGCCCGCGTCCACACCCCCACAAAATAAACGGCCACCGCCGGGACCAGCCACCCATAGTTCGCGGTACGCATTGCCTCCCAGGCTTTCGCCAGATCAATCCCACGCAAAGCCAGCCAGACAAAAATGGCGCTGACGACGAGTCCCAAAAAAAACTGCCAATGTTTCATAGTTTGAGCAAGAAAAATGCGGGGCATCACCCTGCAGAGTGGGCTTATGGAGGATGAGCGGGAGCGATTATACTCCACTGAAAATAAAAACGGGCGAGGCCGCAACTTGCGGCCTCGCCCGTTCAGTTTAGATATGCGATTGTCAGGCGGGCTGGGTCTCGGCGACTGGCAGCATCTTGTCCAGCACACGCTCCAAGGCCATGGTATGACAGCACCAGTCATGCACCACAAAATATTCGCAGTCACAGCGCCAGGCGCCATGATCAAAGTGAACCTCATGATCATTGTTGTCGCCGTGGAATTTCAAGGAGAAAGTGTCAAAGCGGAAGCGATGCCGCTCCTCGGCATAACGCTTGGCCTTTTCGATCTTGGCAATACGGTTATCCATCATATTTTGTGTTCTCCTTTGTGAAATGAGGTGAAGGCGGGGGGAATAACCCGCACGGAAATAAAAAAACACGCGGCAATATCGTTCCGCGTGCTTTTAGGCAGTGTCGCTCACCTTTGGTGTTGATTTATCTACATGCATAAGCCAACTATTCTCCTGAAGACGACTCGCAGTATAAGAGGACTTAGCCCCAGAGTCAAATGACAATTTACCTACGCCGCCATGAGAGTTCGCTTAATGGCGCAAGTCGTTGCCCAATCACTTTTGTCCGACAGATTGACGCCGAATACAAACTGGTTATACTTGCATTCAATGCCGCAAATATCAGTAGAAGGAAGGTGATAACCCAGGCACCCATTACACCCTAATCCCCGCTACTCGTCGTCTGAACAATATTTATACTTACTCCAGAGGAGGAGCAGAAGTGAATACCAAATTACTGTCCAAAGTATTGGGTGGATTATTGTTGATCAGTCTGGTGGTTGCCGCCTGCGGCGGGACTGGCCAAGACGCCGCCCCGACTGAGGCCGCCCAGGGCGGGCCGCTTCAATCAGTTGGCGCCGGGGAAGGTGAAGTCGCCATTATTTCCTGGGCTGGCTACATCGAGCGTGGCGCGACTGACCCCAACTATGACTGGGTCACCGGTTTTGAAACGGATACCGGTTGCAAAGTCACCAACAAGACAGCCGCCACTTCCGACGAGATGGTGGCGCTGATGAACGAAGGCGGCTTTGACCTGGTGACGGCTTCCGGCGACGCCAGCAACCGCTTGATCTCTGGCGGCCGGGTGCAGGAAATTAACATCAGCCTGATCCCCAGCTACAGCAAAATTGACCCGCGCCTGCAAAATGCGGCCTGGCACACCGTGAACGGCAAGCATTATGGCGTGCCGTATCAATCCGGCTCGAATGTGCTGATGTACAACACCGAAGTCTTCGGCGACACCCTCCCGGATAGCTGGAGCATCGTCTTTGAGGAGACGACTCTGCCCGATGGCAAATCCAACAAGGGCCGCGTCCAAGCCTACGACGGCCCCATTTATGTTGCGGATGCCGCCTTGTACCTCAAGGCCCACAAACCGGAACTCGGTATCAAAGACCCTTATGCGCTGAATCGCGATCAGTTCAACGCCGCCCTTGACCTTCTGCGCCAACAGCGCACACTGGTGGGCCGCTACTGGCACGATGCCTTCATCCAGATGGATGACTTCACCAACGAAGGGGTTGCCGCCTCCAGTTCCTGGCCGTTCCAGGCCAACCTGCTGGCATTGGGTGGCGCGCCCATTTCGTACGTCGTCCCGAAGGAAGGCGCTACCGGCTGGGCTGACACAACTATGATGCACATTGACGCCCCACATCCGAACTGTGCCTACAAATGGCTGGAACACTCGCTCAACCCGAAACTCCAGGGCGACTTGGCCGCCTGGTTCCAGACCATCCCGGCAGTCCTCGACGCCTGCAAGGGCAATGCTTTGCTCGGCGATACCGGCTGTGAAGCCAACGGCTTGAACAGCTTCGACCAGATTTTGTGGTGGCGCACCCCCACTACCGACTGCGGTGACGGCAAGAATGACTGCGTGCCGTATTACGAGTGGGTCACCAGCTACATTGCGGTGATTGGCGGACGCTAACGCCGAGTGTCAGCGAACGCTTCGCGTTCGACAGTGTCGTGTGTCAAAGTGTCATGTGCCGGCCCGCCGGCACATGACACTTGACACTTTGACACACCTATCCCGTGATGCATCCCGACAATTCTTCCATTCCCGCCGTCCACTTCGCCAGCGTCAGCCGCCACTTCGGCGAAGTCAGGGCTGTAGACAACCTCACCCTCGACATCCACGATGGCGAATTTTTCTCCATGCTTGGCCCCTCCGGGTCGGGCAAGACCACTTGTTTGCGCCTCATCGCCGGGTTTGAATTGCCCACTCAAGGGGACATCTATCTGTACGGCAACGAAGTCACCGACCTCCCGCCCTACGAGCGGGACGTGAACACCGTCTTTCAGGATTACGCCCTCTTTCCGCACATGACCGTCGGCGAAAACATTGCCTACGGTCTGATGATCAAAAAAGCGCCCAAGCCAGAGCGGCAGAAGCGCGTCGAAGAAATGCTCGAATTGGTGCGCCTGCCCGGCTATGCCAGCCGCAAACCCTCACAACTGTCCGGCGGTCAGCGCCAGCGTGTGGCTCTGGCCCGCGCCCTCATCAACCATCCGCGCGTGCTTCTGCTTGATGAACCGCTGGGCGCGCTTGATCTCAAACTGCGGCAGCAGATGCAGATCGAGTTAAAAGCCATCCAGCAACAAGTCGGCATCACCTTTGTTTTTGTCACCCATGATCAAGAGGAAGCTCTGACCATGAGTGATCGGCTGGCCGTTTTCAATCATGGCCGCATTGAACAAATCGGGACGCCGGCCGATGTCTACGAACGTCCCGCCACCGCCTTTGTCGCCGGCTTCGTCGGGGTGTCCAATATCATCGAAGGCGAGATCGCCAAAACCATCACCGGCTCACCGGAAAAGTTTTCTGTCCGCCCCGAAAAAATCTTCATCCGCGAGGTGGGCGCGCCCGTCTCGCCGGATGACTATGCGGTGGAAGGCCGCATCCGGGACGTGGTGTACCTGGGAGTCAACACCCGCTACCTTGTCGAAGTCAACGACACCCTCGACCTCACCGTGGTGAAGCAAAACCTGAGGGCCACTTCGATGAGCGCCCTCGCCCAACGCGGCCAGCCTGTGCTGTTGGTCTGGGAACGCAATCACAACAGACCACTCGTTGGTAATTAGTGATTGGTAATTACCAATCACTAATTACCGGTTACCTGACATGGCAACAACCTCAGCGACTCCCGACAGCCCCCTCCGCCGTCTCTCGACCTTTCTCTATCGCCGCCCCGTTCTCTCGCTCATTCTGTTGTTGGCGCCGCCGCTGTTGTGGCTGGGCGTGGTCTATCTCGGCTCGCTGTTTGCCCTGTTGATCCAGAGTTTCTTTCGCCTCGACGGCTTCACCGGCCAGGTGGTGCGCCAATTCACCCTCGCTACCTACGCCGAACTCTTCACCCGCGCCAACCTCGACGTCATCCTGCGCACGACGGCGATGTCCGCCGCCGTCACCATTGTCTGCGCCCTGGTGGCTTTTCCGCTGGCCTATTACATGGCGCGCTATGCCTCCCTACGCGTCAAGGCCGGGTTGTACTTAGCCGTGCTTCTGCCATTGTGGTCGAGCTACATTGTGCGCGTCTATGCCTGGAAATTGATCCTCGCCAAAGAAGGCATCCTCAACTGGTTCATCACTCAGATCGGTTTGGGTCAGGTATTGGAGTGGGTGCTGAGCTTGCCCGTCATCGGCGGCCCCTCGCTATCGGTTTCGTTTTTGGGTATGTTCATCGTCTTCGTCTACATCTGGCTGCCGTATATGATCCTGCCCATTCAGGCGGCGTTGGAGCGCGTGCCGAAATCGCTGCTTGAGGCCTCCGGGGATTTGGGGGCCAGACCCGGCCAAACCTTCCGCGATGTCACCCTGCCATTGTCCTTCCCCGGGGTCGTCGCTGGTTCCATCTTCACCTTTTCGCTCACCCTCGGCGATTTCATCATCCCCGGCATCATTGGCGACTCCAGCTTTTTTATCGGGCGGGTGGTGTACGTGCAACAAGGCACCGCCGGGAACATCCCGCTAGCCGCCGCCTTCACCGTGGTGCCGATGGTGATCATGGCCATTTATCTCATTCTCGCCCGCAAACTCGGAGCTTTCGATGCGCTCTAATACTGCTAATCGCGCCTCCTTCGGTCTCATGGCCGCCACGCTTTTTGCCTTGCTCTTTCTGCACGTCCCCTTGGCCCTCATCTTGCTCTACGCCTTCACCATCGAAGAGTCGGCCTTCACCTTCCCCTTGCCCGGCTACACCCTGAAATGGTTCGGCGCGGCCTGGAATCGAACAGACCTGTGGGAGGCCTTCTGGCTCTCGGTGAATGTGGCCGCCATTGCCACCGGCCTGGCCCTGGTGCTGGGCACCCTGACCGCGCTGGCTGTCAGCCGCAGTAAATTCTTTGGCCGCGAAAGCATCTCCTTCCTCGTCATCCTGCCCATCGCCCTGCCCGGCATCGTCACCGGCATTGCTCTGCGCTCGGCTATGAGCCTGGGCGACATCCCCTTTAGCTTTTGGACCATCGTCGTCGGCCACGCCACCTTTTGCGTCGTCACCGTCTACAACAATGTCGTCGCCCGCCTGCGGCGCAGTGGCCGCTCGCAGATTGAGGCCTCGATGGATCTGGGGGCCAACACCTTCCAGACCTTCCGCCACATCATCCTGCCCAACGTTGCCACTGCCCTGCTGGCCGGAGGGATGCTGGCCTTTGCCCTATCGTTCGACGAGGTCATCGTCACCACCTTCACCGCCGGGCAACAGCGCACCCTGCCGATCTGGATCATTGACCAGTTGAGCCGCCCCCGCGACCGGCCTATCACCAACGTGGTGGCCTTGTTCGTCGTCGCCCTCACCACCATCCCCATCCTGCTGGCTAATCGCCTGACTCAAGACTCATCCAATTAAAACTTTGACTCGGAGGTGCGTAATCCTGTAAAATCGAGATGGGTAAATCACAGAAGTGGTACGTGGTCTGGGCGGGTCGGAAGCCGGGGGTGTATGGCAGTTGGGCCGAGTGTGAGGCGCAGGTCAAAGGCTACCCCGACGCAAAGTTTATGGCCTTTGAGAGCCGGGAGAAAGCAGAGGCCGCCTACCAAAGCAATCCCGACGCCCACATCGGCCAGCACGTTTCCAATCTAACGCCAGAACTGCTTAAGCAATTGGGCGACAGTTACGCCGTGGATGCCGCCGCCAGCGGCAGCCCCGGCCCGCTTGAATACCGTTGCGTCCACATTCCGACCGGCCGGGAAGTCTTCCGGCGCGGCCCGTTTGCAGACGGCACCAACAACGTCGGCGAGTTTTTGGCGCTGGTGGAGGCGTTGGCCTTATCCAAGCGCAAGGGGGTAACGTCGCCAATCTATTCCGACTCAAGAACTGCACTGGGTTGGCTGAAAGATAAACGGTGCAAAACAGAGCTTCAACCGACCCAAAGAAACGTTAAACTTTTTGAGCGTATTGCAAAAGCTGAGGATTGGCTTCAACTAAACGATTACGCCAACACAGTGTCAAAGTGGGAGACTGAAAAGTGGGGTGAGAACCCTGCGGATTTTGGAAGAAAGTGATTAGGAGTAAGGAACATGACAGATAAAGAAGTCGTCGCTCTGGTTGAGCCACTCATTCGGCACAAGGCATTTTCTTCCACAGAAGATGCAGTGTGTGAACTTGTGGCTGACTTTGTCTTGTGCCAGATTGATCGCTATCGAGGCCGAAGCGCCGCGCTGGAAAAACGCCACGGGATGACGTTTGAACAGTTCAGGATATACCTCAAAGAGCGCTCGAAATTGTTGGCGAATGGGCGCCTTGAGCTGGAACAGAAAAAAAAGGTCGCGCAAGCAGTGATGCTTGAAGAAGAGGATTGGCTGGATTGGAAAATCTCTCGCGACTTCTTGAATAGCTGGCTGGGGTTGAAAGCCGAGGCAACGGTTTGAATACTCTGGCATCGCTGTTGAGTTGGACAACAATCCAACTTCAGGCTTGGCCGATTGCCAGTGAAATTAGAGTTGTTGAGACTGACTCCTATGTTGAATGGCGATCCGGAGCATGACTGGCCGATTGTGCGAATAGCAGTAGATCAATTTCTGAGCGAAAGCAGAAAGTCTGGCAACAGGCGTCAAGGTAGGCAATTAAAGCTTTAGGAGATAACTATGCCCAACGGATACAACGGAAAAATTCTGCACCTCAACCTCACGACCGGCGAGTTGACGGTTGAGACGCCACCGACGAGTTTCTATCGCAAGCACCTCGGTGGCTCGGCGATGGGGATGCACTACATCCTCAACGACATGAAACCGGGCGCCGATCCCCTCGGCCCCGACAACGTCCTCACCCTGATGCTGTCGGTGCTCACCGGCGCCCCCATCTCCGGCCAGAGTCGCATGACGGCCAATGCCAAATCGCCGCTGGTGGACGGCATCGGCGACTCGCAATGTGGCGGCTTCTTCCCCGCCGAGATGAAGTTTGCCGGGTTCGACGGCCTGGTGATCAAAGGCAAATCACCGAGACCGGTTTACCTGTGGATTCACGACGGTGAATTTGAACTGCGCGACGCCTCGCACCTGTGGGGCAAGACTACGTCGCAGGTGGATGACGCTCTCAAGCAGGAATTGGGCGATAACAAAATCGAGATCGCTCAGTGCGGCCCTTCAGGCGAGAAGCTGTCGCGGCTGGCCGCCATCATCAACATGTCCAACCGGGCCAACGGCCGCACCGGCATGGGTGCGGTGATGGGGAGCAAAAACCTCAAAGCCGTCGTGGTGCGCGGCAAGAGCAAACGCCTGCCCACCACCAATCCCAAAGCCATCAACGAACTGGCGAAGCGGGGCGCCGCCGACCTCGACGGCAACCCCGACGTGGCCGGGTTGAAGGCGCACGGCACGGCCTCGGTGCTGTCCTTCCAAAACTCCATCGGCACCCTGCCCACTTTCAATTACAACGCCGGGCAGTTTGAGGGCTTCGAGCCGATCTCCGGTGAAGTGATGACCGAGACCATCCTCAAAGAGCGCGATACCTGCTATGCCTGCACCGTCAATTGCAAGCGCGTAGTCGAGACCGAATACAATGGCCGTAAAGTGGAACCCCGGCACGGCGGCCCCGAATACGAAACACTCTCCACCTTCGGATCGTATTGCGGTGTGAGCGATCTGCACGCTGTGTCGTATGCCAACAAGATTTGCAACGAGTACGGCCTCGACACCATCGGCGCGGGCGCGACAGTGGCCTGGGCGATGGAGTGTTACGAGAACGGCGTGCTGACCGAAGAAGAGGTTGGCTTCCCGCTCAAGTTCGGCGATGCGGAAGCGATGGTGAAGGCGACCGAGATGCTGGCTACGCGCGAAGGCTTCGGCAACATCCTGGCCGAAGGCTCACGCAAGGCCGCCGACCGTTTGGAGAAAGGCCACGACTACCTCATCACCGTCAAAGGCTCCGAGGCCCCGGCCCACATGCCGCAGGCCAAACGCAGTCTGGGCTTGATCTATTCGGTGTTGCCGTTCGGCGCTGATCATCAATCATCTGAACACGATCCGATGATCGAAGATGGGGCCGCCGATTTGTATATGGGCCGCCTCAAAATGTTGGGCCTCGACCAGACCCAGAAGCAATACTCCCTCGGCGACGACAAAGTGCGCTTCGCCATGAAGACTCAGCACTTCTATTCGTTCCTCGACTCGGCAGACCTGTGCCAGTTCGTATGGGGGCCGGCCTGGACACTCTATGGCCCGGCGGAGGCGGTGGATTTTGTGAAGCATGTGACCGGCTGGGATGACTTCACCCTCGACGAACTGATGGAAGTCGGGGAGCGCCGCCTCAATATGTTGCGCCTCTTCAACGCCCGCGAGGGCATTGATCGCAAGGCCGACAAACTGCCCAAGAAATTTTTCAAGGCTTTGCAGGGCGAAGGCCCGACCGGCGGCGTAGCCCTGACCGAAGAAGAGATGAACCAGGCGCAGGACAGGTATTACGAAATGTCTGGTTGGGATGGAGCGACGGGCAACCCGACGCCCGAAACACAGCAACGTTTGGGACTGGATTGGGTTTCATCATCCAAATCGTCTGACCAAAAATTTCCTAGAGGAGGGAAAACTATGTCACAAGATCAAGAAATGACCCCCATGAGCGAAATACCAATGGCAATGCCGGAGATGCCAACGCCCATGCCTGAGCCCGAACCGGCGATGGCCCCGGCGAAGAAGGCGGCCCCGCGCAAGAAAGCGGCGGCGAAGAAAGCCGGAGCCAAGAAGAAGGTTGCCAAGAAAGCGGCGAAGAAAAAAGCCGCCAAGAAAAAGGCCGCGCCCAAGAAGAAAGCCGGGGCCAAAAAGAAGAAAAAGTAAAAGTCAAAAGACAAACGTCAACTTAAAACGTGAAACGTGAATCGTGGGTGAAGCTGAGCCGCTCACGGTTTACGTTTCACGTCTCCCCGGGCCCAGGTCGCTTGCCCCCGCTTGCGCCGTCTGTTATATTTCAACCCAATATCCCCTGCGACGCGCCAAGGCCTGACCCATGCCCCGTAAAAAGAACGCCGCCCCCAAAATAGAATCCGAAATCGCCTTTATCGAGCCGCCTGCGCCCGACGAGGGCACTATCCCCGAACCGAAAGAGCATTTTCAACTGCCGGCTCGCTTTGGCGCAGCCCCGGTAGATGAAGCCCCGCTCGGTTGGGAAGTGGAAACGCGGCGGCGCGAATTCAAAGTCACCAAGTTTCAGCACGCCTACCCCACCATTCGTTTGCCGTTTCAGGAAGTTCAGCGCGTCGAGTTCGGGCATAACGACCAGTATCTGGCCGAGAACGAGAAGGACCGCAAACTGCGTGAGTTGTTCCCCACCAGCGCAAACCGCCTCTTCTACACCCGCGCCGGAATCTTTTACAATCAGGGCCAGCTTTGCACAGCGGGCAGTCGCGTCCTTGTCGAGCGCAGCATCCTCGATCAGTTTCAGACCATGCTGGTTGAAGCGGTCCAAAAGGTGAAAGTGGGCGACGGTTTGGCCGAAGGCGCGCAGATGGGGCCATTGGTGAGCGAGGAGCAATTGACCCGGGTGCTGGGCTACTACGTCGAACAGGGCAAGGCCGATGGCGCAACCCTCTCCACCGGGGAAGCCGCCTTGACCGCCCGGCTTTTTCATGTCCCCCATCGTTTTCACCACCGAGAACCAGAACAGCGCGATTGTGCGCGAAGAAATTTTTGGCCTGGTCGCCACCCTCATCCCCTTCGACTCCGAAGAGCATGCCATCGCCATCGCCAACAATTCGGATTATGGCCTGGTGGGCGGGGTGTGGACGCCGACTCTGTTGACCGGACCGAACGATTTGTTTGGGGACTGATTCAAACGATAGACAAATCATAGGTGAAGCAATTAAAAAGACCTGGCGGGTTCAATCGGCCAGGTCTTTTTGATTCAAAAGCTCATTCATCATCGCCGACGTGATAAGGCACTTCGGTGATGATGATATTTCGCAGGCCCAGCAGGCCAAAGCGAAGCAGGAACGCCGTCTGCATATGCAGAAGGTTGTGCCAGTTTTTAGCCGGGACGAACTCTGGCACAATCACGGTCAGCACCTCGTTGGCTTGGCGTTGGGCGGCAATTTCCTGAATATAGTCGAGCAAGGGCTCAACTAACAGCCGGTAAGGCGATTGGATGACCTGCAACCGGACCCCGTCGCCCCACCGTTCCCATTTGGCCCGAATCTTCTGCTCCTCGGCAGGGTCGGTGGCAATGTGAAGGGCGGTGACGTCGTCAGAGACAGCGCGCGCGTAGCGCAGGGCCTGCAACGTGCCACGATGCACATTGCTGACGGGCACGATCACCCGATGGCGGCGGATGCGCGGGGGTGCACCATAGGAGTCGAGCGACAAGTCGGCAGCAAGGTCTTGGTAGTGATGGTGGATGCGGAAGAATAGGAACACTAGTAGGCTGACTAAAAAGTTTTGCATAGTAAGCTTCGGCGTATGCCGAAGAAAAGACTGGTTCGCCTCAGCACAAGAGAACGAAAAGAATTGCTCA
>Ga0247727_10013159_pt1 | contig 14019 bp, 13 predicted proteins | sample WisWelCaveWW1625_FD_202498 | JGI IMG/M metagenome (GOLD analysis project Ga0247727, IMG submission 202498) | Biofilm microbial communities from Wishing Well Cave, Virginia, United States - WW16-25 | ecosystem: Environmental > Aquatic > Deep subsurface > Groundwater > Cave microbial mat | place... | reverse complement strand
TCGACGGGTGCGCGGCGAGCGCCGCGAGGGCGGCGTTCTTCCCGTCCCCCTCGCGCTGCTTCGTGATCGACACGACCCCGTGCAGCCAACAGCACCCGCCCTCGGTGAGGCGCACGTTGTGCACCTTCGGGACGACCTGCCGGACGGCGCGTTCGATGATCGGCTCCTTCGGCATCCCCATGAGCATGTAGTGCTCGAGGTTTCCAGAAAGGAGCGCCTGGAAGATCGGATTGCGCCGGTGGTGTACGCGGTCGACCTGGATCACGGGCTGCTCGCGCACCTCGTCGTAGGTGCCGGTGATGTCGACAAAGGGCCCTTCCTTGACCTGCGTCTGCGTGAGCCTCGCCTCAAACACGAACTCAGCGTTCGCGGGGGCGAGCACCCCGTTTGGCAGGCGGTGCACTTCGAATGGCTTGCCGAAGGCACGCTTCGAAAGGCGCGAGGCAATCTTGACTTCGCTTTCCCCGTAGGCGACGGACATGGCCGCGGGGAGCATGAAATCGGGCCCGAGCCCGAGCGCGATGGCGATCGGGAGGTCTTTGCCGCGCTTCTTCGCCTCGAGGTGGATCGCATACAAGTGCCGCGGCACGAGGCGGACGGCGAAGGTGTCCAGCCCGAGCAGCATGAGCCGGTGGAACGACGCGTTCGTGTACTTCCCGTCGCTCCCGAGGATCACGTTCGCCGTGATGTACGACCCACCGTCGGCGGGGTAGTAGCGAGGGATCGGCAGCGCCCGGAGGTCGACGCTCGGGTCGGTGACCTCCATGAAAGGGGGCGCTTCGACCTCCCGCTCGTCCTCGGGGTGCTCCATCGCATCGACGAGAGCTCCGCGCACCTGCTCCTTCGAAAGGCCGAGGTAGCGGGCGATGAGGTCTCGGGTCGGGAACACATTCCCTGCAACGCGCTGGCCATCGACGTTCTCGAAAAGCATTGGCTGGCGCGGGTCCTCGTGAAGCGCGCGGGACACTTCCAGATCCTTCGACACCGGCTTGTGAAAGGTCTTGAGGCCCGGCAGGTCTGAAAGGAAGGAACGGAAATCCAAGGGAGGCCTCCGCCCGGGATGAAAGGAGCGCGATTTAGGGTTGTGGGTCGGGCGAGACTCAAGGGGTCGGCGAGCCGCTCCGAAGGCCACCCCGCCGCCCGCCGCCCGGCTCGTGGTCGCGCTGCGCCCTCGAGTTGACTTGGAATTGAGGCGCCCCTTCCGGGATCGGCGCGGCGCACGAGCGCTCGCGCCACGGTTCACGAGCCCTTCCGATAAACCAAGTAATGCCGAGTCAAGCTTGAATGGACGCGCTGCGCGATCGCAAGTTCGCGGACGAGGGGGCCCTCCAGAGGCTCGGCCATTGCGGGGTCGGGCACGCACAGCGCGACCCGCCCGCCGCTCTCCAGCACCTCAGCAAGCCCCGCGGCGGACTCTTCGATCACGGCTCGCGCGCCCATCTTGAGCGTTGAGGCGGACTGGCCGTACGGCGGGTCGGTCGCGATCCCAGAAACGCGGTGACCGACCAGCGCGGAGGCGTCCTTCGCGCGCCCCTCGTGCACGGGCACGCCGAGAAGGCCGAAGTGCTCCAGGTTTTTCCGCGCCCCCGCGGCCGTTTCCGGTTCGGCGTCGATGCCGACCGGGCGCGCCCCCACGAGCCCCGCCTCGATGAGCACCCCTCCCGTCCCGCAGAAAGGGTCGAGCAGGTGCTGGCCGTCGTGGACCTGCGTCAGGTTCACGAGCGCGCGCGCGAATTTGGGGTGCAGGGACACGGGCTTGAAGAACGGGCGGTGCTTCACGGCGCGCTCCTCGAAGTCGTCCAAGGCGCGGTCGTAGACCTCATGGGTGAGGTGTGCGGTCTCCCCTACGAATACGCGGAGGACATGCTGAGGGTCGAGGAGGTCGACGCGTCCCCCTTTCACGAGCGCCCCGACGGCGCGCTCGATGTCCGGCGATCGCGTGCCCGCGGGAGCCCCCGCAAGCACCGTCGCGCGCACGGCGAAGGTCCCCTTGACCGCAAGCGTCGTGAGGTCGAGATCCTCCACGCTGCCTGCGCGCGAAAGTTCGAGGCCTACGTGGCGCATGAGCCCGCCTCGCCTTGCGATCTCCTCGGCACTCCCCCGCGGGACGCGAGCGCGGAACGCAAGCGGCGCAACCTCCTCCATCCCCGAGCCCTGCACCACGGCGAGGAGCGCCGCAAGCTCCGCGCGGCCAAGGCCTGCGTCTTCGCCAATGACCTCCACGATGAGCGCGTCTTCCGGCCGCGGGCCGCTCGCGTGCTTCAGGCGTTCACCTCAGATCGGCTCGAGATGGCCGCAGGTGTTGAGCTCGAACTTCCCGAACTGCTCCGAGCGTCTGAGGAACGACGAGCCGAAGATCGGGCCCTCACGGCACACGCGCACTCCGTCGAGGGCGCAGATGTCGCAAACTCCCATGGCGCACTTCATCTGCCGCTCGACCGCGGCCTCGACGAGGACCCTCCGCCGCTCCGCGGCCGCGAGGAGTGCGACGAGCATGCGCTCCGGCCCGCAGGTGACCACATGCGAGAACCGGCGCTCATCCATGAGTTCGGCCGCGCGCGCGACCGCCGTCCCGTGGAACCCCTTGCTCCCGTCGTCGGTGGCGATGTGCAGGTCGGCCCCCTGCCGCTTGAGGCGCCGCTCGTACAGCAGGTCGTCCTTCGTGCGCCCGGCTGCGACGACGACCGGCTTGCGGCCCCCTGCGGCCCACGCCTCGACCGCCGTGATGATCGACGACATCCCGACGCCCCCTCCCACGAACAGCGGTTTCTTCCATTTCATCGAAAAGCCGTTGCCGAACGGCCCGCGCAGCCCGAACCGGTCGCCCTGCTTGAGTTCGCGGATCGCGGCCGTCGTCGGTCCGAAGTTTCGCGCGGTCACGGCGCGGCGCCCGTCCCTTCCGATGAGCGACGAGGACATCGGCACCTCTTCGGCTCCGTAGACCCAAATCATGTAGAATTGCCCCGGCGCCATCGGCGCCTCGTCCCGGAACTCGATCGTCGCGTCCACGGGGGTTTCGAGCACCGTCCTTGTCACTGCGGCTGCGCGCATCCGCCCCGCCCGCTCAAGCGTCCAAGGCTCCGCCACGTTGGCTCACCTCGGCAGCGCCACGCCGCGCGCCTCGTCGACCGTCTTGAAGCCCTCGCGTTCAAGGAGGACCGCAAGTTCGTCATTCACGAGCTTGAACACGCCTTCCCCGCGCGTGACGACCGCGGACCCGATCTGGCCCGCAGAGGCGCCCGCCATCACGAACTCGAGCAGGTCGCGGCCCGTCGAGATCCCTCCCGAGGCCACGATGGGCGTGTCAAGTTCGGATGCGATGTCGAACACCGCCTTCATGGCGATCGGCTTCAACGGGGCGCCCGACAGCCCTCCGCCTGCGTGCGAGAGCACGGGTCGGCGCGCCTCCACGGACACCGCGATCGCGCCGATCGTGTTCGTCGCGACGAGCGCGTCGGCGCCGCCCTCCACCGCGGCGCGCGCGACCTCTACGATGTCCGACACATTCGGCGAGAGCTTTGCCCACACGGGGCACCTCGCGTTGCGTTTCACTTCGGCCACCACCTCGCGCACGAGCGAGGGCACGCGCCCGATCTCGACCCCGTACCCCTTGAGGTGCGGGCAACTCAGGTTTAGCTCGAGGGCGTCCGCCCGCGGCGACAGCCGCTTGGCCAGGCGGCCGAACTCCTCGGCTCCGCCGCCGAAGATCGACACGACGAGCTTCCCGGGGCCCTTCCCGCGGCCCACCTTGTCGACTTCCGCCGCGAAGTCCTCGGCGCCCGGGTTCGGGATCCCCATCGCGTTGAGGAAACCCGTTTCGAGCGCCACAAACGTCGGCGTGGGGTGGCCGTGCCGCGGCTCGGAGCCGATCGACTTCGTCACGACGGCGGCGGCGCCGCCCTTCAGCACGCGGAGCATCGTCTCCGGCGTCACTCCAAGGATTCCGGACGCCAGAATCGTCGGGTTTGTGAGCGCAAGAGAGCCCACGGAAACCGAAAGGCGCATCCCGACCGGCTCCGCAACCTGAGCCGCGAAGATAAGGGTTGCCGGGCGCGCGCGCGCGGCGAATCTTCGCGCGTATTTTCTGCGAGCCAGCACCACCGCGCGCGCCAACATCCGCTGAGGCCTCCACGGGAATGCTTAAGTAGCATCCTCCCGATCGGCCCACCTAATGAAGTTCCTCGATTACTCCAAGAAGATAGTGCTGGTCGGTGACGCAGCCGTCGGAAAGACATCCCTCATCCGCCGCTTCGTCATCGACAAGTTCGACGACAAGTACATCGTCACGATCGGGACGAAGACCTCGCGCAAGCAGATGGAGTTCAAGTACGAGCCCCAGCAGCTCGCCATCACGCTCACGCTGAACATTTGGGACATCATCGGCCAGAAGGAAATGAAAAAGTTGCACACGCTCTATTTCAAGGGATCTGAGGGGGTCATCGTGGTGTGCGACATGACCCGCGCGGACACCCTGGCCTCCGTGCCCGAGTGGCTAAACGGCGTGTACGAGTGCTGCGGAAAGGTGCCCGGCGTCCTCGCGTGCAACAAGTCCGACCTCACGGACGAGTTTGCGATCACCGAGCAGCAGATCCAGGCGCTTTGCCAGCAATACGGCATGAAGTACTTCCACTGCTCCGCGAAGTCGGGCGACAATGTGGAGAACATCTTCAACGAGATGGGCGGCAAGTTGTGCGAGCCGATCGTGACGAAGCACGCCAGCGGCGCGGCGTGAGCCGAAAGGCGCGCGCGGCGCGGGCGGCTTGCGCTTTCGAACCCGTGAATTGTTGAACGTGGCAACTGGCGCAACGAAGGAAGCGAGGGCGATGTCCGACAAGGCTGCCTACGAAAGCCGGGGCAAACGAATCTTCCGGAAGGCGCGGAAGCTCAAGGGCGGCGCGAAGGTCGACGCCATCGTGGTCGCTAACGGCACGATGCCGATCCTCGACCTTACGTTTTTTTACCTCACGGGGTTCGAGCGCGGCGTGTTCGAACGGTCAGGGGTGATCGTGTTCCCCTCCGGCCGGATGAAGATCTTTACAGGGACGCTCGAGGAGGAAAGCGCGAGCGGCCGCAAGTCCGAGCTGTTCGTGTTCCACAAAAACAGCGAGCTGGAGGAGTGGATGGAGCGCTGCCTCGCCGGTGCCCGCGCGGTCGGCGTGAACGCTCCCGACCTCTCGCACAAGTGGGCGACCGACCTCAGGAAGTGGGGCGGCGCGCCGCTGGTTGATGTTTCGCGGGCCATCCACGCGGTCCGGGGCGTCAAGGACGAGGAGGAAATCCGGCGCATCCGCAAAGCCGCCGCGATCGCCTCCGACGCGGCCGCGGTGATCCCCGAGATCCTGCGGACCGGGATTACGGAGCAAGAGGCGGCTGCGAAGCTCGAATATGAGATGAGCAAGCGCGGCTCCTCGTCCGTGTCCTTCTCGACCATCTGCGGCTTCGGCGCGAGCTCGTCGGAGCCCCACTATGTGCCGGGCAAGGTGAAGCTGCGCCCCGGGATGTACGCGCTCTTCGACTTCGGCGCGACCTACGCCCGCTACTGCTCGGACATCACACGCACCTTCGTGTACGGCAAGCCGTCGGCGAAGCACAGGGAAGTCTACGACATCGTGAAGAGGGCGAACGAGGCGGGTATCGAGCTTATGGTCGAGGGCGAAAGCGCCCGCAACGTGCACGAGACCTGCGCCGAGATCATCGACCGCACGAAGTACAAGGGGCGGTTCATCCACTCGACCGGCCACTCGCTCGGGCTCGCGGTGCACGACGGCCAGGGGCTTTCCAAGGTCAGCGACTTCACGCTTCAGGCCGGCCAGGTGTTCACCTGCGAGCCTGGAATCTACCTGCCCGGCTTCGGCGGCGTGCGCATCGAGGACGATGTGGTGATCGGAAAGCGCAAGCCGACGGTGCTCACCTACGCCGACAAGGAGCTCATCAGCGTGCGCGCATCGTGACGGGGCAGCCCCGGCGAACGTCCGGGCCGGCGCCTCCGAGGTCAGCCGATCTCCAGTTCGGCTTCCATCTCGCCCTCCTTGACGTCCCCGAAGAACGTCAGGTCGAGGAAGGTCTGGATCCCGCGAACGGTGTCGATGGAGCCGTCCCAGTCGCGCAGCACCGGCTCGAAACGGCGCGCCACCTCGTCCGTCGCCATCCGGAAGGACTGGCGCATGACGTTGTCGGGGGCGCCCGACACGACGAAGGCGGTCTGGAAAAGTTCACGCGACTCGACAAGGACGATGAACGAGCCGTAGCGCAGCTCGTCGAGGGCGGGCGCACCGGCCTCCGGCCCCATCAGCGCGACCTGGATGAAGTCCTGGATCGCGCGCAGTGTCCCGGCCACGAGGTCCGAATCGACCTGCGGGCGAAACAGGCGCGAGCGGTGCGCAAGCAGCCTCGTGCTGCGGTGGATCACGAAGACTTCCTGGACGACCGCGTGGGACTCCTGGACCTCGCGGTACCGTCGCTTGGCGAGCTCCGCGACGCGCGTGAGCGCGGCCGATGCGACCCCCGCGCGGCCCGCGGCCCGGTCGAGCTCGACGATGCCGTTGAAGTCGCCGGAAGCGAGCAGCGCTCGGGCCTTGATGAGGTACACCTCTCCCGTGGTGGGCGCGCGCGCGAGCACCTCGTCGCACACGCGCAGCGCGTCGCGGTAACGCGCCATCCGGTTGTAGAGGCGCCCCAAGGCGACCCGGGCGGGCAAATTTTCGGGTTCAAGTTCGAGGGCGTCGGTGTAGGCGTGGATCGCCGAGTCGTACTCGCCCAGCGAATTCAGGGCATCTCCTCGGCCAAGGAGAGACCGCACGGTGTTCTGCCCCGCGCCGTGCAGCATCCGCTCGAAGGTTGACACCGCCTTGAGGTAGTCGTCGACCGACCGCGCGACCTGCGTGCCCTCGCGGCCGTCGCGCCGCCGCGCACCCTGGCCTGCGGTCGGGAGCGGCTCGCCGCAGGCGGGGCAGTACCGGTGGCCCGCGGTCACGGCCTCGCCGCAGTGCGGGCAGCGCGTCGTCTGGCTCATGGGAATTTCGCTTCCCGCAAAGCGGCGCGCGCGCACTTAACAGCATCGCAGGTGGCGTCGGGCGCTACAGAACTTCGAGCACGCGGCGCACCGTGTCGGCGACGCCGCGCAGGCTCTTGGATTCGCCGTCCCAATCCTCGAGCGGCGCGCGGTATTTCTGCTCGATGCTCTCGACGGCAAACGAGAGCTCCGCGCGCGCGCCGACGGGCGGCAGCCCCCGGATGACGACCGCCAGCGAGATCAGGCGGCCGCGCTCGATAAGGATCTGGTTCTTGCCAAAGGCCATCTCGTTCAGCTGCCCTTCTTCGCCGTCCCGGAAGGCCTCCTGGATGAAGCTCTGGATGGCCGTCAGCATGCCGGAGAGGAGCTGGTTGTCCATGTCCGCGCGCAGCCGCCGCGTCTGGTGCGCGATGAGCCGCCCGTCGCGGTAGATGAGGAAAATGTCTTCGACGGTGTGTCCGGCGCCCGGCGGCTGCACGAGCCGGCCGGCCGAAGGCTCCTGCCCGACGGAGATCTTGCGCTCCGACGCCGCGAGCACGCGCGCGAGGTCGACTTGGCCGGGCCAGCGCATGAGCGCGGACTCGGCGGCGGCCTTGGCCGCGGCAAACTCGCGGCAGCGGTAGAGTGCGACCGCGTGGTTCACGGCCGCGACTTGGTGGTCGGGCTCAAGCACGCGCGCGCGCGCAAAGCAGTCGCGTGCGGCCGGAAACTGCGACAGCGAGAAGAACAGCAGGCCCTTGCGCACGTGGGGCTCGGCCCGCGCGGGCCGCAGCGCGGTTGCGCGCTCGTACGAGTCGAGGGCACCGGCTGGGTCGCCCGCCGCCCGCGTCGCGTCGCCGCGGCGGACGAGGGATTCAAAGTCGTCGGCGTCGATCTGTAGCGCGCGGTCGAAGCAGCGGCGAGCGTCCGCCGGGTGGCCCATCTTGAGCAGCAGGTCTCCCTTCTTGCGCCAGGCCGGCCCATTGAGCGGCGCCGCCTCGAGCGCCTTGTCGATCGAGTGGAGGGCGCCCGAGTTGTCGTTGAGGCGCACGAGGGCATCGCCGCGCTGGAGGAGTGCGTTGGGGTTTCCAGGCTCGAGCTCCAGCACGGCGTCGAAACACGAAAGCGCGCCTTTGAGGTCCTCGGAGCGAAGCAGCGCGATGCCCTTCTCAAGGCGGGGGGACGCAAGCGTCGGGTCGATGTGGATCGCCTCATCGAAGGCGGCGACGGCCTCGCTGAGGCGGCCGAGGTGCGCGAGCGCCGTGCCCTTTCCGTCGAAGGCCGCGGCAAGCCGCGGGTTGGTCTCGCTGAGGCGGTTGAACGCGGAGAGGGCGTCGAGCTGGCGGCCGAGCCTGCCGTAGACGACGCCGAGGCCGTACCATGCTTCCTCGCCGTCGGCGTCAAGGGCAAGCGCGTTGCGGAAGGACTGCGCGGCCGCTTCGAGGTTCCCAGCCTCGGCGGCGGCGCGGGCCTCCGCAAGGAGCGTGTTCAGCTGCCGGACGGGCGCGGTCTGACGCACCATCGTGCCTTGCGAGGAATCCGACGGCCCCCCACGTTCGGAGGGGCTCCTTGCCTGGCGTTCTTCGCCGCGCGCGGAGTCGCGCCCGGGTGGGCCTTCGCCGCTTCGCGGCCCGGTCTCCTTGACAAACCCCGAACTCGTGCGCCACTTCGTGAGGTTTTCGCCGCAATTCAGGCAAAAATTTGCCTCGTCGGCCATCCTTGTGCCGCACTGCGGGCAGAATACCGTCGGACTTCTCCCCCTTTGGACGGAACGAATTCGCGCCGGCGCGTAGATGAAGTTTTGCAGCGACAAATCACGCCTTCGGACGGACCCCCCCCCCGGCGCCCGCCCGCGCGCGCTGCGCGCGCGCCGGAAGCCGGAGCGTCGTCCACGCCCCTTGGCCGGGGCCCTCGTCCACGCCGACCTCGATCTCGTGCACCGAAGGCGGGAAGGCGACCGTACGCGCAAGCTCGCGGGCAAAGAACTCGGCGAGCCGCTCGGCCGAGGAGGCCTCCACATCGATGACCGCAAGGTCGGAGGCGGGCACGCGGTACCTCTTCGCGCCGAGCGTCACCTCGACCTGCCGCCCGCTCCCTGAGACCGCGCGAGCGGGCACGATGAACTTGTGATCGAGGCGGTCCGACAGCGCGCGCAACGCCCGCTTGACGACCCCAAAGTCGAACACCATCTCGTCGTCGCCCGCGTCGCCGTGGACGACGACGTGCACCGCGTAGGTATGTCCGTGCAAGCGCCCGCACTTCGGGTGGCCCGCAATCGCGTGCGCCGCGGAGAACTTGATGTGGCCCTTCCACCCGTCAATCTCGATGCGCACGGCCGGAAGAGCGCCGCCCCATGATAAAAAGGGGGGCGCGCACCACCGTTAGCCGCGCGGCGCCGGGGCCGCGAGGTAGGCCGCGAGACGCAGCGGGTCGTCGAACGAGGCGCGAGCGCGCGAGGTGTCCACGAACGGCAGCCGAAGCCCGAGGAGGAGCCCTCCGAAGCTGCGCATGCCTGCGGTGAGGTGGAGCGCGCGGAACGCGAGGTTCCCCGACGCTCCGTCCGGCGCCACCACGATGTCGGCGTCAAACAGGACGTCTTCGAGCTGCACGCCGGCCGAAAACGCATCGAGGCCGCGCGACTCAAGGAGTTTCACGACGTGCGCCGACTGCGCGACCGACCGAGCGACCGCCGCCCCCCGGCCCGCGTCCTCGGGCCGGCCGATCGAGAGCACGGCGACGAGGGGCGGCTCCGACAGAAGGCCGGCGCGGGCAAGCAGGCCCGCCGCCTCAACCGCGAACCGCGCGCGCGCCGCGGCGCTGCCGCCCTCGGTGATGCCCACGGGCCCGAGCACGACCCCCCGCCCGGGGCGCGGCTCCAAGAGCGCGCCCCGGCAAAGCGGGTTGCCGCCGGCGAGCCTTTCAAGTTGTTGGACCACGCGTTTCGCCGGCAGCGTGCCGCGCACCGCCGCCGCCACCCGGCCGCTTTCGAGCGCGCCAACAAGCGCGCGCGCCGTCCCAAAGGTTCGCACGTGCGGTGAATTCTCAAACCGCCCGAGACGAAGCGCGAGGTTCCCTGCGGCACGGCCGATCGCGACCGGCCGGCCGGCGTTGGGGCGCGCCGTGCGAATCGCTCGCGTCACAAGCACACAGGACCGCCTCCAACCCTCAAGGGAAGAGTGAATCGACAAAGCCCGCCGCGGCGAGCACCACGAGGAGCACAAACACGGCTGGCTGGTGGTGCGCGGCCCGCCCGAGGCGCCCGGCCTGCGTGCGCCCGCCGGGCACCGGCACGGCTTCGCGCGCAAGGAGCCCGCTTGCCGCCTGCCACAGCAGCACGCCGTAAGCGATGTAGTAGAACGGCGGCTGCACGCGGGGCGCGAACAGGAGAAACAGTCCGAGGGCGAAAAGCCCCAACGGGTTCAGCCAGAAGTGCAGGAGCCATAGCCGGTCGAGAGCCACATCGAGGATCCCCTTCAGCGCCTCGTTGGCCTCGCGCCGCACCGCAAGCACGATGGACTTCAGGTTTGCGGCCAGGAGCAAGAGGATGCCCGCGAGGGCAAAGCCGCGGGCGGTCGCCTGCAGGACGTACCCGTGGATGGCGAGTTCGGCGAGCGCGAAGACCAGCAGGACGACGACCACGAACGCGCTGAACGCGAAGAGCATGAACGAAGTCCTCCGGCCCCCGAGCGGCAGCTGCCACCGGTGCGGGGGGCCGCGGTACAGCCGCTCGTCCTCGCCTACCCCCACGGGACGTCGACCTCCTGGAGGTCCTTCGGCACGCGCGCGTTCGGGAACACCGCCCGGGCCTGCGACTCAATCGGGTCGTTTTCCTTGTAGCGCGACGAGATGTGCACGAGGAAAAGCTCCCGCACCCCCGCGTCCTTCGCCACGCCGGCCGTCTGGGAGGCGGCGAGGTGCCCGTACTTGTTTGCGTACTCCGTGAGCGCGTCGTCGGCGGTCGCTTCCATCACGAGCACATCCGCGCCCCTCGAAATCTCGGCGGCCCTCGGCGTCGGGCCGGTATCGGTAAGGTAGCAGAACGAATGGCCCGCCCTCGGCGGCCCCATTACATCCTCCGGCCGGACGGGCCCTTGCGACCCGTCGACCGGGTGGCCGTCCTGGAGCCGCGAGAAAAGCGGCCCCTCGGGGACGCCGAGCGCTTTTGCCCGCACCGGGTCGAAACGCCCGGCGCGCGAGTCCTCGTCGAAGCGGAACCCGATCGTCGGCACCGGGTGGGCGAGCTCCGCGGCCGTGATCGTGTATCCGTCAAACGCGCGGCGCTCGCCGTCCGCGAGCTCATGCACGCGCGCCTCGAACTTGCGCAGCTTGAAATTCCCGATTTCGAGGAACGTCTCCGCGTAACCCTTTGTGCCCTTCGGCACGAGGATGTCGAGCGGGTCCTTCCGGTCGTTGAACTGCATCGTTTGGACAAGGCCTGCGAGCCCGAGGAAGTGGTCGCCGTGGAAATGGGTGATGCAGATGGTTTTCACAGCCATGAACGACAGGGAAGACAGCATCAGCTGGCGCTGGGTGCCTTCGCCGCAGTCGAAGAGGATGACGTCGCCGCGGTAGCGCACCGCGAGCGCCTGCGTCATGCGCTCGCGCGAAGGGGCCGATCCGCCCGTGCCGAGGAACACGAACCTCATCGCCCGCGCGATCGAGCGCGGGTCAAATAGCGTTTGGGGCCAAGCCCCGGCGCCGACTCGTGCGGGCCCCCGCCCCGGCGCGGGATTTTAGTACGCGGCGGGGAATGGCTTGGGCGGCAGGCGCGGAAGTGGTGGTAAGCAAGGGTGTAGGCGCGGGGCTCGCCCTCTGCGGAATCGGCATGCTCGTTTTCGGAATCTATCTGCTCACCATCTGCACGCCTATGATGTTCGGGTTTTGCATGCCCACCTACACCGGGCCCGGCATCCTCCTCATCATCCTCGGGATCATCGTCGCCGTCCTCGGGGGGGTGCTGCCGGCTGCGACGGCCCCGGGTCCGCCCCAGCCGACCTACCCCTCGTACATGCCCTATGGGTATGCGCCGGCCTACGGCGGTCAGTATGCCCCGGCCTATGGCGCCTATCCCGCGTACCCCGCGTATGGGCAGCCCGGCCCGGTTCCGCCACAGCAGTACTATGGGCAGGTTGCGGCTCCTCAACAAGCATCCTACGGCCAGCCGCCTGCGGCGCCGCCCGCCCCAACGGCCCCGCCGCAGGCCCCCGTGACCGCCCGCCTTTGCGCCGGATGCGGCGCTCCGGTTGCGGTGCAGTTCTGCCCGGCCTGCGGGACGCAAGCGTGGTGACGCGCCAGCCGGGGGAAGCCCTTACGAGGGCCGTCGAGCGGCCTCTCCGCGTGGGCCCGCCGGGTGCGCGTCGCGCGCCGCCATGAGCAGGCCGCCGAAGAGCGCGAGGTCGCCCACTGCATTCAGAGCCGGCAGTACGTACCATGTCCCCACCACGCCAAGGGCAAGCGCGGCTGGCCAAACAGCCGCGAGCCGCCGCGGCTCGCACAGCAGGACGGATCGCAACGGAAACGGCCTTCCCGCGACCCTCGCATCGAAGGGAACGCTTCCCACGACCAGAACCAACGTTTATCCCTGCCGCCCCGGATGGGCCGCCTCCTGGCGGCGGCACGATGGCGAAGTTCAAGGAATTCCGGCGCGGCTACCAGCCCTGGGAACACGAGGGCGGCGGCGGAAGCAGCATCATGGGCGGCGGCGGCGACCTGCACGCCTCGGCCCTCGACCACGACTTCGTGTCGACCCTCGGCGGCCCCGGCGCGGGGCCCTCCGACCCGTGGGAAGGCCTCGCCGAGATTCTGGACGAGACCCGATATGGAATCGAGCACCTCGACCGCACTTCCCTTGCGGTCGCCTCGTGGCTGAAGAAAGAAGGCGCGAAGAACATCCTCGAAGTCGGCAGCGGGCTCGGCCACACCACGTGGCGGCTCATCAAGGAAGGTCTCAAGGTGACGGCGGTCGAGTCGTCGCCGTCGCTGCTTGCGCGCACGCGCGCCAACGCAAAGGGCGCAAAGGCCGAGGAAAGCGACTTCGTCGACTTGCCGGCAGGACCCTTTGACGCCGTGGTTTCCATGCGCAACGCCTATTCGCGGCTCCTCCCCGACGGCCAGGCGGCCGACATGCTTTCCGCCGTGCACGCGAGGTTGAAGAAGGGCGGCTTGTTTTCGGTCGCGTTCTTCAACCGCGACGCGCTTGATGAGGATCGACTCAACAAGGTCTTTCCTTCCGATCCCTTGACCTACAAAGGCAAACGCACGATTTTCTACGATCAATGGCACGGCCACCCGGACGGAGGCGACCGTCTCGTCTGGTCGCCTCTAGTCATGATTGGCGACGCCTCGATCGATTGGGTTCGCCGCTCCATCCCCTTCAAGTATTGGCGCACCGCCGAGGTCAAGGCGGCCCTTCTGAACGCGGGCTTCGAGATAATCGGTGCGTTGGATGCCGCCGACGGCAAGAGCCCCGCCTCCACAACCACGCGGCGCGTCGAAGTGCGCGCCCGGGCCAGGTAGCGGCTGCCCATCGGCGCGCTCCTTCCGGTAAATACCGTATTTTCGGCAGGGGGAAATTGTCACCCCGCCCTGCCCTCGCCGTTGCCTCCCAAGGGGGCGATAGGTGGACCGAATGAACCAAAAGGGTGCTGGCGAAGCTCGTGGAATGGCAATGCTCGTGGCGGGGCTCCTGGTCGGAGCAGCTGCGATTGCAGGCGGATTTGCGATCGGAAAGTCCTCGGCCCCGGCGGAGGTCCTGCTCGAGGCGCCGCCCCCCGCGCCCGGCGTGAACGTCACGGTCAACATGACCAATTTCCAGTATTCCCCCGCGACGATCGAAGTGCCCGGCGGATCGACCGTCACGTGGGTGAACCACGACCTCACTTACCACACCGTCACCTCCGACAATTCCGCGGGCCCCCTCAAGTCGGCGAACATCGACGCCCACCAGTCGTTCTCGTACACGTTTACGGAGAAGGGCGACTTCTACTACCACTGCATCCCCCACGCCACCGCCCTGGACTCCCACTCCG
>Ga0247727_10013158_pt1 | contig 14019 bp, 18 predicted proteins | sample WisWelCaveWW1625_FD_202498 | JGI IMG/M metagenome (GOLD analysis project Ga0247727, IMG submission 202498) | Biofilm microbial communities from Wishing Well Cave, Virginia, United States - WW16-25 | ecosystem: Environmental > Aquatic > Deep subsurface > Groundwater > Cave microbial mat | place... | reverse complement strand
TGCCCTTGTCCCAGCTCACCGCAATGATCTGGCCGGACTTGGGGTGGACGACAAGGCCTGAGGGGCCGGCCAGGGCGCGGTCTGTGACCAGCACGGAAAACGTCTGGGTGGCCGGATCGACACGGTAAATCGTGTTGGCTTTCTGATCGGAGCAATACAAGTGCCCCTTCCCATCGAAGGTTACGTCGCTCAAGGAGGTCTGTGGCAGCTCAGACTGTGAGCCAGCGGGCGATCGGATGGTGAGTGTCAGGACTGGCTTGCCGGTGGTTGTGTCGAAGCCCCGTAGGGTATCGAGATCGGCCACGTAGAGTACATGCTCCACCACGGCCAGGCCTTTGGGGGCATGGAGGGTGACCTCGCCCTTCCCGCCTTGAATGAATTTTAGATTGAGGAGTTTGCCATTGGAATCGAGTTTGGTGATGAAGCCGTTGTTATCAGCGGTCTCCGCCTCGCCGTTGACGCTCGAGATGAAATAGCCGTTCTTGAGGGAATCATGCACAAAGCTATAGGGAGATTGCAGTTCCGTTACGGTAATCTGGGCGCCGAGCGGGCTGACGATCACAACGGGTATGGCCCAGATAAGCCAGGCTACTGGATGGCTGATGACGCGTGTCAGAAAGAACATCACGGAGGAGTTTCTGCTCACAAGATAGATGACGAATGATCGTGGTTGATGGATGCATCGTAGCTGTCAGGCGAAGAGCCTGTCAAGAAATGGACGTAAGGCGTTAGGCGTAAGCGGACGTTAGGCGTGAGGGGTAAGGCGTAAAAGGTGAGGCGTAAGGGGTAAGCTACCAGCGATCGAACACATGATTCTCCCATCTCTCGTTTCACTTTTTACGTTTTACGTTTCACGTCGGAGGGGTCGTTGACTTGCGTAAAAATGCCCTGCTATGGTGCCGTGATTTTGAATCAGGAACCTTCAGTCTCGTGTGAGGAGGGAATTGTGGCGGCACGATTGATCGATGGTAAAGCATTGGCATTGCAGGTACGTGAGCGGTTGGCAACCGAATCAGCCACGGTCTTGACGAAGATCGGGGTAAAGCCGGGCCTGGCGACCATCTTGGTGGGCGACGATCCTGCCTCGCATCTCTATGTGAAAAGCAAGCAGAAAGCCTGTGATGCGGCGGGCATCTATATCGATGATCACAAATTGCCGGCGAGCACGACGCAAGCAGAGTTGTTGGCCTTGATCGAAAAGGAGAACGCCGATCCCAAGATCCATGGGATATTGGTCCAGTTGCCGCTCCCGAAACATATCGACAGCAAAGTCGTTCTCGAAGCGGTGTCGCCCGACAAGGACGCAGACGGGTTTCATCCGTACAATTTCGGTCGGCTCGTTGAGGGGCATCCGGTGTTTGAAGCCTGCACGCCGAAGGGCGTCATCAAGATGATCGAATCTACCGGTGTGAGTATCGAAGGGAAGCGCGCCGTCGTATTGGGACGGAGCAACATCGTCGGCAAGCCGTTAGCGCTCATGTTGCTCCAGCGCCATGCCACAGTCACGATTTGCCACTCCAAGACGAAGGATTTGCCGTCAGTCTGCCGCGAAGCCGAACTGTTGCTGGTCGCGATTGGAAGGGCCAAGTTTGTGACGTCCGACATGGTGCGCGAAGGGGCGGTTGTCATTGATGTGGGGACGAACCGGCTCCCCGATGGGAAGGTCGTCGGCGATGTTGATTTTGAACTAGTCAGTCAGAAGGCAGGCTGGATCAGTCCTGTGCCGGGTGGTGTAGGGCCGATGACGATTGCGATGCTGCTGGACAACACGGTGGAGTCTGCTAAGCGCATGGCGGGGATAATGTGAGGCGGCTGGGTGCTCCTGTGCTCGCGCAACGCGCGGTCGCGGACTCCCCTCGTTGGACGCGCGCACGATGGATCAACCCAGCCACCTCCTTGTTAGTGTGAGGGGGATAGGGAAAGAAATGAGTCGAGAGCCGAGGCGATTACGAGAGGTGCTCGATCAGGGACAGTTTGCTGTCACGATTGAGTACAATCCCCCGAAAGGCACCAACATCTCCGGCGTGTTAGAGAATGCCAAGCAGTTGGTGGGGCGTGTGCACGGGGTCAACGTAACGGACAATACTGCCGCCATTGTGCGGGCTGGGTCTCTCCCTGTCTGCCGACTCCTCTACGAACTCGGCCATGATCCGGTAATGCAGATGACCTGTCGTGATCGGAATCGGATTGGGATACAGTCGGACCTCATGGGTGCTTCCATGCTCGGCATCCACAATATTCTGTGCCTCACTGGGGACTATCCGACCGTCGGAGACCACAAGGAAGCGAAGCCAGTCTATGACCTGGACTCCGTCCAAGTGATGCAGATTGTGCAAGGACTCAACAACGGGCGGGATCTTGTGGGAAACAAGCTGGATGGTGCGACGCAGTTTACCATTGGGGCTGCAGTGACTCCGGAGGCCGATCCACTGGGTCCCATGCTCGCCAAGTTTGAAGTGAAGGTGAAAGCGGGCGCCCAGTTTTTCCAGACGCAGGCGATCTACCATCCGGAGCAGTTTGCATCCTTCATGAAGGCGGTGCGTCCCTTCAAGGTCAAAGTGCTGGCGGGCATTCTTGTCCTCCGGAACGCCAAGATGGCGGAGTTCATGAATGCGAATATTCCCGGTGTGTCAGTCCCCCAGGAGATGATCGACGAACTCAGGGCTGCCGGCCCCGAGCGTGCGGAGGATGTGGGGGTGGACATCGCGGTGCAGACGATCAAGGCGGTGCGGCCTCACTGCGACGGGGTCCATATTATGGCGATCAAGGCCACGCATCGGCTGGCTGAGATCATCACTGAAGCGGAAGTGGGTTGATGACGATCACCGAGTTTCAGCGGCACAAGCGCGACAAGAAAAAGCTCATTGTCGTCACGGCTTACGACGCGCTCTTTGCACGCATTGTCGAACAGGCCGGCATCGAGGCGATTCTGGTCGGGGATTCACTGGGCGTGGTCGTGCAAGGCAAATCGAATACCCTGTCGGTCACGATGGACGACATGCTCTACCACACGAAGCTTGTGGCTGGGGCTGCCCAACGAGCGCTCGTCATCGGCGATATGCCGTTCATGTCCTATCAAACTGGCCTTGAAGACGCGCTTCGCAATGCGGGACGGTTTCTGCAGGCTGGGGCTCAGGCAATCAAGCTGGAAGGCGGCGCAGTTGTGGTCGATCGTGTAGCTGCAATGACCAGTATCGGCATTCCGGTTATGGGGCATCTCGGCATGACTCCCCAATCTGTTCATCGATATGGCGGCTACAATGTACAGGGAAAAGAATCGGATCATGCGCTGGTTTTGCTGAATGATGCCAAGGCCCTTGAAGCGGCCGGCGCCTTCGCTATCGTGCTAGAAGCGATTCCTGCCGAGTTGGCCAAGACTATTACAGAGAAGGTGGCCATTCCCACCATCGGGATCGGCGCTGGTCCGCACTGTGATGGCCAGGTCCTTGTGCTCTATGATCTCCTAGGTCTTTTCGATGAATTCGTGCCGAAGTTCGTGAAGCCGTACGCCCACCTCAAGGCGGATGCGTTGCAAGCGCTTCGCCGTTACAAGGAGGAAGTCGAGGAGGGCAAGTTTCCAAGCGACTCCGAGTCCTACCACTAACAGGCTGCTGAAAAAGGCGAAGAAGGGGTCTCAAGTGCGAGTCGGACTTGTGAGGGCTTGGATTTCACAAAGGGCGCAGAAAGAGTTCCGTACTTCTTAGACAAAGCGATCAGATCGATTCCCATATACAATTGAGGCAGGTTTTGAAGACGTGCGAGCCCGCTACGCGCGAGCTTCTGCGCGGCTTGTTCCTTGCCGAGGAATTGCTTGAGATTGGCGGCGGCAAGCTGAATGAGGGCTTGGAAAAAATTTCCCTGCTCGGTGTTGTGCCCCACCGCGTGCCAGAGTCCCTCGAAGACTTCGTGACATTCCCACCAGTAGGCGAAGTTGTAGAGGTCGATTCCATACAAGTAATCATCTGACCGTTGCCACTCTTCAGGTGGAAAACCGAGCAGCTTCGGCTCCGGTTGACCGTAGGAATGGCCGAGGGGATCGCGCCGCGGGTGCGGATTTTTCCCCGGAAGGAATCGATAGGATGGAAACGGCCTTGCTGAGTAACGAGGCCAAGCCGGATCAGGCGGGCGCGGCTCAATCACGGACGCGCTCGGCGGACGCCCGCGACCTGAAAAATTTGGCGATCTTCTAGCCGCACAGCGGTCAGTTGTTTTCCCCATACGCATCCACTGTCGATGGCTAACAGAGTGGGCTCGATGTGCAATCCCAACGCAGCCCAGTGGCCGCAGATGACCATTGCGTCAGCGTGTTTACGGTTTGGAATGCGGAACCAGGGCAGATATCCTGCGGGAGCCTGCTTCGGCGGGCCGGAGAATCCCGACATCTTACCGGTTGGGGTGCAGGTTCGTAGTCTCGTCAACACTCGGGTAATACTCGCGAGACGTTCGTCGCCAATCAAGGCGGGATCCCATCGAGGTGAGAGTCCGCGGAAAAGCGCTTCGAGGACGGTTCGATAGTTCGGGCCCGATAATACCGCTTCGACTTCTCTCGCAAGGTTCACCGCTTCATCGATGGTCCATTGAGGCAGGAGACCTGCGTGCACCATGAAGAACGATCGCTCGCGGTAATGGAGGGGCTGGCGCCGAAGCCAGTCGAGTAATTCTGCTCGATCCTCTGCCGCCAGCACATCCTGAATGGTGTCTTTTGGCCGGAGTGAGACGATGTCTTCTGCGACAGCGAGGAGAAACAGATCATGGTTTCCTAACACGATCTGCGCGGCAGGCCCAAGCTGTTTAATGTATCGGAGGACTTCAAGCGAATTTGACCCTCGATTCACCAGGTCACCGACGAACCACAATCGATCTGCAGTGGGATCAAAGTTGATCCGATCGACAAGTTGATTCAGTTGCGTGGAGCAACCTTGGACATCGCCGATGGCATAAGTGGTCATGGATAGGGTGGGAGGTTAGCTGAATCGAAATCGTGCGGGAGAGTGTCTCACGGGAATCGTGCTTCGATCACACTTCTGAGTCCGCCGCGCGCTGCGAATGTGCCTGTAACTTTCGCCCATACCGGGCGGCAGGCTTTGACCATGTCCTGCAAGATGCGATTAACGGAATTCTCGTAAAAAATGCCCAAATCACGGTAAGCATGAATGTACATTTTGAGTGATTTGAGTTCGAGGCACTCTTTGTCGGGCATGTAGTGCAGCGTGATGGTGCCGAAGTCCGGCAGGCCGGTCTTCGGGCAGATCGCGGTATATTCAGGGATCTCGATGGTGATTTCGTAGCCCTTGTATTGGTTCGGGAATGTTTCGATGTCGGGCAGCGGAACGGCGATACCACTCTTCGCATGGTCCTCGTTGTAGCCCAGATTGGTGGTCTTCGGTTTTCTTCCCACCGTTTCACGTTTCACGTTTCACCTCTCACAACTTCAGCACCCCTCACCCCTCACGTCTTCTAGACTTGTTTCATCCACTCCACCTGTCCGATCTTTTCCAGTTGAATGTAGAGGGTCACCCAGGGGCAAGCCATCTCGGGGTATACCTCACACAATCCCCCTTTTCGCACGCCTCCGCAGGGGCCATGGCTCATGAACTTCGGGCACTCGGCCTTGAGCGAATTGTCGGGAATCGGAGGGCGCTTATGGATCCCACCGGCCTGCTGAGCGCTTTCGTCTTCCCCAGGGATGATCACGCGTCTTTCCATAGAGCTCTAGTCTAGACAGGTTTTGTGAAATCGGCAATCTCTCTTTCTAATACCATACAGCCGGTCGCACGTTCAGCAGCTGCAAAAACATCGCGAAACGCAAGTTGTTAGGGCGAATGGCCTACGGCCTTGGGCGGTGCTAGGGCTTCTTTCTGGCATGGTGGGCCTTCTGAGAAGTTGCGTTGATTATCAGGAAGTTATAGTATCTGCAGATGTGCATGTGATTCGAGGGTGTGTCGACGTTTCTCATTAACAGTCTTTTTTGGTCTTTGTTACCATACAGGTCCGTGTGAACGTCTATGAGCGGGTGGGCCCCGTTCATCCAACCTTGAATTCCTGCGGACTTGTTGCATAGAACAGTGTCTTTCCGATAGTCAATGGATTTCCGTTGCCACGATAAAGGGAGGTATTCCGATGAGTCTTGATTATGTAAAGTTTTCTGGTGGATTTGAGAAGTTCATGCCCAAAGAATATCGGGACATGGTTGAGCATGGTCCGTTCGGAAAGAAAATTTCGGTTTCCCAAATGGGGAGCTTTAAGGAGATTCTCGAAGAACATCCCATGTGTGCCGGGTGCGCGATGACTCTGTTCATCCGACTGGCGATCATTGCCTTCCCCAACCCAGAAGATACGATCACGGTTGGAACAGCAGGCTGTGGACGGTTGGCGATTTCACAGGCTGCGATCCCGTTTGTCTACGGCAACTACGGCGATCAGAACGGTGTCGCAAGCGGGCTGTCCCGCGGGCTGCGGCTGCGGTTCGGTGACAAGCCGAAGGATGTGGTAGTCATGGCGGGAGACGGCGGAACGGCGGATATCGGCTTCCAGCAAGTGCTCCACTCCTGGTTCCGAAAGGAACGGTTCACCACGATTATGTTGGACAATGAAGTGTACGGCAATACCGGTGGCCAGGAGAGCGGGATGACCAACCGAGGCGCCGTCTTAAAGATGGCCCCGTTGGGGAAGAAATTCGAGAAGATGGACATGTTGCAAATGGCAAAGGTGGCTGGGTGTGCCTACGTGGCGACGGTGGTTCCGAACAATCCCCGCCGCGTTGAGAGCGTCATCAAGAAGGCCGTGCTGATTGCCCGCGAAGTGGGCTCGACCTACATTCAAGCCTACACCTCCTGCAACATCGAGTACGCGATTCCTACCGACAAGGTGATGGAAGACGCGAAGACCGTTGAGAACGATCGGTATCAGTTCACAGAATACGTGAGCGAGGAAGCCAAACAGTATCTTACTGAGCGGTATGGCTACAAAGACTATCTTCCAAAGCCGGCTGCTCCTGCCGCCGCAATTCCAAACAAGGCATAAGCGCCCCGGAGGGAGGCTCGGACATGGCAAAGCGCTTCAACATTCGGATGGCAGGGGTCGGTGGGCAAGGTGTCGTGACGGGGTCACACATTCTAAGCACCGCAGTGATCCATGCCGGCGGTGAAAGCACGATCGTCCCATTTTATGGGTCGGAAAAACGGATGGCACCGGTCGAGAGCTACGTCCGCGTGTCGGATGAACCGATCTATGAGATCGGGGAAATTACCTTCCCGCACATCATCATTATCTTCCATCCTCAGGTCATTACCCACGGCAAGTCGTATACGATGCCGTTCTATTTCGGATTGAAGGAAGACGGGATTGCGCTGATCAACAACGATGGTCCGATGAGCCTTCACAGGGATCAGCAGCGTGAGTTGGAAGAGCGCCGTGCGAAGCTCTACTATTTCCCCGCCACTAAACTGTCCCTCGAAGTTGCAGGGATGGACCTCGCGACGAACATGGCATTGATGGGCTGCATCGGAGCCATCACGGGGCTGACCTCCGTCGAAGCGCTGGAGCAGTCAGTGAAGGATCGGTTCCTTGGTAAAGGATTTGTGGTATCCGGCGGAACTGCGGCCTTGGACAGCGTCGTCGAGCGGAAGTTCAAGAAGAAGCAGGAGTTAATCGATAAAAACGTGGCGGTGATTCAGGCCGGCTGGAACTACGCGGTCGATCACGGTTGGGCTGCGGCATCGGTCAAACGGTCGGAAGCCCGGGCGACCGTAGGTGCTTAACCAGGATTTAGCACGAAGGAGTCACCATGTATCTGGTCGCCAATATCGACGTTGCGATTTGCGCTTCGAAGAGCTGCAAGCTCTGCACGCAATATTGCCCTGAAGCGAACACCATTCAGTATAGCGAAGACATGGGGAGGGACAAGGGCTTCAAGTACGGCACTGCCTATGTGGCGGTGGATCGGTGCAAGGGCTGCGCGCAGTGTGTGTGGGTGTGTGACAATATGGCGAAAAACAATGCCATCAAGATGATCATGATCGATCAATTGCCGCTGGCCGCTGTGACCGACAACATTCGCTATGAAGAGAAAACCACGGTCGCGGTCTTGTCCGATCCAATGATTGTGGTGGGTAATTAGGGGGGCCGGAGTGGCAACAACGACAGGTACAAGAGAACGCATCATTGTTCCTGGTCCGGCCGGATTCCATCCGCCGTCGGCGGCTCAGCTGGGAGTCGCGCTGCCCGACCCAGGGCAGGGGCTCTACTATGGATTGCTGGAGCTCAATGAAGACAAGGTCATCGAAGAGATGGCACGCAAAATGCTGACCAGCCCCAATGCCACGATCTTCCCGGGACCGTTGGTCCTCTGGGCCTGGAACGAACATGCCGTTGAAAAGGCCAAGGCAGTGCTGGAGATCGCCGCCCAGATTCCGGACGTCATGATCATCCCTATGCCGGACTATCGGCCGAAGTATCCGAAGATCGACCCCGAAGAAGTCATCAATCCGAACCATCCGAACCTCACGATTTGGGGTAACAAGATCGAAGCCTGCATCTTCATCGGCGTGCATTGTCATTACGCCAACTTGACCTTGAAAATGATTCGTGCAGGGACGAACTGTCTGACGATGGCGATCTGTGCGGAGCAGGGGCATGAAGATGCGATGCTGACGATCAGGGACTCGGACACGATCAAGTTGAGAAAGACCGCGCAGGTTTTCAAGCGGGTGCGCGAAGAAATGGGCATTAAGCTGCCGGATAACGGTGAGAACGTACGATTTACCGGTACGCAATCACGAGTGCACGGCGGGAAAACTCACACCAATCCCCTCACCTTTGCTCCAGTGGCGGCGGGCCTTGCCGGCGCGGCTGCCTTCGGCCACTCGGCCGATCAGATGAAGCGTGAAGGCTAGCAGTTTGCGGAAAACTCGGTTTTTGCACGACACGTTTGTTGTGATAATATGTAAAGTGATAGTGCCTGAATAGTCAGCAGGATGCTCAAAAAGGCTGTCCAGCAAGACCGCAGCGAGCGAAGAGGCGAGGCGTACGCTTCGGTACGTTGAGCCTCTGAGCGAAGCGAGAACGAAGCTGGCAGACTTTTTCAGCATCGTGCTAAGTAAGGTCGAAGAGCACGGGCGATATAGCCAAGAGGTGTCATGATGAGCGAAGCACTCGAAGCAGAGCAAAAGACAAACCCGCAGGGCGATCCCATCACGAGTGTCGCTGCACCTAAACCGGAACCGGGCGTGAGGAAGGACCCCCATGCCGAAGCGAAACGGCAGAAGGTGGTCACGCCGGAATATTTGTTCCTCGAAGCCCAGCGGACGAAAGAATTCATTACAGGCAGCGAATCGGCGAAAGAGGCCGTTCGGCGCTCCAACGTGGACCTGGCCATCGCCTATCCGATCACCCCGCAAAGCGAAACGATGCAGCTCATCGGCGTGCTCTACGGCGAAGGGTACGTGAAAGAGTACTACCGTGGTGAAGAAGAAGTCGGTGTGATGGCAGCGATCGGAGGCGGATCCCGGGCCGGTGTCCGCTGTTTTACGGCGACCGCTGGTCCTGGCACGCTGAGGGGTATGGAAGGCATCGCGTCCTGGCCAGGGCATCGGCTGCCGGTTGTTGCCATGTTCACCTGCCGAGTCGTCAACGCCCCGTTGGCCATTCAACCTGACAATGTTGAAGTTGCCTACTTATTGAACTGCGGCATGATCGTCCTCCATGCTGAAAACCAGCAGGACATGTACGATTTCATCATGGCAGGATTTGTGATCGGTGAGAAGAACGATGTGACACTCCCGGTTGGTGTCTGCTGCGACGGGTTCTTCGTGACCCATGCCCGCGGGTACGTCCGGATGCAGGACCGCAGCATGAAGCTTCCCCCTCGTGACGCATGGCGTGGCGCGGTGCCGGTACTCGATGCGGAAAATCCTCCCGCCCGGCTGTCTCGCGACGCCCCGGTTCAAAAGTCCAACTTCATGGCCTACAACATCCATGCCGTGTGGCAACAGGAAGTGTGGGCCGCAGGCGAACGGGCCCGCAAGTACATCAATCAGTATATAGGTGGTTTGCTCACGGCTGAGAATGTGGACGATGCCGAAGCGGTAATCATTGCCTCAGGCAGTGCTGCGGCCCAGTCACGGGAAGCCATTCGCATCTGCGCAGAAAAGGGCATTAAAATCGGCTTGGTCAAGATCCGGTCGCTTCGTCCGTTCCCGACGAAGGAGTTGCGCCAACTCTGTGGCAAGGCAAAGCTCATCGTCGTTCCTGAGTTCAATTACGTCGGATGGCTAGCCAAAGAAGTGGCCACCACGCTTTACGGGTTCTCCAAGGCGAAGATCATCGGTGGGCCGCGGGTGTACGGCGGTCAGTCGATGCCAGTGGAGTTGATCGTGGACGAAGTCGAGTCCGGTTTGACCGGGAAGAAGTCGACCAACGTGGCGATGTCCTCAATCATGGGTGGTGCCGTCAATCAGGATGACGTGGCGCATTTCATGCGCAGTATCTAGAATGGTTGTAGAAGCAGAAACACCACGGGCCCATCCGGTCATCCGGATGGGCCCGTGGTGTTTCTCAGTCTCTCTGGTTCATTTAGTTTGTTTGGTTGAACAAAACAAACCAGATAGACCAAACAAACCAAACAAACGTTTCTCTACCCCTGCAGCTCGTCTTGCACCATGTCTTCACTCTCCGGCATGCCATAGGCCACGTATTTGGCGTAGGAGAGGTAGATCATCGCGCTGTCCCTCATCGCCTTGGAGCCTTGCGACAAACGGAAGACTTTGTCAGCGTCGTGGGATGGGGTCGCACTCATCGTATCCACATGGCTTTGGAGGAGTTGGGTGAATCGCTCCATTGAGCGTTCGATATCTTTATAGGCCAATAGAATTGCGTCTGTCATGGTTGTCCTCCTAATCTCTTTCAGCTTACACTATGCCCATGCAACCCTTCAATGAGGAGAAGCCGTCCAGCTTGTCAACGCAAATCATGAGGGTGCTGGCAAAGATATCACAAGAAAGGGATCTTCGTGGCGACGCACTGGCACAGGCGGTCGTGAACCTTTCACGTCATTTTACGACAACACGCGCAACTTTACCCCTGCATTACCTGGATGATCCTGCCCACGCTGCTGCCTATCTGTCGTATTTCTTCCCTGTGAACTTTTCCAAAGTCCAAGTCCTATTGGACGAACTGCATGAGCGCAGTGGCATGGAAGCTTCGGATCGTACAATGGCCGTACTTGACCTCGGCTGTGGCCCAGGGACTGGGGCATTAGCCCTGTTAGATTGGCTGTGGCATCGCAGCCCGGAGCGGGCGAAATCTGTGTCGGTACTGGCTGCCGATGCGTCTCACGCTTCATTGCGCGATACGAAGAGGCTGTGGGAGGCCTATTGCCAAGAGGTTGGAATATCAACATCAGAACTTCGCTGTGTCGAGGGCAATCTGGAACATCCGCTCAAAGGCGATCTCGGCAAGCAGATTGTGCGGGGTGGGCCGTATGACCTCATGATCATGGCGAATTGTCTCAATGAATTGTTTCCCGCATCGGTCGATCCGCCCGCAGAGCGGGCTGCGGTTGTCGCGCAGCTCCTGCCGTTTCTCGCACCTCACGGCACCATCATGATCGTCGAGCCGGCCTTGCGGCAGACGGCTCGAGCGTTGCATCATATGCGTAATCACCTGCTCAAGCAGGGGCTTTGTACGGTGTTTAGTCCCTGCCTGCATGAAGGGGTCTGTCCCGCCTTAAACCATCCGGACGATTGGTGTCATGAGAAGCGACCCTGGCAGACGCCTCCTGCAATTGCTGCGATCGATCGGGAGGTGGGATTCATTAAAGACGCGTTGAAATTTTCCTATCTGCTGTTGCGCACAGACGGTCGCACCATTGTGCCGCGCAGCCCGCAGACTTTCCGGGTCGTGAGCGAACTACGAGAATTGAAGGGGGAGAAACGCGCCTGGTTGTGCAATGAAACAGGACGGCCTGAAGTAGGCCGGCTAGATCGGAAAGCCTCTCCTCACAATGCAGCGCTCGATAGCTGGCATCGAGGCGCCATTGTGCAGATCGAACGGATAGTTCGAAAGGAGCGAGACGGAAAAGTCTCAGCGCTTGGAAGAATTGAAAGCGATGCAGCGGTGCAGATCGTCCGTCCCATCTGAATTTAGTCAATCAGGACAGAGGAAGCGTACGGCCTCTCGCTCCTGCGCCTCCCTCGGCACCCCCTCCTCGGCGCTCTGAAGCGGAAACTTTCTGGAATTCCTTCAGCTGCGATCATTCGATCGCAGTGCTTCAGTCAGTTCCAGCTTTCCTTCTTCAGACGCCGGGTGGGGACCCCGCCGCTCCGGCGCAAGTCGCTCAATGCCGCATGCTTCCTTCTGGAGTGTGGTCCCGGGACCAGTCGCTTATGGACCGGTCCCGGTTGTCGGACTAGTGCGTTGACAAGTGATTAGACACGCGTAAGAATTACGCCGGAGTTAGCATGCAGGATCTGCGTACAGATGGTGGTCAATATACTCAATAGTTAGTTGGCGCAGCCAATGGCCGAGCATTGCACAATCTGCGGCTGCCTTCTTCACCGAAAGGCTGGCACCTACGCCCGGCCGACTATTGATGGCAGAAGTCACGCTAGAGTGCATCATTTCGTCTCTGAAAGGTTTTTCGGGCGTTCTTCCAATCGCAGAGGCACGAAGACCGAAGGAATCTTCGAGGCCTGTCCATGGGGTTATGAGGGCAAAACAGCGGTCTTTTGCTATGAATGCCACGAAGAGCTACTGCACAACCCGGTTCTCTTACCTGAGAACGTCAAACGTTTTGCGGAACTGGTGCGCGCACGGCGACTCGCGGAAGACAAGAAGCCCGCGGACCGGGATAAAATTGCTGGGAGAGTCGCGCTGTTCCATGAGGTCATTGCTCGTGGGTTGGCCTCGATTGTTAAGGGCGACAAGAGTGTTACCTAACCCCATATCAATACTGACTCTGGCTAGCTTTGCTCTGTTCTCGCGCTGCGGGCGGGTTTTGCGGAACGTTAGACAGGACAGAAATGAGCCTATTTGAGCGGCTCCGCGAGTGGTATCGAGGGAGATATGTTCCACCGCGGCCAAACGACCCCAACAGTCCTATCGTCGTGATTTCACCTGGCCACTACGAGCAGCCTGTACTCGCCAAGTGTCTCGGCGCTCTCAGTCGATTCTGGTTGGCGCACTGGCAGTGGATCATCGGAACCTCCCTGGCGATCATCGGCCTTTTCTTAACCCTGAGGCAGAAAGTAATGAGGACACGGTTCACTTGCAAGCATGGCTGTCTAATCCCGAATTGCAACGGCTCTGGCGGTCCCAGCAGGTGTTGGCTGCGTGAAGGTTGATGCCAGTGATCGATCTTCGATGGCATCGTTTTACGAGTTTTCTACGACTTCGTGAGGAGTTCCGTGGCCGACCGTGCATCTATTTGCAAACCGACCCGCGGGGGCAGGTCCTTCGTGTTGGTGAAACCAAGGACCTGTGGGACAGTAAGTATCGCGGTGGAACTGCGTATGCCCTTGAGGCAGCACTACATGGATCGGGCAACCTGTTTTTCGCAGCGCTAGCGCCTATCGATGAGGCAACGCGCAAGGCGCTTGAGGCGACGCTCATCTACGATCTCCAGCCGCAATTCAACAACGAGCATAAGAAATATCCCCCGATTCGGCGGATGGAGTACATTCATGATGGCGAAGTTCCAAGTACGCTTCGCCTGTCGGTCTAATCTCGTAGTAAGGCGACGGGTTTGTGAGCGACTCGTCGCCTTTTCGTTTTCTTAGGAGCAGCAGCACGTGGGTAGCCTCCTGCCGACTTCACCGGAGGCGCGGGGACCCGCTGAGGTTTCAGCGAGAAGGAAAGCTGGAACTGACCACGGCAACACGGTCGTAGACCGTGACCACGGGAATTCCAGAAGGCTTCCGCTCGCTGGGACCCAGAAGGGTCGCGCCGGGAGGTGCGGAGGTGGGAGGCTACCTGCGTGCGATTTCTTTGGAGAATCTTCGGGAGGTGTGCTAGTCCGCTTCT
>Ga0247727_10013157_pt1 | contig 14019 bp, 9 predicted proteins | sample WisWelCaveWW1625_FD_202498 | JGI IMG/M metagenome (GOLD analysis project Ga0247727, IMG submission 202498) | Biofilm microbial communities from Wishing Well Cave, Virginia, United States - WW16-25 | ecosystem: Environmental > Aquatic > Deep subsurface > Groundwater > Cave microbial mat | place... | reverse complement strand
CGGCACTCACTTTCGGTCTTTCCCCCACGATCTCGGTCATCATGCCGCTGAGGGTCGAGCCCATGAGATCCTTCATCACGGACTCGTCAGCCTGCATTTTTTCTCGGTCGATGCCGGCGGCATCCAGACTGCCTCCCAGCGCGTGCATGGCTTCCATCGCGCCCTTGGGTAAGATGTGTCCTACAGCCGAATCGACGACGGTGTTACTGATAATGGTATGGCCCTTCTCGATGGCGTAGCGGTGAATCGCGGTCTTGGCAACGCCTCTGGCAAATACAGGGATCTTTTCCATCCGGCGGAGGGCTTCTTCAGTCCAGGCGATCGTGTATTCAGCCAGCGTATCGATCGGCGGCACGTATTTCCGGTTCGACACCAGAATATTGCACGGTGCGGACCGCAAGAGATTTTCCGTGTTACTGCCGATATCCATATCCTCGTCGCTATGCACACCGATCCGTCCGACGATCAGTAATGCGGGGATATCCTTGCGCACGTACTGAATGATCTTTTCGAAGGCCTTGCCGTCCAGCAGGGTGGTCTTGACGTCGGTTTGCTCGGCCTGAGCAATCTCGCGGCAGATATCGAGATGCGACTGGTAGATCTTTGCGAGGCCGCTGTCGATGATTTCCTCGTGCAGCTTTTCCTGCTCCTTGAAACGGAACACTTTGCCGGCTTCCTCGTTGAGGACGCCTGAGATGCTGTGAAAGGCGGCATAGTGGAAATAGGGATCGAATGCCGAGATGGCTTCGACCGGCATGTTGAAAGCCTTGCCCAGTGTCAGGCCGGTCATGAGTCCACCGAAGGAATAGGGGCTACCGTCCACCGCCACCACGATTCTCCCGCCGGTCATGGGCTGGATTTGCTTGATGATCAGCATATCCGAATTCCGTACACGACGAAGCACACGCTCGGTGTTACTGCCGATCACGCTGTCCTTCACTGCGCCGACACCCAGGGCGCCCATGATTACCAGGTCGTAGGCATTGGTATTGATATCTTCGGCCAGCACCTTCCAATTCCGGCCTTCGAGGGAGCGACGCTCGATCGGCAGGTTGTTTTCCGCGCATTTCTTGTCAACATAGTCGAGGTAGGAGTCGGTGATGATCTGGAGCCCTCGGGTAATCAGCGAATCGTGGATTTGGCGCTGTCGGTCGAGCTCTTTTTCATCGTGGTACTCTTCGGGCAAGCCCGCTTCCATCTGTTTGAAGCGCTTGTCGTGCATTTTGGCCGCATAGACGTGGCTGCCCACGATCTTCGAGCCGAAGGCTTTGGCGAAGTGAACACCGACGTCGACGGCTGTGTTGGAATGGTCGGAATTATCGACCGGGACATAGATCGTCTTATACATCGAGATGTCTCCTCAAGATGCCCTCCTGGCCAGGGCGAACGAGAGTAATTATCAAAATTTCCAAACGGTTGACGTACTTCACCAACCTCAAAGAATGTGCATGCTAGCACCGGTCTGAATTCGAATGCAAGGCGCCGGGAGCCAGTGTCAAACGTCAATGGTCATACGTCAAACGAGGGAGTGGTTAGCCAGCAACAGCTACACGAAACGGCTTGCTGACGTCTTTAAGAAGAAATGGAGCTCGTTTATATCTTGGACGGCTCCGCTCCAACTGACGGCTGACGATTGACGCTTGACCTCCGTGATCGGAGTATTTCTTCCAGGGACAGAAGGGCGTCGCGTCCAGAGTTCCCTTCGATCCCTCGGATCAAATTCTTATCGGCATAGGAGCCTGATTCTTTTGGGGCTTGGGATAGGGATCCCGTCCACTTCCGTGGGTCCCAGCTTCCTTCTTTCCGTTCCCAGGCCCGGAGGCAGGCCTTGGCGATGAACGAGTTCAGCGGCGCCGGGTTATAGAGGAGCTTTCTGATACTCGTCGGAGTCAGCATCAGAGGGTTATAGCCGGCCGAGAGGTAGCCCTCTTCTAATAGCCGTTGTTCCAGATCAGTGTTCGGCTGAATTCCCAAAAAGAACATAAGGGGGAAGACTCGCTCCTCACCCAAGATCGAGGCGACCTTCTTATAGGACTCCACGCTTTGGAGCAAAGACTCCTCGGTTTCTTTTGGGCTGTTCAGCGAATAGTTGAGAATGACCTTCCCCTTAAATCCCGCTTCTGCCAGATAGCGACAGCCATCGTACAGTCGCTCAAGTTTGAATCCCATGTGGAGGTTGTTCAACACCTCCTGGGAGCCCGACGTAATGGCGACTTCGAGATCGCCGACGCCGGACCGAACCATGAGTTTTGCCAGCTCCGGGGTGATGAGCGATGTCCTGATATAGCCGGACCACTCGATTTCCAACTTCTCGGCGAGAATCCGTTCAAGGATCTCGGTGCATTGAGGATAGGCTTCTTTCCCGGTAATGAACTGGGCATCCGTGAACCAGAACCGCCTGGCGCCCCATTGATGGTAGTGCTGAGAGATATCCTTGACGACCATGGCGGGCGGCCGATAGCGGACCCGCTTCCCTTCAATGTACGGGTAGAGACAGAAGGCACAGTCGTAGGGGCAGCCTCGCTTCGACTGGACCCCGATGGATTCACCCAGATATTCCCGATGCTGCGGGAAGATCGAGGTCAGGTAGGGCAGGTCGACGGTAAGCGCATCAAGGAGAGCCGGCGAACCCTGCTGGCCCTTTCGAATGGTCTTTCCCTCCCGGAGGATGTAGCGCTCGTTCTCCAGCGACTGGCCGTCAATGACCTTGAGGATGGCGTCTTCACCTTCCCCGAGAATCCCGATGGTGCCTTCCGGGAGTTTCAGGATAAGCTGATCGGCAAAAGCGGTGAAGGCCCCGCCGCCGATCATGATCTGCGCCTTCGGGAACTCCTTCGCGATCAACCAGGGGTAGGAGAGTGCCGCCCGGATATGACTGTAGTACCGGTAGAGCTGTTGCAGCCCCGCAAACGAGGCGACGATCCGCTTGAGTGGATTGCTCGCAAAGTAGAAATTAAACGCATGCTCCAGCGAGGAGTCTCCCTCGTGCGGGGAAAAGATCTGAATGTCGCGCCAGGAGAAACAGACGAGGTCCGGCTTGAACTCGGTGGCGGCATCGCGGACCGCACGGCTCCGTTGGGCGACAGGATAGAGGGAGAGATCGAGGATGCTCTGCCGCACGTCCGGCTTGCGCCGATGAATAAAATCAGCGAGATAGGTCACACCGATGGGGTAGACCTTCTTACAGGGGAGAAACACATAGAGAATAGAATTCATTTTTGGCTCGGGGCTAGGGGCAAGCGGCTAGAGGTAAGAGACGAAATATCTGGCCCATTGCCTCTAGCCTCGTGCCTCTCGCCTACTTTGTTGCCACATGTATCGCCACAATCCCGCCGGTCAGGTTTCGATAGGTGACCTGACGAAAGCCTGCGTCGAGGAGCATCTGTTTCAATCGTTCCTGATCCGGGAAGTTCCGAATGGAGGCCGGAAGATATTCATAGACGCCGGTCGTGTCATGCGCCACTTTCGTTCCAATCCAGGGAAGAAGCTGGAACGAGTACCAATCGTACAGTGCCCGCAGCCAACCGAAGACGGGCCGGGAAAACTCCAGGCACACGAACCGCCCACCTGGTTGCAAAATACGCTGAATTTCCGTGACCGCTTGCCGAAGATCACCAACGTTTCTCATACAAAACCCCGTGGTCACGGCATGGAAGGTCCCATCGGGAAATCCCAGATGCTCGGCATTGGCTTCGAGACAGGTAATCCTCTGTTCCAGGCCCCGCCCGGTGACTTTCTTCAGCCCCTCGACGAGCATGGCATGGTTCAGGTCGGAGGCAATGACGCGGCCGTTGGCTCCCATGCGCGGTTCAATCAAGAGCGCGAGATCGGCTGTGCCGGCTCCGACGTCGAGTGCCCGTCCTTCTGTCGTGACGGGGACATAGGAAGCGGTAATTTTCTTCCACCGGTGGTGCAGTCCAAAGCTCAGGAGCGTGTTGTTCAGGTCATAGACCCCTGCAATGGCGGTAAACATCCGCTGAACGGCTTGTTCACGGGCCGAGCCCGTCCAGGTCGATACGGCGAGCGGAGCTGCGGGAGAGTCGGTCCCCTTCTGAACCGGCTGTGTATCCACATGCACCATGAGACCGTGGTAGCACCGGCCTTCCGGGTTTGTCAAGGCGACCAGGCTCGCATGCTATAATCCCGCCCCTGATGCATAACTCGATCATCATTAAAGGGGCGCGGGAGCACAATCTCAAGAACATCGACGTGACGATCCCGCGTGACCAGCTCGTTGTTATCACGGGGCTGAGCGGGTCGGGCAAGTCATCGCTAGCCTTCGACACGATCTATGCCGAGGGGCAACGACGGTACGTCGAGTCGCTCTCGGCCTATGCCCGTCAGTTCCTCGAACAGATGGGCAAGCCCGACGTCGATTCGATCGAAGGGCTCTCGCCCGCCATTTCCATTGAGCAAAAGAGCACCAGCCACAATCCCCGCTCCACGGTCGGAACCGTGACGGAAATTTACGACTACCTCCGTCTCCTCTTTGCCCGGGTCGGACGCCCCTCCTGCTTTCAGTGCGGCGAGGAAATCACGGCTCAGACCGTGCATCAGATGGTGGATGCCATTGGCCTGTTGCCGGAGGGGAGCAAATTTCAGCTATTGGCTCCCATCGTCCGCGGCAGGAAAGGGGAGTATCGAAAAGAACTCCTCGACATGCGCAGGGCCGGCTACGTCCGGGCCAGGGTCGATGGTCAGCTGGTTGATTTGGGCCAGGACATCACGCTCGATAAACAGAAGAAACACACGATCGAAATCGTGGTCGATCGGCTAGTGATGAAGCCGGGCGAGGCGATGACGCGGCGGTTGGCCGATTCGGTGGAAACTTCGCTGAAACTCGCCGGTGGGCTGGTCGCGGTGCTGGCGGACAACGGGAAAGTGTCACTCTTTAGCGAGAAGCTCGCCTGCATCCGCTGCGGCGTCAGTTATCCGGAAATCACACCGCGCGTCTTTTCGTTCAATAGCCCGCACGGAGCCTGTCCGGCTTGCGACGGTATCGGCTATGCCATGACACCTGGCTGTCCAGACGATGAAGACTTCACGTTGCTGGAACCCTGCGAGGTCTGCAAGGGCGCGAGGCTGCGGCCTGAAAGCCTGTCCGTCAAGGTGGCCACACAGTCGATTGCGGAGATAACACATCTCTCCGTACGAGCCGCCGCCGACTTCTTCAGTTCGTTGAAATTCACCGAGCGTGAACTGGTGATTGCCCATCGCATTTTGAAAGAAATTCGCGAACGGCTCGGGTTTCTCGTCAACGTCGGTCTGGATTATCTGACGCTGGATCGGGCAGCCGCTACGTTGTCTGGTGGAGAAGGCCAGCGCATCAGGCTCGCCACGCAAATCGGTTCCGGCCTCGTCGGCGTCCTCTACATCCTCGACGAGCCATCGATCGGTCTCCATCAGCGGGATAATAGGCGCTTGCTCCAGACGTTGCTTCGCCTGCGCGACCTGGGCAACACGGTGGTGGTGGTCGAGCACGATGCAGAAACCATGATGGCAGCGGACCATCTGCTGGATATGGGGCCTGGTGCCGGAACGCAGGGGGGGCGGATCATTGCCCAAGGCGCGCCGAATGACGTCATAGGGAATCCCGACTCGCTGACGGGCCAGTATCTCAGCGGCACGCAAATGGTCAGCCTTCCTCGACGCCAGCGCAAGGCCAAGGGACTATTGTCCATCGTGGGAGCCACGAAACACAATCTCAAGGGGATGACCGCCAAGATTCCGCTCGGTCTGCTCACCTGTGTGACCGGCGTGTCGGGGTCCGGAAAAAGTACGTTGGTGCTGGAAGTTCTCTTCCATTCGCTCACTCAGTTGCTTGGAAGGCAGCCCATTCGACAGGCTCATGACAGGCCATCAGCGATCAGCGATCGGCTTGGAAGAAAAGGGACAGGCACCGCCGGGGACGGTCGCCCTTCTGTGCGGCGACTGTCCCCCTCCCGGCGGAGCCAGTCCCCTCTCGATGGCTGTAAGGAGCTTCTCGGTGCCGACGCGCTGGATAAAGTGATCGACATCGACCAGTCCCCGATCGGCCGAACTCCTCGATCGAATCCGGCGACCTATACGGGTCTGTTCAGTTTCATCCGGGATCTCTACTCCAATCTGCCGGAGTCCCGCGTTCGCGGGTACAAACCAGGACGCTATAGTTTTAACGTGAAGGGTGGCCGCTGCGAGGCCTGCCAGGGCGATGGGTTGATTAAGATCGAGATGCATTTCCTGCCGGATGTCTACGTGACCTGTGAGGTCTGCAAGGGCCAACGGTACAACCGCGAGACGATGGAGATTCACCATAAGGGGGAGAGCATCGCCGACGTGTTGAATATGACGGTGGATGATGCCGTGGAGTTCTTCGAGCATATCCCGTTCATCAAGCGGAAGCTCGACACCTTGCATGATGTCGGGCTGCACTACGTGAAACTTGGCCAGTCTGCTACGACACTGTCCGGAGGCGAGGCGCAACGAGTCAAACTCTCACGCGAACTGTCGAAACGTCCGACCGGACGCACGATGTACATTTTGGATGAACCGACGACCGGGCTTCATTTCGCCGATGTGCAACGGTTGCTAGATGTGTTGGATCGGTTGGTCGAAGCGGGGAATACCGTGGTAGTGATCGAACATAATCTCGACGTAATCAAGAATGCGGATTGGGTCATTGACCTCGGCCCGGAGGGTGGCGATCGAGGTGGTGAGATCGTGGCCGAAGGATCGCCGAAGGAAATAGCCAAGTCGAAGCGATCGTATACGGGACAGGTGCTCAGGGAGGCGGGGATGTAGGGCGTCAATCGTCATGCATCAAACGTCAAATGGGCAGAGTAAAAAGCACCATCCGTCAAAGGTCAAACAGGGAGAGGAATGAACCCTATCAAATCCTTTGAGGATCTGGACGTCTGGAAGGTGGGCGGACAGATTAGAAGAGAGTTGTATGTCTTGACGACTGGCTTCCCCAAACAAGAGCAGTACTGCCTGGGCCAACAAGTCAGAACCGCCGCGATCTCTCTTACCGCAAATATTGCGGAGGGCTACGGACGTTTTCATTACAAAGAAAAAATCCAATTCTGCCGCATTGCTCGTGGATCGGCATACGAACTGTTAGACCACTTGATCGCGTGTAAGGACGAGGAGTATCTTTCTGAAAAACAGTACAAAGATCTTCAAGTCCAACTAAGACGTTTCGTGCAGCTTATCAATGGATATATTCGCAGCATAGGCCGAATGGGCAGCAAGGGTATATCCGAATCTGATACGCATGACGCATGACGGTTGACGAGTCTGCTGGCAAAGGAGTGGTGATATGGCCAAAGTGAAGAAAGTAGTGGCAAGCGAACAGCCGGCCGCCCAGGATTTTGAAAAGCTGGGCGTCTTCTATCTGGGCCGGCCTTATGACATGGCGACGAAACAGTCGAAGCCTGGCTGGCTGCTGTACGACTCGAAAGATCTGGTCACTCACGCTGTCTGTGTCGGCATGACCGGCAGCGGGAAAACCGGCCTCTGTATCGGACTCCTCGAAGAAGCGGCGATCGACGGCATCCCTGCGCTGATCATCGATCCCAAGGGGGATCTTGCCAATCTGATGCTGAACTTTCCGCAGCTGCGGGGGGAAGACTTTGCGCCGTGGGTTAATGAAGACGATGCGCGCAAGAAGGGGCTCTCGCCGGCGGACTATGCGACCCAGCAAGCCGAGATGTGGAAGAAAGGCTTGGGAGATTGGGGCCAGAACGGCGAGCGGATTCAAAAGCTACATGATGCCGCCGATGTAGTCGTCTATACGCCCGGTAGCAACGCAGGCATTCCCGTCTCCATCCTCAAGTCCTTTGCGGCGCCGTCGCAGCAGACTCTGGATGATCCCGAGATGCTGCGTGAGCGGATCAGTACGACGGTGACAAGTCTGTTGGGTCTCGTCGGCGTCGAGGCCGATCCGATCAAGAGTCGGGAACACATTCTCTTGTCGACGATTCTCGACCACACATGGAAAGCAGGACAGGATCTGGATCTGGCCACATTGATCCAACAGATCCAGACACCGCCAGTTGCCAAAATCGGTGTGTTGGATCTGGATTCGTTCTATCCCTCGAAGGAACGCTTCGCCCTCGCCATGCAACTAAACAACTTGCTGGCTGCGCCGGGATTTTCTGCTTGGTTGGAAGGCGAAGCGCTCAATGTCGGCCAGATGCTCCATTCGCCGGGGGGCAAGCCGCGGCTCGCCATTTTCTCGATCGCGCATCTCAACGATGCGGAGCGCATGTTTTTTGTCACTTTGCTGCTAAGTCAAACGCTTGGGTGGGTACGGGCGCAGTCCGGTACGACCAGCCTCCGCGCCATCCTCTATATGGACGAAATCTTCGGCTATTTCCCGCCGGTCGCCAATCCGCCGTCAAAACAACCCTTGCTGACGTTGCTGAAGCAGGCCCGCGCATTCGGTCTAGGCGTGGTGTTGGCGACACAGAACCCCGTCGATTTAGACTACAAGGGCCTGGCCAACACCGGCACCTGGTTCATAGGACGGCTGCAAACCGAACGAGACAAGGCGCGTGTCTTGGAAGGATTAGAAGGTGCCGCCGCGAGTAGCGGAAAGAAGTTCGATAAACAGGGGATGGAACAGCTTCTCGCTGGCCTCGGCAATCGTGTCTTTCTCATGAACAATGTCCACGAAGACGCGCCCGAAGTTTTTCAGACAAGATGGACCCTGTCCTACCTTCGAGGGCCACTGACGCGGACGCAGATCAAGACACTCATGGACCCCGTGAAGGCGGCAAATTCCAAGGCTGACCAACGAGGGCCAGAGACTCAATCCCCAGCACTCAGCACTCAGCACTCAGCACTGAAAGCTCGTCCGATGCTCCCCCCCGATGTGCCACAACATTTTATCCCTCTCCGAGGAAACCAACCGAGCGGCAGTACCTTGATCTACCAGCCGATGTTGCTCGGCGCCTCGCAAGTGCGTGTGTCGGACAGCAAGGCCGGCGTGGATGTGACCCAGGATGTGACCGTGCTTGCGCCGATCTCGGATGGTGCGGTGGCGGTGGACTGGGATCATGCTATGGAAGCGGGCTTGGCCCTCGCTGATCTGGAGTCATCCCCCTCAGATGGTGCGCAGTTCGGCCCAGTTCCCAGCGCGGCAAGCAAAGCGAAAAGCTATGAGGCTTGGAACAAAGACTTTTCCGGTTGCTTGTTCCGAAATCAGAAAGTCGAACTCTTCAAAAGCCCCAGCACGAAAGAAGTCTCGAACCCTGGCGAGTCCGAGCGGGATTTCCGTGTGCGGTTGCAACAATCCGGTCGTGAAGCCAGGGATAAACAATCAGACAGCCTGCGTCAAAAGTACGCGCCGAAGATTGCCTCCGTCCAAGATCGGATCAGGCGAGCCGGACAAATGGTCGAACGGCAGCAAGCAGAGTCTCGAGCGAGTCAAATGCAGGCGGCCATTTCTGTCGGCGCCTCGATTCTAGGGGCGTTTCTAGGAAGAAAAACCGTCAGCGCGACGAACATCGGCAGGGCGACAACGGCGATTCGTGGAGCCGGGCGTGCGATCAAGGAGTCGAAGGACGTGGGGCAAGCCGAAGAGAACGTCTCGGCGTTGCAGCAACAACTGGCCGACCTTGAAGCCCAGTTTAAGACAGAGACCGATGCCCTCGCTGCCGCGACCGATCCACTCAAAGAGAAACTCGAAATCGTCTCTCTCAAACCCGCCAAAGCCAACATCGCCGTGAAGCTCGTCGCCCTCGCCTGGACGCCTCACTGGCAGGATGGAAAGGGAGCCCTGACTCAAGCATGGCAGTGACAGGTACTTGTTCTAATCAGCCAAATGATGGTCGAGGGCATAGCGAATGAGTTCGGCGGTGGTTGTGAGTTGCAGCTTGTCCTGAAGACGGGCGCGATAGGTACTGACGGTCTTGACGCTGAGAGTGAGGGACTGTGCAATGTTTTTGACGGACCTGCCCCTGGCTAACAATACAAGGACTTCGGATTCTCGATCAGACAATGTGTGCTGGTCGGGACCGGTGGGATTCTTGCCCAGGCCGCCGGCCATGTGCTCTCCGAGGGAAGCGGTGACATACATCCGGCCGGTCAGGACTTGCTTGACTGCCCTTGCCAGCTCTTCTGGTGCAGTCTGTTTGGTGAGATAGGCCATAGCCCCGGCCCGGAAGGCACGAACGGCGTATTGTTCCTCCGGGTGCAGGCTCAAGACCATCAGTGGGAGTCTGGGCGCTGTGCGGTGTAACTCGCACAGCAGTTCCAACCCACTCTGATCAGGAAGGCTGATATCCACGATTGCCAGATCCCACGGCCCCTGCTGCACCGCCGCAATCCCCTTTTGAGCGGTATCGGCTTCACCGACCTCAAGGTGAGGAAAGGCCTTCTTAAGGATCTGTTTCACGCCCAGGCGCACGACCTCGTGATCGTCGATGATGAGAATTTTTACCAGCTGTGTCCCGATCATGGGACGAAGCACTCCGTAACCGGCAGGGAGGCGCAGGCCCTGGTTCCGCCTCCGGACGCTCCTTCGATATGAAAGCGGCCGCCCAAGAGAGAGGCTCGTTCCTGCATTCCTCGAAGCCCAAAGGAATGCGGCCTGGTCATCCCCTCGCGGGTGATGCCCTTCCCGTTGTCAGTCACTTCTAACGTCACACTGCCGTCGTCCTGGTACAGTCGCATGTGTACCTGCGAGGCGGCGGCATGACGCATTACATTCGTCAGTAATTCTTGCGCGATTCGAAACAACGCGGCAGACACTTCTGAGGGCAGCGCGATAGATGACAACTCCGGGACGACGTCTATCGCGCACCGCGCACCCGTGCGATGATGAAACGTCGTAGCGAGAAATTCCAACGCCTGGACAAGACCGAGATCGTCCAGCATCGCGGGGCGCAGGGCCGCAGCTGTCGCGCGAATGGACTCCAGGAGCGCATCGACCGAGCCCGACATGGATTGGACTTTGTTCAGCAGATCCCCACTGCCGGTTGGAACAGGAGACTGCCTGAGTGTCATACCAAACCACGCCAGATCGAATTTCAAGCCAGTCAAGGCCTGTCCAAACTCGTCGTGCAACTCCCGTGCAATTCTGCGCCGCTCCTCTTCTGTAGCTCTCTGCTCCCGGCGAGCTTGGCTGCGTAATCGAGCATGGGCCAGCCGGAGTTCCTCCTCTACCTGGGTATGCTTGACGGTGGCAGTACCAATGGCCATGAGGCCGATCAGCTCGCCGTGAGTCCCCAGCACCCTCATGATATTCCAGGAGAGCATTGTCTGTGAACCGGTACGTGTCTGGAGGGGGCTCTCGAAGCCCCTCACTTCCCTCCCCGCGGTGACTCGTGCGAGCTTGGTCAGGAACGACTCGCGCGCCTGTATCGGGATACAGAGTTCCACATAGTTTCGACCCAGTGCTTCGTCAGCTATCCAACCGGACACTGTTTCTGCTGCGCGGTTCCATCCCAGAATGATGGATTCGGGCGCGAGAAGTATGATCGCACTGCTGGATACTTCCAGAAGTGTGCGATAGCAATGGTCAATCGGTTCCCCTGAGTGAGCGTCCGGCTTCGGAGAACCTATTGTCTTGGTCATATTGTGCCTGCTCACGCTTCGACTGGGGGCGTGAGACGCCGAGGCTGTGACAAGATGGGTGCGTGGGTGTTTCATACCGTCGTGAGTATCGGTTCAAGATAGATGTCAGCGGTGACGTCTGTACCTCGTCCCACCGTGGATTGGATGTTCAAGCGGCCACCAATCTTCCGAACTCGGTCTTCTATATGCGCGAACCCAATGCCCTTCACCAGTTCGTGCTCGAGCTCGGAGCCTGACCCGTTGTCGCAAATGCGCAGTTGTACTCGTGAGCCGATGCGTCGAAGGGCGACCTCGATTCGTGTGGCACGGGCGTAACGGACGCAATTGTTCAAGGCCTCCCTGGTGATCGTGACGAGTTCACGCGCCTCTTCGCCGGTCAGAATCTTCTCTGCCGCCGGATCGACCTCCACATGAATCTGTAACTCACTCACCCGCGCAACAGTCTGGGCGAGGGCCTGTAACTCGGGGACCAGCCTAAATGGATCTACGCGGTCGGATTCCACACTCAGAATCATGCGTCGGATGGCTTGGATAAGACTGTGGAGCTGGTCGGCAGCCTGATCGTGAGTACGCAGCCCAGCCTGTGGCACCCCCCTGCGCAATTCACGGGATTGCGCAAGGCTCAACCCGATCGCATAGAGGGCTTGCAGCACGGAATCGTGCAATTCCCGTCCAATGCGGCTGCGATCGTGAAGCAGGGCGCTCAATCGTCGCTCGGATGCTATGAGGGCCGCGGCAAGGCTGTTTTCGACCTGTTCATGCAGCAGGCAAGCAACAGCCTCAGCTGTGTCGGTGGGAATTCCTTGCGCGCGCGCTGCACGCTCGTTCTCCGGCTTGCCAGGGGATTGCCGAAACCCGTCGAGAATCTTTAAGCCCCGCCGATCTTTCATCAGTTTGAACGCCCTTCCCAATACATGTGACAGGGAACGTCTTCGGAATCTTTCCTCACACAGACTCTTCAGCTCCAGAGCACACTACTACTACGCGCCTGCCATGCATTCCGTCACCTGGCGGATTCGCCAGGTGACGGAATGCATGGATTATGAAAAACCAGTTGCCCAAGGAAATGGTGCAGGCTTGATGTTCTCTGGAAAGGAGACAGCTGATGCGTAGAGCGAAAGATGTCGAGTTCAGTGAGAATGGCTTAGTAGTGAAGACGTTGCACGGGGAGCAGCTTGTCCAATCGTATCGACTCCGGCATAAAGTGTTTGCCGAGTCACTGAAATGGGTTCCTGAGACGGATGACAGACAGGAGATGGATCTATACGATTTGTGGGGGATAACCGTTGGCCTGGTCAGAGATGATGGAGCAGTGGTTGGGGTGGCTCGACTCCTTCCCTCTTCCGGGCAATTCATGCTCGAAAAAGAGTTCGGCGCCTTGCTCCCCGCCGGCTACCAAATCAGAAAAACTTCAGATACTGCCGAGATCACCAGACTTGCGGTTGATCCTGAAATCCGAGATAGGGGACTTTCGTACAAGATGATGCTGGCGCTGTTGAAAGGCGTCTATCAATGGGCGGTTGAGAACGACATTCGGTACTACTATCTTGAGGTCGAACATCGGTTCTTTCGAACGCTGCGAGCCCTAGGGTTCCCTTGTGAAATGATAGGAGAGCCCGTGGTGCTTCCTCCAGCTGGAGCCAGTTCCGTGGCAGCGCTGTACGACATGGTTCGATTTGACGAAGAGAACGCGATCAAAAACCCACAATTACTGAACTGGATATCCTCTATTGAGACGCTGCAAGGAGAGATGATTGTGGGTCGGACCTCGACGTACGCTAACTGCGAAAGGTTGGCATCGGTTGGTGCAGAGGCGTGATGGAAGGCGAGGTGAACCTCGATCCAGGAAAGGCCTGTGGTTCTCTTGCGAGGAACTCAATGAAGCCGACTCTGATTACACCACGTTAGGCAGGCCGTGTTCGATGGCGGTCGCAACCGCATGGGATCGCGAGGTGACGTCCAGCTTCGAGAAGATGCTTTCCACGTGAAACCGGACGGTCCGTTCAGTCACGCCTATGATTTTGGCGATCTCCCAGTTCGTCTTGCCGTTTTTCACCCAGTTTAGGATCGTCATCTCACGCAGCGTAAGTTCCCTGACGCAGGGAGCAACCGCTTGCGAACTCTTTGGGGCGGTGCGTAAGAGGGCAAGATGGACGTGGTATCCAAAGTACTCGACCAGCGGCACATAACGTTTTGCGTCCACACGTTCAGCAGAGGCAAATGAGCAAAAGGTCGCGACTCCGCATGCGGGATCCGTTGATCCTGTCGTGATCCCATCCCCTAGACCGTACTCCTTCGCTGCTGCCATAAACTCGCGCTGTTTGTCCGAGCTTGCGGCCTTGTAGGTGACTTCCCAATGTTGAGTCCCTGGTTCCCGTAAGGCCGTCTGGAAGACCGGGTCGACTTCAAAGTACCCCTTCTGCCAATAGAGGCGAAGCCATTCTTCCGGATAGCTGACAT
>Ga0247727_10013156_pt1 | contig 14019 bp, 8 predicted proteins | sample WisWelCaveWW1625_FD_202498 | JGI IMG/M metagenome (GOLD analysis project Ga0247727, IMG submission 202498) | Biofilm microbial communities from Wishing Well Cave, Virginia, United States - WW16-25 | ecosystem: Environmental > Aquatic > Deep subsurface > Groundwater > Cave microbial mat | place... | reverse complement strand
GTGGCGGTTTGAAGAGAACCTCGCGAAGCCGATGCAGATTGCCGCCGACACGCTGGCACGCGTGACGTTTACGGTGGAAAAAGAAGGCTACTATGTTGTGCAGCTCGCAAACCGCGACGGCATGACCAACGCGCCGGTTGAATATTTTGTGCACGTCATGCCGGATGAAGCGCCGCAGATTACGCTGGAGCGTCCCGGGCGCGATGTGCGGCCAACGATGCTCGAAGAAGTGCCGATGGCGGCGCATGTCAGCGATGATTATGGATTGAAACAATTCGAATTGATTTATTCGATCAACGAGCAAGCGCCGAAGCGGCAGAATTTGCTGGCAACGATGAATCGCCAACGTGAGGCGGCGAATAGCCGGATGAATTATCACGCGGCCACGCCGCTTTTTTTGGAAGAGCTGGGCGTGCAGCCGGGAGATTTTATTTCCTATTATTACGAAGCCGGCGACGCCAAACAAAAAGCCGAAACCGATCTTTATTTTTTGGAAGTGCGGCCGTTTGATGAAGAGTTTTATCGCGCGCTCAGTCAGGGCGGCGGCGGTGAAAGCTCGCCCGGCCTCGCCGTGTCGGAAAAAGAAATTATCACGGCAACGTGGAAACTCGAACGCGCGCGGCAAAAGTTGTCGGATGAAGAATTGGAAAAAGGCAGTAAGGCGCTGGCGGAAACGCAGGCGAGCCTGCAAGAATCGGTGACGCGCATGATTGAAGCGGCCAAAATGCGCGGCGGCTTCGGCGATGAGGAGGGAAAACTCACGGAGCATCTCGAGCGTGCGGTTGAAATGATGCAGCAGGCAGTGCCGCCGTTGCAAGACGTCAAACTCGCCGAGGCGCTCGATCCCGAACGGCGCGCCTATCAATTTTTGCTCAAGTTCGACGCCGAGATGCGGCGGCACGAATTGGCGATGGGCGGCAGCAGCAGCTCCGGTTTCGGCCAATTGCAAAGCAGTGAAGAATTCTCTCGCCTCTTTCAGGACGAGATGAATAAAATTCAGTCGAAATACGAGACGCTGCAAAATCAGCAGCAACAACAGCAGCAGGCGCAGCTCAGCGAAGCGGCGCAGAAAGTGAAAGAGCTGGCGCAGCGGCAGGAACGCTTGAACGAATTGAATCGCATGTTGCAGCGCGATAATCAATCCGCCGAGGAGAAGAAGCGGCAGATCGAGCGGTTGCGTCGGAAGCAGGAGGAGCTGAATCGCGAGACGCAAAATCTCACGCGCCAAATGCAGCAACTCGGCCAATCGTCGGGCGCCAATCAGCAATCGCAACAACAGCTTGAAGAAACGCTGCGGCAGGCGGCGGAGGATATGAAGCGCACGACGGACAATTTGCGGCGCGATAATTTGGCGAATGCCGGCGCCGAGGGTAATCGCGCGCTCGACCGGCTGCGCCGTTTGGAAGAACAACTGCAACAACAGCGCTCGAATTCTTTGCGGGAAAATTTGACGGAGTTGCGCGAGGAGTTGCAGCGCCTCGCCGAAGAGCAATCGCAATTAAGCGAAGATTTGGAGGGGCAGCGCGGTGCGGCGGGCAACGAGCAAAAATCGCGTTGGCGCGAGCGCCAGCAGGATTTGCAGCGCCGCGCCGAACGCGCCCGTGAGGATTTGCAAAAAACGCAACGCGCCGCGGCGGCGGGCGCGGGCGAAGAGGAAAAAGAAAATGCGCGCGAAAAGCGCGAGCTGGCGCAGGATCTCCGCAAGGTAGCGCAAGAATTTGATCAACGCCAAATTTCCGAGCGCATGGGCGAAGCCGGCGACGCGATTCAACGGGAACGTTTCGACGAGGCCGAACGCATGCAACGCGAGGCCGCGCAAAATTTAAAACGGCTGGAAACGAAGCTCGGCGAGAGCTTGTCGCAATTAGCGGAAGCGCCGGATGAAAAACTGGATGTGGCGTTGCAAGAAACGCAGCGCCTGCGCCGCGAGTTGGAAGAGAATTTGCGCGCGCGCGCGGAAGCGAATGCTTCGGCACAACCAGGGCAGCCCAATGCAGGGCGCGGCGGCCAGCAAAATCAGAATCCGCAGTTTGCGCCCAATGGCGCGCCGGCGGGCGTCGCGCCGTCCGATCAAAAATTGCGCCCCGAAGAAATGAATTGGTGGTCGGAGCAGGCGTGGCAGGGCATTCGCGATTTGGAAAAACTCAATCAATTTCTCCGCGCGGATACGGCGCTCGCCGATGATTATGCGCGGCTCATGCAAAACTATCGCGGCGTGGTGCGCTCGTTCCGCGGCGGCGATCCGTTGAAGCGCGAGCAAATCGAAAAACAATTGCTCGATCCGCTGCGCCGCTTCGAAGCAGAGCTGGCAACGCGACTCGCGGTGCTGCAGAATCAGCAGCAAATTCTCACCGTGCGCGACGAAGCCGTGCCGCCGCAATATCGCGAGATGGTGGACAAGTATTTTGAGACGTTGTCGAAAAAGCGGTAGGTACCTCTTGAAGCAAAAGCATTTGGAAAAAAACGCCGAAAAGTTTATATTTGACCAAGTAATACTGGAAAGACTCCGCCGTGAATTGCAGCTTGGTATCAATCAACTCAATCGCGGCGAAGGCGTTCCACTTGATGCCAAGCGAATAAATCACGCCATTGATCGAAAGCTCAAGCGCACGCCAATATGACGTATTGAAGTTGTTATCCGTTGGTCGTTTTTTAATCCGTTGGGCAATTTTTTAACTTCGTTTAATTTCGGCTGTTCTCGCTTCCATGACGCCACAAGAATTACAAGCCTTGCTCGCTCTCGGTGAAGGCCAGTTGATTGAGTTTAAATCTTTTGGCGGCAGCGTGAGCGTCTCAAGTTTGGCCGAGACGATTACGGCATTTGCCAATGCTGAAGGCGGCGCCATCCTGATCGGCGTTGAGGATAATCGCGTCATTACAGGCTTTTCTCCCACGACGCAAAACATTGATCGTCTCTTAAACGCGGCACGCGATTGTTGTCAACCTCCGGTTCCGATCGAATTGGAACCGGCCGAGATTAACGGGCGAACAGTGGTGGCGATCAAAGTCGAGCGCAGCACGAGTCTGCATAGTCATATTGATGGACGAGTTCTCTTTCGCGTCGGCTCGCAAGACAAGCGCTTGTCGGGCGATGAAATATTCAAAGTGGCTTCGGCAAAAACGCAGGTGAGCTATGAAAACGATCCCGTCCCGCAAGCCTCGTGGGATGATCTCGACGAGCTTGTGATTTCCGAATATCTGCGCCGCCGCGAAGAGCGACTGAGAGAAAGAATCCAACTTGATAAAATCGAGTTGCTCCGTGCGCTGGGTTTAACGGCAGTGTATCAGGAGCGGGAAGTGCCGAATGTCGCCGCAGTTCTTTTGTTTGGCCGTTATCCGGATCGTTTCATTGTGCAGAGCGGTTTGGTGGTGGTGCGCTTTGCCGGCACCGAACCCGGCAGCGGGCCAACCGGACTTCCCGGATATGTGCAACGCGAAGACATTAGCGGGCCGTTGGTGTACTGCGTCGAGCGCGGCTGGCAAGCCGTGTGGAAAGAAATGCGCAAAGAAGCTCGCATCACCTCATTGGTTCGCGAAGAAATTCCCGAATATCCTCCTTTCGCCGTGCGCGAGGCCATCATCAATGCCATGGCGCATCGCGATTGGCGCGTGAGCGGCTTGCGCAACCAAGTTCGAATGTTTGATGATCGCATTGAAGTCGTGAGCGCCGGAAATTTTCCCGGCCATGTCACGGCTGAGAATATCGTGCACGAGCAGTTCTCGCGGAATCCCAAGATCGTCAAAGTGCTCTACCACTGGAATTATATCGAAGAGCTCGGCATCGGGATTGATCGGATGATTCGAACGATGAAAGAAGCCGGAAATCCCTCGCCGGAGTTTTCGTCAAATGGGCACAGCGTGACCATCACGCTGCGAAGCGCGATGCCGCATGCGCCGGTGGTAATACCGGAAGCATGGAAGGAGAAACTGAATGCTAGACAAATGCAGGCTATTGAGTATCTGAAGGAACATGGAAGCATTTCCAATAAAGAATATCGAGAATTTTTTAAAATTAGTTCCGCCCTCGCTAGACGAGACATCTCTAAAATGTTACGACAAGATATTTTGATCCGACAAAAACTTGGAAAAGCTACCGTTTATACTTTAGCAATCAATGCCAACTTAGATGGGGCAAGTTAACTCTTGTAGTCGATCCATAGTCGAGAGGTGGACGATTACGGTCTATCGGTGAACGCTTGAATATCTATTTTAACTGATTAGTAGCGGATTGGTAGCGGATTGGTAGCGGATTGGTGGCGGATTGGTGGCCGAATAAGTGGTTGATTAGTAGACGATTACGGTTGACTGGTGAACTTTTGACTAATGATTCACAGTCGATTCGTGGCCGATTGGTAGCCGATTCGTGGCCGAATAAGCGGTCGATTAGTGAATGATTAGTGGACGATTACGGTTGACTGGTGAATTTTTGACTAATGATTCACAATCAATTGCCTGCCCAAGTCCGATTTCACACTTTTTTAGAGAGGAAGGATCATGAGAAAAGCATTTGTTCTCGTTGTCTCGTTGGCATTGGTTTGCACCACGTTATTCGCGCAAGATTTCGCTTTGCAGCGCTTGGAAAAATCGCCGCGCCATCACGAATGGGTGACGGTGAAAAACGGCGAGCGCGTCGTGCATAGCTTTTTGGTTTTTCCGGAGGTCAAAAATAAAGCCACCGCGGTGGTGGTGATCCACGAAAATCGCGGCCTGACGGATTGGGTGCGCAGCGTGGCCGATCAATTGGCTGAGGCCGGTTACATTGCGATTGCGCCCGACCTGCTTTCAGGCATGGCGCCAAACGGCGGCAAGACGAGCGACTTTCCCGATGGCGATGCGGCGCGCGAGGCGATTTCCAAAGTGACGCCGGAGCAAGCGAACGCGGATTTGAATGCGGTGGCGGATTACGTGGCGAAATTGCCCGCGGCCAATGGCAAAGTTGCGGTGGCCGGGTTTTGCTGGGGCGGGCGGCAGTCATTTCGTTTCGCTACCAATCGCGCTGATTTGAAAGCGGCTTTCGTGTTTTACGGCAGCGGCGCGGACAGCAGTGATATCCTCAAAATCAAGTGTCCGGTGTACGGTTTTTATGGCGGCAATGACGCGCGAGTTAATGCCACGATTCCGAAAATCGCAGAGCTGATGAAGGCAGCGGGCAAACGCTTCGAGCCGGTGACTCACGAAGGCGCGGGACACGGTTTCATGCGCGCGGGCGAGGAACCGGAAGCAACGGAGGCCAACAAGAAAGCGCGTGATGAGGGTTGGGTGCGATGGAAGGCATTACTCAAAAAAATCTAAAATGTTCGTAGTGACGCCTTCAGGCGTTCATGCTCGACCGCAAGCCCGACGCCTGAAGGCGTCAACTACAAAAACTTTTCTCATGTTTGATTTCCTCTTCAAATACAGCCCCGTTGTTTACGAGCAGGGCCAATGGGTTTTCCGCGCGATGCCGGCGCTGCTCACGTTGGCGATACTCGCCACGATGATCGCAGCGGCTATTTTGTTATTCTATCGCCGCACGACTGCGCCGGTGCGTCCATGGTGGCATGTCCTGTTAATCGTTTTGCGCGTGCTCGCTATCGTGATCGTGGTTTTTTGTTTATTGGAGCCGGTGTTATCCGTTTCCACCGTGGTGCCGCGTAAAAGCAGCGTGCTGGTTTTAGTCGATGATTCCGAGAGTATGTCCATTGCCGACGGCGCGCAACGCGCGACGCGTTTGCAGCAAGTGACGAGGTGGCTCGGCGATGGCGCCCCGCAAGGCGGGGAAAATAGCGCGTTGTCACGCCTGCAAAAAAACTTTCGCGTCGAATCATTTCGCTTCAGCATGGCGGTTGAGCCGCTGACCAATGTAAAAGAATTGCGCGGCAAAGGACAGAGCACGAATATCGCGGCGGCGTTGGAATTTGCCGGGAAGCAGGCACGACAGGATGCGCTCGCCGGCGTGGTGCTGATCACGGACGGCGTGGCTTCAACCGGCGCCGATCCTTTGCAGGTGAGCCGCGAACTTATCGGTTTGCAGGTTCCGGTTTTCACCATCGGCGCGGGTTCGAAAATCGCCAATGATTTGCAAGTGGCAAAAGTTGAAGCGACGCGCTCGGTGTTGGAAAAAACGCGCGTGGAAGTCTCCGCGATGATTCAAGCGCGCGGCCACGCCAACGAAACGGTGACGGTGGAATTGCGCGAGGGCGAACGCATTGTGCAACGCCAAACGGCAACGCTCAATGAACGCGGCGCCCGCGTCGCGTTTCAATTCGCGCCGGATCGCAAAGGGTTCACCAAATATACCGTGGCCGTACCGGCGGTTCGCAACGAAGCGGTGACCGCGAACAATGAAGCGAGTTTTTTAATCGACAGCCGCGACCGCGCTGGCCGCATTCTTTATGTCGAGGAATTGCATCCGTGGGAATATAAATTTCTTACCCGCGCCCTCGACGGCGATCCGGCTTTGCAACTGACGGCGTTGCTCAAAACCGGCCCGGAAAAATTTCTGCGCCTCGGCCTGCGCAATGCCAACGAGCTGCACGACGGCTTCCCGACGAAGCGCGAAGAATTGTTCGGCTATCAAGCCGTGGTGATCGGCAGCATGGCCGCTTCATTTTTCTCCAAAGCGCAATTGGAATTGATTCGCGATTTTGTCGCCGAGCGCGGCGGCGGGTTCATGATGCTCGGCGGCATGCACGCGCTTTCACAAGGCGGTTACAGCAACACGGCCATTGACGAGCTGTTGCCCGTGCAACTACCGCCGCTGCCGGAAGCCGATGGCCGCGCGTTTCCGCCGCAATTGCAGGAAGAATTTCGTTTCACCCCGACGCCGGAAGGCTTGACCTCGCCGCTGTTGCAGCTTGATCCCGATCCGATGACGAACAATCAGCGCTGGGAAAATTTGCCGCTGTTGCAAGGATACAATCCGCTCGGCCCCGCCAAGCCCGGCGCGAGTATTTTGGCGGTGCATCCGATGCATCAGTCCGGCGCGCCGCGTATTTTGCTGGCAACGCAACGCTTCGGCCACGGCCGCACTGGCGTGCTGGCGACCAGCACGACGTGGCGCTGGCAAATGCACCTCGATCATCGCGATATGACGCACGAACGTTTCTGGCGGCAACTGCTGCGCTGGTTGAGTTTGCAATCGCTCGATCCCGTGCGCATCAGTATGGAGCGCGAGAGTTTTGCGCCGCAGGAAACGATGACCATGCAAGTCAGTGTGATGGACAGCAGTTTCGCCACACAGGAAAATGCCAACGTCGAGCTGCGCGTGATTGCGCCGAGCGGCGAACCACAGGCGCTCACCGCGAGTCCCGACTTGCGCCAGCCCGGAAATTATCTTGCGTCGTTCGAACCATCGGAAGAGGGTTTGTATAAAATTGAAGTGTTGGCGCATGATCAAGCCGGCCATTATCTTGGCAAAGCCGAGAATGCTTTTTTTGTCGAGCCCTCACACGCGGAGTTGAGGCACGCGGATTTGCAAGCGCCGCTGCTCCAACGCCTCGCCGAAGTGACCGGTGGCCGTTATTTTCATCTGAGCGAAGCCGAAGATCTGCCGGACGCCATCACCGTTTCCAAAAGCTCGTATTCCAAATTAACCGAACAGGAAATTTGGGACGCGCCGATTTTTTTTCTGGCCATTGCGTTGCTGCTCGCGGCGGAGTGGTTTATTCGGCGGGCGAAGGGGTTGACGTAACGAATAGCGATTAAATAACTTACCCATTTAGGCTTTGCAAGGTAAGGCCCGGTAATTCCATCTGGGCAAAAAATCATTGAAACCGTTTTTCTCGCGCGACTTGATTCGCGCTATGAAACCGCGCGGACCGTTCGCGCCGTGGTGGCTTTGCTGATTCAAAAAGACGGCCTGATTCCGATCGAGCGGTTGCAGCAAATGGCCGGCATCAGCGAGCGTCAGCTCGAACGCCAATTTCAAACACGATTTCAAAACTTTCTCCGGACAAAATCCGGCGGCGTATTTTCGCGAAGATCACCGGATGGCCGAATATTTTACGCGAAAAAACCGGAGTCACAAACTTTAGTTTGTCAGCCGCGTGCCGTGACAAGCTAAAGTTTGTCACTCCGCGGTTGCGAGGAAGTATTAAATCGCATGTCGGATTTTTACAATACAATGGCGTAATGTTTTTTATATTTAATGATCAAACACTTTGTAATTCGTTAACTCAAACTCGGAGGTTGATCATGTTGGCAAAGCATTGCGTCGTCATTGGCGCGGTTTTAGTATTTTGCGGCATCACGTTCGCGCAGGAAAAGAAAACCACGATTGCCGAGCTGTCGTGGCTGGCGGGATGTTGGGACGGCAGCGGCGGTGGGCGCGAATATCTGGAACAATGGATGAAGCCTTCGGGGCAAACCATGCTCGGCATGAGCCGTACGGTGATGAATGGCAAGACGGTGGAGCATGAATTCGTTCAGATTCGCGAGCAGGAGGGCGATCTATTTTATATCGCGAAACCCTCGGGCCAGGCGGAAGCTTCTTTCAAGCTCATCAAATATAGCAATCAAGAAGCGGTGTTTGAAAATCTGCAACATGATTTTCCGCAGCGCATCATTTACCGCCTGGAAAAAGACGGCTCACTTGCCGCGGCGATTGAAGGCATGAGTAAAGGCAAATTAAAACACATTGATTTTCCGATGAAACGCGTGAAATGTGATTAAGTTTGCCCGCCGTTTGAGCCGGGAAATGTGCTCATCGTTTCCGGCCGCGTTTGGGGCTTCGATACGAAACGCCCGCTGACCGGCGTCGTGCTCGACGTGTGGCAGGTTGATATTAACGGCAATTATTCCGCCGGCAGCGGCGATTTCAAAAGCGAAATGTTTTTTCAGGGCGATCCACGGCAGGATGCCGATCCGATGTTTCATGCGGCACTCGCGGTTCCCGTTACGCGGCGCGAGGTCAATGGCAAAATGGCGGAGTTTGCCGTTTTCGACATTGTGCTGGAGGCGGAAAACGGCGCGAAGAAATCGGGGTAATGACGAACACACTTAAACGCAAAAAGTTTCCTTGGCAGTTTTTTTGAACGCGGATGACGCGGATAAAGCAAAAGTAAAAAACCCGCGAAAATCCGCGTCATCCGCGTATTCCGCGTTCAAAAGCTTTTGCTCTGACCCTTCCAACCTCCCCTCGGCCAAAAAATTTTTCAACACGATGCAACCTTTCGGGGCGCTTTTGCCACTCATCAATAGTTATGCAAATCATCATCGAGTATCTGGCGCAATTGAAGGATCGCCGCCTCGTGAGCAATTTTCTGGCCCGTCGCGACGAGCATTCGTTTCGCGTGCTTTATCGGCGGCACACGCCGGCGCTTTATCAGCTCGCGTTGCGTCTCGTGGGCTGGAATGTTCAGGACGCCGAAGAGATCGTGCAGGACACGTGGCTGCGCGCGATTGAGGCGCTCGCCGAATTTCGCTGGGAGTCCGGTTTGCGCACGTGGCTAACGGGCATTCTGATCAATCGTTCCCGCGAGCTTTATCGCACGCGTAAAAAAGAGCAACGCACGAGCATCGCCGATGAGTTGGCTGTCGAAGTTGCCGTGACGGAAAATTTCGAGCGCATTGATCTTGAGCAGGTGATTGCGGCTTTGCCGAACGGTTACCGTCAGGTTTTGGTGTTACATGACATTGAAGGATACACGCATGAGGAAATCGGGCGTTTGTTGGAAATCGAGGCCGGCACCTCTAAAAGCCAGCTTTCTCATGCGCGCCGTGCCATGCGCGATTCTTTGCAAGCATATACCCTGCGAGGCCATCGATGAATCTCAATGAAAATGATAACGGCTTGAGTTCGGAGGAGCGCGAAAAATTCGCGGCGTTGGTGCGGCAACGCCGGCCGGCGCCGGCGCTTGAAACCCGCATCATTGGTCTACTTAAATCGAAAGGGCTTATTCTTATGACGCCAACACAGCGATTTTTTACTGCGCCGCGTTTAGCCACCGCGTTTGCTGCAATTGCGTTAGTGGCGCTCGGCTTCGGCTTGGGAAAATGGCAAAGCCCAAGTTCGCGACGCGATACCGGCCTTGAAACTTTCATTCTGCTGCTGCACGAAGCCGGCAGCGTTGACGAGCACGAAGCCGATAAAGTGGTGGAATATGGCAACTGGGCGCGTACGATCGCACAAGCCGGGCAACTGATTGACGGTGAAAAACTTCGCTATGATGGCCGGCTGTTGCGTCGCGTCGATGGACAACTCGAGGTGCGTGCGTTTATGCCGCGCGAAGACGTCGAGCACGTGGGCGGCTATTTTTTAATTCAAGCGCGCGACTATGATGAAGCCGTGAAAATTGCCCGCGGTTGCCCGCATCTGAAATATGGCGGGATGGTGGAGCTGCGGCAGATTGATAAAACTTAAAATTGTCCGAGGTGCGAAGTTCTAAGTCCGAAGTCAATAATAGAGTTTTTTAAATGGGTGAATGTTTCATTCCGAATCCCGAGCACGGGACGAGGATTCTTTTTGGCAAAAGATTTCTCGCTGCGCTCGAAATGACAATCTATTCATGCAATGTAGGTTGTCGAAAAAGTTAAGGAGAATTGATCATGTTAACGCCAAAGGCTCAATCAAAAAAAATCTTTGTTGCCATTCCGCTTGTGATACTGAGTTTCACTCTGCCGCAAACGATTTCAGCCCAAACCGACAATGCGTCGGCGAATTTCACGCCGTATGTTTGGGCCATTGAATACGGCGTCTCCGACTTGCAGCGCGCGAGCGAATTTTACACCAATGCCCTCGGCTTTGAAGTTGAAGAGAACAATTGCTGCGCGCCGGCAAAAATTTTGCGCAATGGCGGAATGCGGCTGTTGTTGAGCCGAAGCGAGGCCAAAGCTTTGGCAACGGACGCCGCTTCAACACACTTAAACATGCGCGTCGGCGATTTAGCCGTGGCCGTCGCCGCGGTTCGCCAAAATGGCGGCACCGTCGAGAATGATGCGCCGGAAGATTTTGCGCTCGGAAAAGTTGTGACGGTTCATGATCCCTTCGGCAATTGGATCAATCTGCTGGATATTGCCAACGACAACAGAACCGCGGAGAGCAAACCAACGATTTTCAACATCGGCGTAGTGGGAGAGAATTTAGAAAAGGAAGAAGCTTTTTTCACCGTGCTCGGTTTTCAAATTTACAGCCGCGAGTATTTGCCGGATTTGCCGCTGCAACGATACGGCGCCGTTGCATTGGTGTTGCACGGCGACGCCAAAACACCGGCAAAATCCGGACGGCGCAACGGGACGATCATTTTGGCCACGACGGATTTGCCGGCGTCATTGGCGGCTTTAAAAACTCGCGGCGTGAAAACCGCATCGTCGGGCAAAAGTCGTTTTGCGATTTTCCATGATCCTTCCGGCAATCCACTGAGGCTGATGCAATTGGAGGCGGCGTTGCTGACAGCCGCCAATGGCACAAATGGGAATGCTAACAGCTCTGCGGCACTGACGCCGGCGCAAAACGGGTTCGAGTTGTTCAAAAAACTTGACGGCCGATGGATTGGCCGCAGCACCAAAGGCTGGACCGAAGACATCACGTTCAGAACCATTGCGAAAGGCTCAGTGGTAGTGGAAAATTCTTTTGACGCGCATCCGAACGAAACGATGATGACGATGTTTCATCTCGACGGCTCGCGGTTGCTGCTCACGCATTATTGCGTTGCCGGCAGCCAGCCGCGTTTGGCCGCGACAGCTTTTGACGATAACGGCCGCACCATCACGTTTACTTTTCTCGACGCCACCAATCTCGCCTCGCGCGACAAAGGCCACATGGACAAAGCCGTGTTTCGTTTCAAGGATGAAAATAGTTTTAGTTCGCAATGGACGTGGTATCAGGAGGGCAAAGAAAGCTGGATGGAGGAAATTCTGTACGAGCGAAAGCAATAATGCATTAAAAATAAAAAGGCCCGAGTCTTACGACCCTGGGCCTCTTGGCTGTGAGGGGGAGCCACAATCCTTATGTCGCCGACGTGCCTGTCAGCATCCTAATATTCTCTTGCCTATTTCTATTACAACTCACATGCCAGGTTTTGGTTGGAAACGGCGGTCGCGCTGGTTAAATAAATTTCACGCGACAAGGCTTTATGCAGATTGAAATTGCCCGGCCTGCGCCAAGTTCGAGATCGCGAGGCCACTTTGATTTTCACGATGCTGCTGAACCGGCAAAGTACGAATTCGAAATACCAATTGCAATTACGAAAAAGGGAAATTGCCGAGCAGTATGATACTAAAGATTTTTTGAATCACGCAGGCGTTTGCCAGTGGCGGTATATTTTCATCTAAGGGTAACTCCTTTTTTCATCGCGTGGCTGCGAGCATGGAGCGCTATAAGATGATTGGATTAATTTCGGGTAGCGACCATGAAGACACCGTTTTTTTATTCAACGGCGCGCGCCGTTTTTTTCTTTGTTCTGCTTATTTTCGCCAATAGTTCCTCCACCCAAATCCGCACGTTGCCGGTGATGAAACTGGAGCCGGCGGAATTAAACTTTAGCCGTGCGAGCCTCGACAAAACCGGCGACCTGCTCCTCACCATTTCCAATATCGGCGTGGGCCCTCTCAACATTTCAAATATCCTGCTCAGCAATCCGAGCTTCAAATTCATCGGCGGCAGCGCGCACGTGATTCCGCCGCAGGGGTACAAATTTTTAGCCGTTCGTTTTACGCCGGCGGCCCTCGGCGCGCAAATCGACACGCTGCGAATTTTCAGCAACGATTCAACCAACAAGATCACGAAGATTCCGGTGAGCGGAACCGGCGTCTCTGCCGCGACGCCCGAAGTTTCAGTGCGGCCGGCGGAGTTAAAATTCGATTCCGTGCAGGTGAAATCTTCACAAACGTTGACCGTGCGCGTTTACAATCGCGGCGCGGCAAATTTGAACGTGAACGGCGTGGCCTCGAATCACAATCGTTTTGAAGTTGTCTCCGCAAAAACTTTTGTTTTGGCGCCGAGCGACAGCAGCGACATCGCCATCAAGTTCACTCCATTGCAGGAAAGCTTGCAAAATGGCATTGTCACGATCAAATCCAACGACGCCAACGAGAATTTGCTTGATCTCAAATTGAGCGGCGTTGGCAAACCGGTGCCCGCGCCGATATTGACAAAAATTTTTCCGGCGCGTGGCAAGCGTTTGCAAACGTTGGAAGTTGGCGTCAAAGGGAAAAAATTTTTCACTGCGTTCACCGACGTGAATGCGGGGATCAATATTGCCGTGAGCAAAATCACCGTGCATCGCACGGATAGTTTGACGGCGACGATCATTATTGCAGCGAATGCGGGCAGCGGGCCGCGCGATTTTGTCGTCACCAACAGCGGCCCCGGCGGCGGCGTTTCCGGCAAGAAAATTTTCACGGTGGAAAATCCCGCCCCGGTTTTGACGCAGCTCAATCCGGCGGCGGCGAATCGTTTGCAAAAAATCAGCGTCGGCTTTAAAGGTGAAAATTTTTTTAACGGCGCGACCGCGGTGAATGTCGGCCCGGGCATCGTCGTGAATAATCTCAGCGTGCAACGCCTCGATAGCCTCGCGGTGACGATGACGATCACGCCGGAAGCCGTGCTTGGTCCGCGTGCGATTTCGTTGAGCAACAACGCGCCCGGCGGCGGCAATTCTTCGACGCAAACTTTTACGATCAACAATCCGGCGCCCGCGCTCACCAGCCTAACGCCGGCGAAAGGCGGGCGCGGCCAATCGCTGAAGGTGGCGTTCAAAGGCGCGAATTTTATCGAGGGCGTGACGAAAGTCAATGTGGGTGAGGGCGTTCAAGTTGATTCGATCACGGTCATCAGCGCGACGAGTTTGACGGCGAGTCTGACGGTTTCTCCGGCGGCGGCGAACGGCACGCGGAATTTTTCCGTGATGAATCCCGGCCCCGGCGGCGGCATTTCCGGCACGCAAGCTTTTACGATCAATAATCCTTCGCCGGTGTTGACGAAGATTTCGCCGAACAACGCGGGCTTGTTGCAAACGCTCGACGTCGGTTTTAAAGGCGAAAATTTTATCAGCGGCGTCAGCCGCGTGAACGTCGGGCCGGACATCACGGTGAATCGCG
>Ga0247727_10013155_pt1 | contig 14020 bp, 14 predicted proteins | sample WisWelCaveWW1625_FD_202498 | JGI IMG/M metagenome (GOLD analysis project Ga0247727, IMG submission 202498) | Biofilm microbial communities from Wishing Well Cave, Virginia, United States - WW16-25 | ecosystem: Environmental > Aquatic > Deep subsurface > Groundwater > Cave microbial mat | place... | reverse complement strand
ATTTCGGCGCTCACTTGTCGTCTCGCTCCGGCCTCAATCAGTTCGGATTCGTGGCGCAGCCTAAATTCGATGGCCGGGACGCCTGCGGGCGTATGCCGCAGCGCACCGAGCTCGATGAGCCGTCCGCGGATCCTTACCTGGTTCAGGCCGCCGGGGCCTCGGCGGGCTTCGCCTCGGCCGGCTTCGACTCGAAGGGACGCGGCTCGCCGCCGCGCTCCATCATCGACTTCGACTTCTCCTCCTTCATCATCGGCGAAGGCGCGGTCACCGCCTTGGTCATCTTGACGATCAGGTGGCGCAGCACGGCGTCGCTGAACTTGAACGATTGCTCCAGCTCGTTGACCGTCTCCTGGTCGCACTCGATGTTCATGAGCACGTAGTGCGCCTTGTGCACTTTCTGCATCGGGTAGGTCAGCTGGCGCCGGCCCCAGTCCTCGAGGCGGTGCACGGTGCCGCTGCGCTGCGCGATGAGGCCCTTGTAGCGCTCGATCATCGCCGGCACCTGCTCGCTCTGGTCCGGATGGACGATGAAACAGATTTCGTAATGCCGCATGTTTAACATCTCCTTATGGGGTAAGCCATCCACTCATGCAGGGTGGTATGGCAAGGAAGGGCGCGGATTATATGGGAATTCAGCGGGATAGCACAAGCAATGCGACCTCGGTACGGTTGCGGCCGCCTTGCTTGGCCCGATACAGGGCCCGATCAGCCGCTTCGACGATATTGTTCGCAGCAAGGCCCGGCTCGCCTTGGTAGGTGGCGATCCCGGCACTGACCGTCACATAGTGCCCGATACCCGACGCCGGGTGGGCAATGCGGAGATCCGCCACGGCGATGAGCAGCCTGGAACAAAAGGCGGATGCGCCGCTGGTGTTCGTTTCCGGCAGAATCAGCATGAACTCCTCGCCCCCCCATCGGCCGACTAGGTCACCAGGCCGCGTAATCCGGGCGAAGGTTGCTGCAAGCGTCTGCAGGCAGCGATCGCCCTCGGCGTGCCCGAGCCTGTCGTTGAGCGCCTTGAAATGGTCGACATCGACCATGACGACCGAAAACGGCCGGCGCTGGCGTTGCCACTGGGCGAATTCCGCCGCGAGCTTCCTGTCGATGGCGCGCCGGTTCGCGAGTTCGGTCAGTGGGTCGACCAGGCTCTGCTGCGTCAGTTTCTCCTTGAGCAGTTCAAGTTCCCGATTGGTCTGGCGGAGATGTTTGTCACTCTCCTGGAGCGCCTCCTGGGCTTCTCGCCGCTCTGCGACGAGCGCGGCCAGCAGCAGTGTCGAGAGGCTCATCATGCACAGCGCGACCTGCAAGGCAATCGCCTGCTGCGCAACCGCAGCGCCGGGAGGCGCGAATGGGCCGACGCCGTGAACCGTGTTCCATGTAATCACCAAACTTGGCCCCAGCAGCAACAGCGCGGAGCCTTGCGGGCCGAACCGAACTGCACTCCATATCAGAAGTGGCAACAGGACGACGGGACGATTCGCGAGCGAAGCAGAGGGTTGGCCGAATACGTAGACGCTCAAACCGACAAGACAAAGGAGCAAAAACGCAAACTCCACCAGGCGCCTCGGCGACGCGGCGAGAAGCCTGCAGAGGCGCGTGTCCGCGAGCGCCAGCAGCGCCGGAGCGACAATCAGGATTCCCGCCGCATCGCCACTCCACCAGACGAACCAGACGCTCGCCCAGCTCACCTGGTCCAGCACTGCCCAGACCGTGGTCGCGCCCACGGTGGCGCTGAGCGTCGTACTCAGCACGGCCGACAGGATCGCCAAGGCGAGCACATTGTTCACGCGGTCGAGGATCACTGACCCACCGGCGATGCGCTGGAGCAATCGGGCGCCGGCGAACGCCTCCAGGGCATTGCCAAACGCGAAGCTCAGACTGACCGGGAACGTTTTGTCGTGCAGCAGCACGTCCGAGGCCAGGTTGGCGGCGAGGCCGCCGACGAACAGCCATGGCCAGTGGCGGCGCTCGGTCGAGAGCAAGGCAACCAGGTAAAGTCCGCTGGGCGGCCAGAACGTCGCGAATGCCGATGGCCGGAACGAAAGCAGGTGTCCGACCTCGGCAAAGCTGAAGTAGGCCGCGGCGAACAGGCAGGCACGCGCCAACTGCGGCCAGGAACTCATAAAGTACTTACGCTCTCCTGCGCTTCCGAACCGATTCGAACAAGCATATCCCAGCCGCCACCGAAACGTTTAGGCTCCCCACCTCCCCCGCCATCGGGATGCGCACCAGCAGGTCGCACTTCTCGCGCGTCAGTCGGCGCATGCCCTCGCCTTCGGCGCCGAGCACCCAGGCGACCGCGTCCGGAAGATTGGCCTGGTAGATCGACTGCTCCGCCCGCTCGTCGGTCCCGACCACCCAGATGTTGCGCTCCTTCAACTCGTCGATGGTGCGCGCAAGGTTGGTCACCATGAGGTAAGGCGTGGCTTCGGCGGCGCCGCTCGCCACCTTCGAAACCGCGGCGCTGATCCCTGCCGCCCGATCCTTCGGTGCCACCACCGCATGCACCCCGGCGGCGTTCGCCACGCGCAGGCAGGCGCCCAGGTTGTGGGGATCGGTCACCCCATCCAATAACAATAGCAACGGCGGCCCCTGCACCTGCTCGAGAATCTCGTCCAGGCTGTGGCTGAGACTCTTCACTTGCACGCGCGCCACGACGCCCTGGTGTCTGCCGCCGCCGTAGAAGCCGTCCAGGCGCTTCGTCGGCACCTTCATCAGCTTGACGCCGGCGCGCTCGGCGACTGCCGCGAGGTCCTTGATGCGGCCATCGTGCCGCGTCTCGTCCAGGAAAATCTCGACCACCGACTTCGGGTCTGCGCGCAGGCGCGCGAGCACAGCGTGAAAACCGAAAGCTACACGGGGCTCGCGTGGCGCGTTCCGACTCACAGGCAGCGGGGCGAATTCACGAATGCCCTCACGAGACTACGCGGAAGACATCCTCGTCGTTGAGGAGTCCCTGGGCCTCTGCGAATGGCCGAGTCATCGCCTGCAATTCGCGGAAGCGCACACCAGCGATATGTCGCTTGAGTAAATCCCGAGCAACCGCGCTTTTCCTTCGGCCAGCTTGCCGCGCGATTCGGCTGAGAGCCCTGTCTAGCTTGTCATTCAGGCGAATCTTCAATGTCTTCATGCTTGTCGACGTTGATGGAGCGTCTGCAGCAGTCTAACAGCAGCGCTCACGCCGGCACGAAATCGATCTTGCGGCTGTCCAGGTCCACCCGCACCAGCTTCACCTTCATGCGGTCGGCCAGCCGGAATCTCTTTTTCGTTCGCTCGCCCAGCAGCATGTGGCGCGCGGCGTCGAACTGGAAGTAGTCGCGCCCCAGCTCGGAGATGTGCACCAGGCCGTCGACGAAATATTCGTCCAGCATGACGAACAGGCCGAACGGCGTCACCCCGGTGATGGCGCCTTCGAACACCCCTCCGACGTGATCCTGCATGTAATGGCATTTGAGCCAGTTCTCCACGTCGCGGCTCGCGTCGTCTGCGCGCCGCTCGGTCTCCGAGCAATGCCGGCCGAGATCCGCCCAGTCCACGCCCTCCTCGTAGCGGCGCCCGGCCAGCGCGGCCTTGATTGCGCGGTGGGTCAGCAGGTCCGGATAGCGCCGGATCGGCGAGGTGAAATGCACGTAGGCGTCGAAGGCGAGGCCGAAGTGGCCGACATTCTCCGGCGTGTAGACGGCCTGCTTGAGCGAACGCAGGAGGATCGTCTGCAGCAGCGCGAAATCGGGCCGTGCCTTGATGCGCTCGATCAGCTGCGCGTAATCCTTGGGCCTGGGCTTGTCGCCGCCGGCGAGCTGCAGCCCGAGCTCGGCGAGGAATTCGCGCAGCGCGCCGACCCGGTCCGGCGAGGGCACGTCGTGCACGCGGTACAGCGCCGGCTGGCCGCGCGCGGCGAGGAACTCTCCGGCGCAGACGTTGGCCGCCAGCATGCACTCCTCGATCACGCGGTGCGCGTCGTTGCGCGACTCGGGATAGATGCGCTTGATCTTGCCGAGCGCGTCGAACTCCATCCGGGTTTCCACGGTGTCGAAATCGATCGCGCCGCGCTGGCCGCGCGCCGCATACAGCGCCTTGAACAGCTCGTACAGCGTGGCGAGGTGCGCCGGCGCCTTGCCCGAGGACAGCTGAGCCCACACCTCGGTATAGGTGAGGCGCGCGTGCGAGCGGAACACCGCCGGGGTGAACTCGTAGCGCGCCACCGTCCCCGCCGGCGTGATGGCCATCTCGCACACCATCGCCAGCCGGTCCACATCCGGGTTGAGCGAGCACAGGCCGTTGGAGAGCTTCTCCGGCAGCATCGGCAGCACGCGGCGCGGGAAGTACACCGAGGTGCCGCGCGCGCGCGCATCCGCGTCTAGCGCATCGCCGTCGCGTACGTAGTGGCTGACATCGGCGATCGCCACCCACAGGCGGAAACCTTTGCCTTCGCGCACCGCGTAGACCGCGTCGTCGAAGTCCTTCGCCGTCTCGCCGTCGATGGTGACGAACTGCAGCTTGCGCAGGTCGCGCTGGCCTTTGGCGTCCTCCTCGCGCACCGTCTCGGGCAAGGCGCGCGCCTGGGCTTCGGCGCGTTTGGAAAACTCGCGCGGCAGGTCGAATTTGCGCAGCGCGATCTCGATCTCCATGCCAGGGTCGGCGTAGTTGCCCAGCACCTCGGCGACGCGGCCGATCGGCTGCGCGTGCTTGGAGGGCTGCGCCACCAGCTCGACCGTCACCACCTGGCCGGCTTTCGCGCGCCCGGCGTCGGGCAGCGGCACCAGGATGTCCTGCGCGATGCGGCGGTCCTCCGGCACCAGGAACAGCACGCCGTGCTCGCTGTGCAGCCGGCCGACGATGTGCCGGTTGACGCGCTCGAGCACCTCGAGAATCTCGCCCGCCGGGCGCTCGCGCTGGTCGACGCCGGTGACGCGCACCACCGCGCGGTCGCCGTGCAGCACCTGGCGCATTTCGGCGGCGGAGAGGAACACGCGCGCCTCGCCGCCGTCGGGCACGAGGAAACCGTGGCCGTCGGCATGGCCTTCCACCCGCCCCGTGAACCTGCCCAGCACGGTGGGCGGCGCCGGCCTGCGGCCACTGCGCGAATCAGCGCGGCGTTTTTTTGACACGCATTTCCTCAGACACTAGAATTCGCCTCCCCTGCCGAGGTGGCGGAATTGGTAGACGCACTAGGTTCAGGTCCTAGCGGTGGCAACACTGTGGGGGTTCGAATCCCTTCCTCGGCACCACGCTCAACCAAACGGATGGCGCAGGACGATGGTCTCGTCGCGCTCCGGGCCGGTGGAAATCAGGTCGATCGGCACGCCTGCCAGCGCCTCGATGCGTTTGAGATAGTCGCTCGCCGCCTTCGGCAGCGCCTGGTAGGACTTGATGCCGAGCGTGCTCTCCTTCCAGCCGGGCAACTCTTCGTAGACCGGTTCGCAGCGTTCCAGTTCCTCGGCGCCCACCGGCAGGATTTCCGAGAGCTGACCCTCGATCCGGTAGCCGACGCAGATCTTCACCGCCTCGACGCCATCGAGCACGTCGAGCTTGGTGATGCACAGGCCCGAGACGCCGTTCAGCTGGATCGAGCGCTTGAGCGCCGCGGCGTCGAACCAGCCGGTGCGACGCGGCCTGCCGGTGGTGGCGCCGAACTCCTGCCCGCGCTGGCGCAGCTGCTCGCCGACGTCGTCGGACAGCTCGGTCGGGAACGGCCCGCTGCCGACGCGCGTGGTGTAGGCCTTGGTGATGCCGAGCACGTAATGCAGGTGGTGCGGGCCGATGCCCGCGCCTGCCGCCGCCGCGCCCGCCACGCAGTTGGACGAGGTGACGTAGGGATAGGTGCCGTGGTCGATGTCGAGCAACGAGCCCTGCGCGCCCTCGAACAGCAGGTTCTTGCCGGCGCGGTTCGCGTGGTACAAGGCGCGCGGCACGTCGGCCACCAGCTGCTGCAGCCGCGGCGCCAGCGCCAGCGTCTCGTCCAGCGTCCGCTGGAAATCCACCGCCGGCCGGCGGTGATACTGCACCAGCACGAAGTTGTGGTATTCGAGCAGCTCCTTGAGCTTCTCCGCGAAGCGCACTGGCTTGAACAGGTCCTGCAGCCGGATGGCGCGCCGCGCCGCCTTGTCTTCGTAGGCCGGGCCGATTCCGCGCCCGGTGGTGCCGATCTTTTCCGTGCCGCGCGCCGCCTCGCGCGCCGCGTCGAGCGCGGCGTGGTAGGGCAGGATCAGCGGGCAGGCTTCGGAGATCAGCAGCCGCGCCACTACCCCGCGCACACCCGCCGCCTCCAGTTCGTCCATCTCCGCAACCAGCGCCTGGGGCGATACCACCACGCCGTTGCCGATGTAGCAGTCCACGTTGCCGCGCAGGATGCCCGAGGGGATCAGGTGCAGCACGGTCTTCTTCGGTCCGATCACCAGCGTATGGCCGGCGTTGTGCCCGCCCTGAAAGCGCACCACTCCCTGCGCGCGATCGGTCAGCCAGTCGACGATCTTGCCCTTGCCCTCGTCGCCCCACTGTGTGCCGATGACGACGACGTTGCGCGCGCCCTGCTTCACTTGCTCTTGCCGCCGGCCACCGATGCCAGGCTCCTCAAGTCGATGGAAAACCCGGTCGCCGGCCGGGCGCGGCCGAAGGCCTTGCCGACCTCGTCGTAGCGTCCGCCGCGGCCGACCGCACCGGCGACGCCCTCGCAGTAGGCGTCGAACACCACGCCGGAATGGTAGTGGTAGCCGCGCAGCTCGGCGAGGTCGAAACTGGCCGGTATCGGCGAGGCCTTGGCCAACGCGCGCAGCGTGGCCAGCGCGCGCGTGAGTTCGGGCAGCTGCGGCAGTTTCTTTTCCGCGAGCGAGAGCACCTCGACGCCGCCGTAGAGCTCCGGCAGGAGCAGCAGCGCCGCGCGCGTGCGCGCGTCCACGCCGCGCGCCAGCTGGCGCAGCGCCGGCTTGTCCTTGCGCTGCAGCGCCTCGAACAGTTCCGCCTCGAGCCCGGCGCCGGCCTGCGCTGCGCGGACGATGGAGCGGAACACGGCGACGTGGCCGATGTCCATGCGCGTTTTCTTCACGCGCGCCAGCGCCAGCGCGCGGCACAGGAGCCGCTGCACCTCCAGGTCGCTAGCCACGCCGGCGTGGCCGTACACCTCGGCACCGATCTGGATCGGCTCGCGCGTCGCCGCCGGTCCGGCGGGCCGCGTGTGCAGCACGCTGCCGCAATAGCACAGGCGCGTCACGCCCTTTCGGTTGAGCAGGTGCGCGTCGATGCGCGCCACCTGCGGCGTGATGTCGGCGCGCAGGCCCATCATGCGGCCGGAGAGCTGGTCCACCACCTTGAAGGTGCGCACGTCGAGGTCGTGCCCGGTCCCCGTGAGCAGCGAATCCATGTACTCGAGCAGCGGAGGCATCACCAGCGCGTACCCAGACTCGGCGAACAGGTCGAGGATCGCGCGGCGCAGGCGCTCGATGCGCGCCGCCTCGACCGGCAGGATGTCCTCGATATACTCGGGCAACAGCCAGCGCATCAGCGCGCGAGGAACAGCAGCAGCAGGCCGATCAGCATCGAAGTCAGGCCGAAGAAGCGGATCTGCCCGTCCGACATCTGCGTGATGCGCCGGAAGGTGTCGCGCCAGAGCTTAGGCGCGAGGAAGGGGAGGAGCCCCTCGATGATCAGCATCAAGGCGAACGCCATGAGGAAGATGCTCGCCATGGCCCATCATTTCTTGCCGCCGGATTTGCCGGCGGGATCCTTCAGATAGCGGAAGAAGTCCGAGCTGGGCTCGAGCACCATCAGGTCATTGCGCCCGCGGAAGGTCGAGCGGTAGGCCTCCATGCTGCGATAGAAGGCGTAGAACTCCGCGTTTTCCGAGAACGCCCTGGCATAGATCGACGCCGACCTGGCGTCGCCCTCGCCCTTGGTCTTTTGCGCGTCGCGGTAGGCGTTGGCCAGGATCACCTCGCGCTGCCGGTCGGCGTCGGCGCGGATCGCCTCGGCCTCGGCGCCGCCGGTGGAGCGCAGGTCGTTGGCGATCCTCTTGCGCTCCGCCTCCATGCGCCGGTACACCGACTCGCTCACCTCCTGCGGCAGGTCGACGCGCTTCAGGCGCACGTCCACCAGCTCCACGCCGAGGTCGCGGCGCAGCTCGGAGTCCGCTTTCTCGCGTACTTCCTCCATGATCTTGTCGCGCTCGCCCGAGACCACCTCGTGCACGGTGCGCTTGTTGAATTCGTTCTGCAATCCGCCGGAGATAGTCTGCTTGAGGCGCGTCTGCGCCCGCAGCTCGTCGCCCTGCACCGAGACGTAGTACTGCTTGACGTCGATGATGCGCCACTTGACGAAGGAATCCACCAGCACCGGCTTTTTCTCCGAGGTGATGAAGCGCAGCGGCTCGGCGTCGTCGAAAGTCAGGATGCGCATGTCGAACAGGCGCACGTTCTGGATCAGCGGCCACTTGACGTGCAGGCCCGGCTTGACGATGACCTCTTTCACCTCGCCCAGCTGGAACACGATGGCATTCTGGCGCTGGTCGACCGTGAACAGCACGCTGGAGGCGACCAGCACGAGCGCGAAGAGGACTGCGGCGACCGGACCCAGAGCCCTCATGGGCGACTCCCGTGGCTTTTCATCGCTCCCCCCGCTCGCGGCCGCGCAGGGTGTCGCGCGAGCGCGGGCCGGCGTCGGCCGGCGGCGCGGGCTCGGGCGCCGCGCGCTGCGACTGCTGCGCCTCCGACATGGCGGCCGCGCCGCCCTGCTGCATCAGCTTGTCCAGCGGCAGGTACAGCAGGTTGCCGCTGCCCTTGCTGTCGACGATGACCTTCGAGGTCGAGGACAGGACCTGCTGCATGGTCTCGATGTAGATGCGCTCGCGCGTCACCGCCGGCGCCTTGGCGTACTCGGTGAGCACCTGCCGGAAGCGCGAGGCCTCGCCTTCGGCGTTGGCGATGACTCGCTGCTTGTAGCCTTCGGCTTCCTGGGTCAGGCGCGAGGCGGTGCCGCTTGCCTTCGGGATCACGTCCCTGGCGTACGCCTGGCCCTCGTTCTTCTGCCGTTCGAGGTCCTGCCCGGCCTTCACCGCGTCGTCGAACGCGGCCTGCACCTGCTCGGGCGGCTGCGCGCTCTGGATGGTGATGCGGCTCACCGTGATGCCGGTCCCGTAGCGGTCCAGGATCTGCTGCATCAGCTGCTGGCCCCTGATCTGGATCGCCTCGCGCGACTCGTACAGGATGGCGTCCATCTTGCTCTTGCCGATGATCTCGCGCATCGCGGTCTCGGCCGCCTGCATCGCGGTCTCGTCGGGCCGCTTGGTGTTGAACTGGTAGTCCTTGGCGTCGCGCACGATGTACTGCACCGCGAACTGCAGGTCGACGATATTCTCGTCGTCGGTGAGCATGAGCGACTCTTTGAGCACCTTGGTCTTCACGCTGTTGCGGTAGCCCACCTCCAGCGTGCGCACCTGCGCCAGGTTCACGATCTCGTGGGACTGCAGCGGGTAGGGCAGCCGCCAGCGCAGGCCCGGGTTGGTCTCCTCGGCAAAGCGGCCGAAGGTCAGCACCACGCCGCGCGAGGCGGCGTCGACGATGTAGAAACCGCTCGCCAGCCACACGCCGAGCACCAGTAACACCAGAACGCCCGCGCCGCCGCCCAGCATGCGCCCGGAAGGCGGCATGCGCGGCGGCTCGCCGCCCCCGCCGCGGCGCCCGAACAGGTCGTTCAGGCGGCGGTTGAAGCTGCGCCACAGCTCGTCGAGGTCGGGTGGGCCCTGGTTGCCGCCGGGGCCGCGGTTTCCGCCCTGGCGCCCCCAGTTCGGGTCGTTCAGCGACATGGATGCTCGACTACAGAGAGATCAGTTCGGCAGAAGGGTTGCGCGCTGGCCGCGTCTTGGCGGCCTCGGTGATCGCGCCTCGCAGTTCGGCGAGGCCGGCGCCGGTGCGCGCGCTCATAAATACGCGGCGAATCCTACCATACTCGTCGCGCTCGACGCCCGGTTGCAGGCCGGACAGGTCGCCTTTGTTCCAGACCAGGATCTGCGGGATGTCGCCGGCGCCGATTTCGGCCAGCACCTTGTCTACTTCCGCCGCCTGCTGGTCGCGCACCGACGACGCGCTGTCCACCACGTGCAGCAGCAGGTCTGCGCGCACGGTCTCTTCGAGCGTGGCGCGGAACGCCGCGACCAGCCCGTGCGGCAGCTGGCAGATGAATCCGACCGTGTCGGAGACCACCACCGCGCCCGTCTCCGGCAGCCAGATGCGGCGCGTGGTGGTGTCCAGCGTGGCGAACAGCTGGTCCGCCTCGCGCGCCTTGGCATGCGCCAGCGCATTGAACAGCGTGGACTTGCCGGCGTTGGTGTAGCCCACCAGGGATACCGAGAGCACGTCGCGCCGCGCACGCAAGCGGCGCTGCACTTCGCGGCGGTTGCGCAGCTGCTCGAGCTTGTCGTGCAGCACGCGCACCCGCTTGCCGATGGTGCGTCGGTCCAGTTCGATCTGCTTCTCGCCGGGGCCGCCGGTCTTGCCCAGGCCGCCGCGCTGGCGCTCCAGGTGGGTCCAGCCGCGCACCAGGCGCGTCGACAGGTGCTCCAGTTGCGCCAGTTCCACCTGCAGCTTGCCTTCGCTGGTCTGCGCGCGCTGCGCGAAGATCTCGAGGATCAGCCCGGCGCGGTCCATCACCCGGCATTGCAGTTCGCGCTCCAGGTTGCGCTCCTGCGCGGGCGAGAGCTGGTGGTTGAAGATCACCGTGCCGGCGTTGAGCGCCGCCACCGACAGGCCAATCTCGGCCACTTTGCCGCTGCCGGCGTAGAGCTTGGCGTCGGGCCGCTCGCGCCGGCCGCGCACCTGCGCGTGGCGCCGCACGCCCGCGCTCATCGCCAGGTGCGCCAGTTCTGCGGCGCTGTCCTCGAAGCCTGCGTCGCCGAAATCCAGGCAGACGAGCACTGCCGCCCGGTTGTCCGGCGCGCGGGCGGGGATCAAGCGTCCTTTTCTGCTTCGACGCCGAGGCTGACGGCGCGCGAGGGCACGACCGTGGAGATGGCGTGCTTGTAGACCATCTGCGTGACCGAATTGCGCAGCAGCACCACGTACTGGTCGAAGGATTCGATCTGCCCCTGCAGCTTGATGCCGTTCACCAGGTAGATCGAGACGGGAACGTGTTCCTTGCGCAGGGTGTTCAGGAACGGGTCTTGTAGCAGCTGCCCCTTGTTGCTCATGTTATTGCCTCACTTGCGTGGGGTGGAGGGACACTTTAATGGTTTCCACCCTGCTTTTCTAGACCGGCGTGGTCGGCGGCGCCACGTCGCCACACTGCGCGCGGTGGCGCAACGCGTGGTCCATCAGCACGCAGGCGAGCATCGCTTCGGCGATCGGGGTGGCGCGGATGCCGACACAGGGATCGTGGCGCCCCGTGGTCTCGATGCGGGTCGCCTTGCCTTCGACGTCGATGGTGCGCCTCGGCAAGCGGATGCTCGAGGTGGGTTTGAGCGCGATCGACACGGTGACCTCCTGCCCGCTCGAGATGCCGCCGAGGATGCCGCCGTTGTTGTTGGAGAGAAACCCCTGCGGCGTCATCTCGTCGCCGTGCTCGCTGCCCTTTTGCTCGATCGCCGCGAAACCCGCGCCGATCTCCACGCCCTTCACCGCGTTGATCGACATCATCGCCGCGGCGATGTCGGCGTCCAGGCGCCCGTACACCGGCTCGCCCCAGCCCACCGGCACTCTTTGCGCCACTACGTTGACGCGCGCGCCGCACGAATCGCCGCTGTCGCGCAGCTGGTCCATGAACTTTTCCAGTTCCGCGACAATGCCGGCATTCGGGGCGAAGAACGGGTTGGCGTTCACCGCCTCCCAGTCCTGGAACGGAATCCTGCGCGGCCCGAGTTGCGAGAGATACCCCCGCACCCACACGCCGTAGCGCCCGGACAGCCATTTTTTCGCGATCGCGCCGGCGACGACACGCACCACCGTCTCGCGCGCCGACGCGCGCCCGCCGCCGCGCGCGTCGCGGATGCCGTATTTCTGCCAGTACGTGTAGTCGGCGTGACCGGGCCGGAATTTCTGCGCTATCGCCGAGTAGTCCTTGGAGCGCTGGTCCTCGTTGCGGATCAGGAAGCCGATCGGCGTGCCGGTGGTCCTGCCTTCGTACACGCCGGAAAGGATTTCCACCGTGTCGGTTTCGCGCCGCTGCGTGACATGGCGCGAACTGCCGGGCTTGCGCCGGTCGAGCTCCTGCTGCAGGTCCGCCGCCGACAACTCGAGCCCCGGCGGGCAGCCGTCCACCACGCCGCCGTAGGCGGGCCCGTGCGACTCGCCGAAAGAGGAGACGCAATACAGAGTGCCGAAGGTGTTGCCGGACATGCCGAAGATTCTACACGCGGCCCTCGAAGAAGCGCCGCGTCTCGAACACGCTCTTCGGCAGCGCCTTGCCGTTCAGACGCAGGCTGCGCTTGAGCACGAAATCGAACAGCAACGGATTGTGCGCGCGGATCTCGCTCAGCACCGGCGCCGCCGCCGCATCGAGCAGGCCGAGCGAGACGATGAAATCCACCGAGAAGATCGGCATCAGGCCGGGCAGCGGGTAGTCCGAGCCGTTCAGCAGCCGCGCGTGCCAGTCCTCGCGCGCGAGCACGCGCGCGAGCGTGCCGCCGGCGCGGTTCACCTGCGTCAGCGCGGAGATGTCGCCGTAGAGGAGCCTGGCGTTGCGCGGCTCGTCCATCAGGCGCGCGAACAGCTCGAAGCTGTCGAGGAGCGGACCGTTGGGTCCCTGGTCGAGATCGCGGTCCCGGCCCATCGAGGCGCAATGCGCCACCACCACGCGCACGCCGGCGTCCAGCGCGCGGCGCAGGCGCAGGGGATTGCCGTAATCCTGGATGTCGGTGCCCAACACCGCGCGCTCCAGGCCCGCGTGCGAGATGAGCGGCAGTTTGAGCCGCGCCGCTGCGCTGTAAAAGCGGTCGCAGAGTGGCGAACCCGGGTCCATGCCCATCGCCGCGGGCAGCCACTTCACGGCGCGCGCGCCCTCGCGCTTGGCGCGCTCCAGCGCCTGCACGCAGTCGGCGCGGTAGGGATGCACCGAGGCGGCCCATTCGAAGTATTTCGGGTGCGCGCCCGAGGTGTCGCGGGCATAGGCGTCGGGCACGTAGAAGCCGGAGCGCTCCGACAGCACTTCGCCGCGCTCGCCGTGCGCGCGGTCGAAGGCGAACAGCAGCAGTTTCGCGCCAGGCCGCAGGCCGTCGACCAGGTTCCTCATGCGCTCGACGTAGGCCCGGTCCACGCTGCCCGGCGCCTCGTGCGCGCATCCCGCGTTGAGGAAGAACAGGCGCCGCGCGTACTCGCCCGGGTTGAGCAGGCTCTGCATGCGAGGATTGACCACCACGCCGCCGCCCGAATCGCCCGTGCCGGCCAAGTGCGCGTGCGCGTCCCAGACCTGCGCGCAATCGATGCCGTCCCAGGCAGCCTCGACCAGCGCGTGCTCGGCGAGTCGGCGCGGCAGGCGCGCGAGGCAGGGGTTCCACAGCCCCTGCTCGGGCCACAGGCGCCAGGCCGCAAAGCCGGCCGCGGCAAGAGCCGCGCCGCCGGCTAGGAGGAACTTCCTACGCGGGCCAATTCTTGATGTATCCCTTGAGCATCTTGTTCTCGAAATCCTGCTCTTCGAGCACTGCCTTGGCGACATCCCGGAACGAGATCACGCCGATCAGCTTGCCGTCCTGAAGCACGGGCAGGTAGCGCGCGCCCGAGTCGATCATGGTGCGTCGCAGGTCGTTCACTTCCATGTCCGGGGCAGCGGTCACCGGGTCGCGCACCATTATGTCGCCCACGCGCACGTCGCCGATGGCGCCGCTGCGCTGGGCGAGCGACTGCAGGATTTCGCGGAACGTGAGCATGCCCACCATGCGGCCCTGGTCGAGGACCACCAGCGAGCCGAGGTTCTGCTCCGACATGGTCCTGACCGCATCCACCGCGCGGCCTGCCGGTTCGATGCTGAGCAGCCGGTTGCCCTTGACGCGCAGGATCTCCTTGACTTGCATGTCGACCTCCCGTGGCCGGACTGCTCGTACCAT
>Ga0247727_10013154_pt1 | contig 14021 bp, 10 predicted proteins | sample WisWelCaveWW1625_FD_202498 | JGI IMG/M metagenome (GOLD analysis project Ga0247727, IMG submission 202498) | Biofilm microbial communities from Wishing Well Cave, Virginia, United States - WW16-25 | ecosystem: Environmental > Aquatic > Deep subsurface > Groundwater > Cave microbial mat | place... | reverse complement strand
ACATGTACTATTGCCATCAGAAAGTCGGGCGCATCGATGCCGCGAAAAGCGATCCAGGAAGTGTTACCCATGTCCCCGCACGGGTGTAACCCATGTCCCCGGTCTATACAGGGGGTCCCCCAGACTCAAACAAACTTCTCAGGGCGGGTGAGTGGGAAGAGGAACATTGTTTCCAGAGAGTTTTTCAGCACGCTGCTGGCGGCGAGCGGGCAGCTCACGTTGACCAGGCGACTTTGGTTACTGTAAACTCTCGTCGCTGCTGGCAGCATCACGCACATCGTTTTGAAAGGAGACACAGCCATGGAAGTCGGATCCCTCATTCGCGCCCAATTGCAGGGCTCCCACCAGATCCTCGAAGGCACCATGCAGGACGTGACAGCCGAACAGGCCCACTGGGCGCCGCCGGGCAAGGCGATCCCGCTCGGCGCCACCTACGCTCACATCCTGGTCGCAGAGGACGGGCTGGTGAACGGAATGGCGAAAGGCGCGGCGCCGCTGCTGGCGACGAGCTGGGCCGGCAAGACCGGCATGAGCGAGCCGCCGCCCGGCCCCGGCGCCGGCTGGGACGAGTGGGCGCGCACGGTCAAGGTTGACCTTGGCCAGATGAACGAGTACGCGAAGGCGGTCTTCGCGAACACGGATGAGTACGTCGCCGCGCTCTCGGCGCAGGACCTGGAGCGGTCGCTGGACCTCTCGGGCTTCGGGCTGGGACAGCAGACGCTCGCCTTCTTCCTGGGCGGCCTAGTGAGGCAGCACGTCGACCATCACTGCGGCGAGGCCTCTTGCCTGAAGGGGCTCCAGGGCGCCAAGGGCTACCCATTCTAACGCCCGCGCCAACTTGATCCGGGGGCAAGCGCAGCGCTCAGGTCACCCTGAGCCCTCGCCTTCGCTCAGGACAGGCTCCGCGAAGGGTCTGGCCCCTCGCGGGGCGCGAGATGCTTCGCTAGCGCTCAGCATGACAGTTTGCGAGGCCCCGATCTGCTGAGCGCCGCCCGTCCATACTGATTAAGTTGCCTGGGCACTAGCGCCGCGCCTTCGCAGACCGAGAGGGGCGTTCTCGTCGACCGAGGCGGGAACGCCCCTCTGTTATCATGTCCCCGTGAGCTGGCTAAACGTCCTGCGGCAGATCGACGAGCAGCGCTGGGAGTTGCCGGCCGATTACAAGCCTGGTATGCGCGTGCCCGCCCTCATCTTCGCCAACCGCCCCATGCTCGAAGCGATGGAGGGCGACCAGGCGATTGAGCAGGCGGCGAACGTCGCCATGCTGCCGGGCATCGTCGGGCGGTCGCTGGCGATGCCGGACATCCACTGGGGCTACGGCTTCCCGATCGGCGGCGTCGCCGCGACGCGATTGGACGACGGCGTCGTCTCGCCCGGCGGCGTCGGCTTCGACATCAACTGCGGCACCCGGGTCATCGCCACCGCCCTGACCGAAGACGAGGTACGACCCATCCTCAGGGAGCTAATCAACCAGCTCTACCGCGATGCGCCGCCTGGCCTGGGCGGCCACGGCTTCCTGCGCGTGACGCCCGACGACCTCGACCGGCTGATGGTGGAAGGGGCGGCCTGGATGGTGGAGCGCGGCTACGGCGAACCGGACGACCTGGACGCCACCGAGTCGCGCGGCTGCCTGCCGGGGGCCGACCCCGCCGCGGTGTCCGGCCGCGCGCGGCACCGCGGGCTGGCGCAGCTCGGCACCATCGGCTCGGGCAACCACTTCCTCGAGCTGCAGGTCGTCGAGCACCTCTACGACGAAAAGGTGGCGCGCGCCTTCGGGCTGCAGGGGCTGGGGCAGGTCATCGTCTTCTTTCACTGCGGCTCGCGGGGCTTCGGTCACCAGGTCTGCCAGGACTACCTGCGCGTGATGGAAGACGCCACCGAGAAGTACGGCATCGATCTGCCCGACAAACAGCTCGCCTGCGCGCCGGTCGCCTCGCCGGAGGGCCAGGCGTACCTGGCGGCGATGGCCGCGGGCGCGAACTTCGCCTGGGCCAACCGCCAGGCGATCACCCACCAGATCCGGCGCGCCATCATGAAGGTGACCAGCCGCCGCCAGGAGGACCTCGGCCTGCGCCTCGTCTACGACGTGGCGCACAACATTGCGAAGATCGAGCGCCACCGCCTCAACGGGCGCGAGGTGACGGTCTGCGTCCACCGGAAGGGCGCGACGCGCGCCTTCCCGGCCGGCCACCCGGACGTGCCGCCTCGCTACCGGGACGTCGGCCAGCCGGTGCTGATCCCGGGCGACATGGCCCGCTACTCCTTCCTCGCCGTGGGCACGCAGCGGGCGATGGACGAGACCTGGGGCTCCACCTGCCACGGCGCCGGCCGCCTGCGCAGCCGCGGCGCGGCGAAGCGACTGCTCGCCGGCGTCGACGTAGCGAAGCGGATGGAGGCGCGCGGCATCGTCGTCCGCGCGCAGAACCCGCGCGAGCTGGCGGAGGAGGCCCCGGAGGCGTACAAGGACGTCGCCGACGTCATCGACGTGCTGGAGCGCGCGGGCATCTCGCGTCGCGTCGCCCGCATGCGGCCGATCGGCGTGATCAAGGGGTAACGGTGGCCTTGAGGCTGGAAGCTGGAAGCTCGAGGTTCGACGTTCGATTTCTTTTCTCTGCTCAAGCCTCCAGTTTCCAGCCTCAAGGATTCCGCACTAGCGCAACCATCGTGAACCTATGTTGAGTTCCTTCAAGATCGGGAAAATCGCCGGCATCGAGATCGGCGTGCACTGGAGCTGGCTGCTCATCTTCGCGCTGATTACGTACTCGTTCGCCAACGACATCCTGAAGGAGTACTTCGAAGACTGGTCCGCGACGCAGCGGTGGACGGTCGCGGTGCTCGTCGCGGTGATATTCTTCGCGTCGATCCTGCTACACGAGCTGTCGCACTCGCTCGTCGCCAAGGCGCGGGGCATCCCGGTGAAGGGGATCACGCTCTTCGTCTTCGGCGGCGTCTCCAACCTGGAGCGCGAGGCGCGGACCGCCGGCGAGGAGTTTCAGATCGCCGTGGTCGGGCCGCTGACGAGCCTGCTCATCGGCGCCGTGTTCGCGATCCTCTGGGTGGCGTTGCGCGTCCCGGCCCCGGAGGTAGCCGCGATCGCCGGCTACCTGGCCATCGTCAACGGCGCGATCGCCGCGTTCAACATGCTGCCCGGCTTCCCGCTGGACGGTGGCCGCGTCTTCCGCTCCATCGTCTGGTGGCGCAACCGCAACCTGCTGCGCGCGACGCGCATCGCGGCGCGAATGGGCGAGATCGTCGCCTTCGTCCTCATCGCCGGAGGCGGGGTTCAACTCTTCTTCGGCAACCCCATCGGCGGGGTGTGGATGGCGCTCATCGGCTTCTTCCTGCGCAACGCCTCGGCCGGCAGCTACGAGCAGATGGTGCTGGAGGTCTCGTTGCGAGGCGTGACGGCGGGCGAGCTCGCTCGCGCCAACTACCTGACGGTAACCCCCGAGATCAGCGTCGCCCAGCTCGTCGACGAGCACATGCTAACCGGCCACGGACGCTGCTACCCGGTGATGGCCGTGCCGGACGGGGAGCTACTGGGCCTGATTACGCTGACCGACGTTCGCCGGCTCGAGCGAGGCCAGTGGCCGGCGACCAGCGTGTTCCGCGCGATGACGCCCTTCGAGCGGCTGCGCACCGTGGGGCCGGCGGAGCACGCCGCGAAGCTCCTCCAGATGATGGGCGAAGGCGACCTCAACCAGATCCCCGTCGTCGAGGGACGGTCGCTGCGCGGCATCGTCACCCGCGGCGACATCCTGCGGCTGATCCAGGTGCGCCGCGCCGTCACGCTGGAGGGGTGAGCGCCGTTTCCACGTGGCCGGTAGCGGCGACCTTCAGGTCGCCACGCTCGTCAGATATCGAAAAGCACCTGGACGCGGTAGCCGCCGTCTTCGCGCGCAATCTCCAGCAGGTGTTGGGTGACCGCCTTCACCATCACGTTGTGCGTCCGGTGGCGCTCCGGATCGAAGCGCTCGCCCCAGACGCGAGCGCGCAGGCGCTCCATCGATAGCTCCGCCACCTCGAACCGCCGGAAGACGAGGCCCTCTGTCTCCGTGAGGAAGACCAGCTCCAGCAGCCAGTCGACGAGCAGCGACTCGTAGCTCGCGCCTTCGATCGCGATCTCGCGCGACTCGCGCTCCTCGACGCCATCCAGCTCGAGGATGAGCGCGTACATCCCCTCGGCGGCGTTGGCGAACGCCTCGGCCAGCGTGCCGCCGCGCGCGATGACACCCGCCTCGGACGTGTGGTCGAGCGTTTCGTAGCGAGGGCTGGGCATGGGTCGCTGGTCGCTGGTCGCTGGTGAGACTACGGGTGCTCCACGTCGATGGCGAGCCGGTACGGCTCGTCGAGCGCAGCGACCCGGAAGTCGACTTCCTCGCTCAGCCCGAGGACGTAACTCACCACCGCCTCGAAGTCGCCGATACGCTCCACTTCCAGCAGCGCCGGGAGGCCGGGGGTGAGCTCGCCGGTGGAGAAAGTGGGATTACCGTCGTCGTCATGGGCGTTCGCCGGCTCGAAGCGCACCCAGAGGAACGCGTCGCCCGCGATCTCGATCGGCAATCCGGAAGGGTCAGCGACGATGGGCGGCTCGATGTACTCGAGGCGGTAGTCAGGGGGATTGCCGCTGAACTCGAAGACGATCCGGTCGAACCCATCGTGCCGGGCCGTCCTGACGTCCACCAGAAGGCCGATAGGCGGTACGCTTGAGCGGACCCCCAGCGTGCCCGCGACCGGTTCGCGCGCCCCTTCGAACGGCGTGGCGCCGGGCGAAGGCGTCGCCGGCGTCGGCTGCTCGTTGGGCGTGGCGGTCGCGGCGGGAGGAGTTGAGGTGGCGGTCGGCGCCGGGGCCTCGTCATCGCCGTCGCACGCGGCGAGCGCGAGGGCGAGCGACGCGAGGAGCGCCAGGTCGACGACGGTGGCGAGACGGGGCTTGGCGTGGCGCGGGATGGCGAACCTCCTACTCGAACGCGGCGAAAAGCTCTTTGAAGGCGCGCATCTGGCCGCCCTGCGTGGACGAAGGCACCAGGATGGGCGTCGTCACGCCGGCGGCATACCAGGCCTCGACGCCATCACGCACCTCCGCCACGTTGCCGAAGAGCGTCACGTCGCTGAGCCAGCGCTCGCTCATGATCGAGGCGACGCGGTCGCGATCGCCGGCCTTGGCGGCGTCGCTGATCGCTGACATCTCCTCCTGGTAGCCGGCCTCGGTCCAGTAGCGGTTGTAGTTCGGCAGCATGGCGTACCCGGTGAGCGTGCGGCGCATGACGGCGGCGGCGGCCGCCTTGTCGTCCGAGATGCAGGTGGGGATCATGTTGCCGACGAAGAAGTCGCCAGCGTGGCGCTTCTCCGGCGGCAGCTCGGCGAGCGACTCGGCCATGTGCGAACGCGACCCGTTCGCCCAGACGACACCCTCGGCGATCTCGCCGGCGAGGCGGACCATGCGCTTGCGCAGCGTGGCGAGAACAACGGGCGGCAGCTCGCCGGCGCCAGGCGAGGCCCGCAGCCGCTCGACGAAGCGGCGCATGTCGGCCAACGGCTGGCCGGGCTGGACGCCGAGCTGGGCGTGCACGGGGCCGTGGCTGACGCCGACGCCGAAGACGAAGCGCCCGCCGCTCAGCTCGTGGATCGACGAGGCGGCCTGGGCGAACTCCGACGGGTGGCGGGTGTAGATGTTGGCGATCGACGTGCCGAAGCGGATCTGCTTCGTCGTCAGGGCGAGGGCCAGGCAGAGGCCGAGGCCGTCGCCGAAGCTGGGGCAGTAGATGCCGGCGAAGCTCCGCCGCTCGATCTCGAGCGCCAGGTCGAGGGTCGCCTGGCGGCGGCCGGGCGCGGCGGCCAGGCTGAGGGCGGGTCGCTGAGTCACGTCGAGCCTGTGTTTAGGAAGGCTTGTCAGCCGAAAGATGCTTCGGGAGGCTAGCCCGCGCGCTCTTCTAGCAACGCGCGGATCTCCTTCACCGTGGCGTCGCGCCAGCTGGCCCAGGTGGGGCCGTTCTGGAACTCGATGTATGCCTGGATGATCCGCTTGCGCTCCTCCGGCGCCATCTCCGGCGTCAGCTTGCCGGTGATCTCGCGGAGCGCCGGCATCTGCTCGTTCGCCAGCGCGGGCCGCTCGATCCAGTGGGCCAGGTAGCGATGGTCGCGGGTGTAGAAGACGAAGGTCGGGATCGACTCGTGCTCGCCGTGGTGGAGGAACTCGGCCATGATGTCCTTGTGCTGGTCGCGGAAGAAGGCGCGCAGCTCCATGCCGCTCGCCTCGGCGACGCGCGCCATCACCGGCAGGCCGCGGAAGACGTCGGGACACCACGCCTCGCCCAGGGCGAGGCACTTCGCCGGCCCGTCCGGCCGCGCGACGAGGTCGCGCAGCGCGCGCGCGTCGTCGTCGCCGATGCGCGTGCCGTCGTAGTTCTCCTGGAAGCGCTCCTGGTTGCGGTCGACCGCCTGGAGCCACGTCTCGTAGCTCTGCCCCTGGGCGAAACGCTCCGGCGTGACGACGCTCTCCATCTGCTGAGCCATACCCCCGCTCCTTTCCGCCGTCCGGCGTTCGATTCCGCCGCAGCGTAGCACGCTCGCCGGAGGCGCGACAAGGCGGCTGGTGAGCAAGAGGAGGGGCGCACGGCCTCTTCGACTCCGCCCTGAGCAGGCGTGCGCCCCTACGGTTCGTTGCCTCGAAGCCTACGGCGTCGCTTGCGTCGCCTGGGCCGTTGGCGTCGGTTGGGGCGCCGCGGGCTGGGGGATGGCGAGGAGCGCGCTCAGCGGGATCACCCGCACCTGCGCGCCGAGGCTGTCCGCGACGTAGACGTTGTTCTGGGCATCGACGGCGATGCCGATGGGGCGCGTTGGCGTCTCGGCGGCGGCCAGCTTCCAGCTTGCCCGCCAGGCGCCAGTTGCGTCGAAGACGAGGACGGCGCCGTTCGCCGGGTCGGTCGCCAGGATGGTACCGTCCGCAAGCGCCACGATGTAGGCGCGGTCGGTGACGCCATGGCTGCCCCAGGTGCTGATGTAGAACTGGCTGACGAAGGTGAACTGGCGGTCGAAGCGTTGCACACGGCGGTTCCAGTAGTCGGCGACGAGGATATCGCCGTTGGGCGCGATGCTGATGCTGCTCGGCTCGTTGAACTGGCCCTCGCTGCGGCCGTCCACCCCGTACGCCTGGATCTCCTGTCCGTCCGGCGAGTACTTGACGACCCGCTTGTTGCCCGTGTCGACGACGAGCAGGCTGCCGTCGGCGTCGAACGCCAGATCGCGCGGCCCGAAGAGGCCCGATGCAAATACCTGGACGAACTCCAGGTCAGGGCTGAACTTCTGGATGCGATGGTTCCAGGTGTCGGCCACGTAGATGAACCCCTGGCTGTCGACGACGACGCCCCACGGTCCGTCCGCGGCGAACTCGCCGTCCCGGCCCGGGTCCAGGAATTGGCCGTCGCCGGAGCCGTGCTCGCCGAAAGCGTCCGTGGCGCCGCTCGCGGCCAGACGCTGGATGCGCTGGTTGAGCGTATCGACGACGTAGAGGTTACCCTCGGCGTCGAACGCCAGGTCGGCCGGCTGCGCGAACTCGCGCTCTCCGTCGCCCGGCCCGCCGATGATCGTCTGGGCGGCGGGATCGAGCACGCCCTCGAAGCTGGGGGTGGTGGTGGGCGGCGGGGTGACATCAGTCGGCTCGAAGTCGCCGAAGAAGTAGGCGACGCGGTCGGTGGACGACGTGGCGCCCGGCACCGTGCGGTCGATGAAGTAGTTGCGCCAGATCGAGGTGTAGTGGCCGGTGAAGAGGTCGCCCAGGAACTGGTCGACGTCGAGTCCGCTGTAGAACGTCGGGAACCACCACATATGGGTGTACTCGATCTTCTGCTCGACGTATTCGGCCCAGGGCTCCAGCTTGTCCTCGTTGCCCTTGCTGATCAGCACCACGCTGTTCCGCTCGGGCACGAACGAGCCCTGGAACTTGTCGTAGCCCACGTTGCGGTAGTTGCGGAGGTACCAGGGCCAGGGCCAGTCGTTCGTGTCTTCGCTGTTGTCCAGCACGATGCGAATGTTGTGTCCGACATCCAGGGCCTGGGCACGGTCTTCGATCGCGTCGCGGACCACCGTCAGGCCCGGCGAGCCCTGCGCGTAGATCAGGAGCTCCGGCGGCGAGTCGAGCGGGCCGCCCTGGTCGAAGGCGGCGGTGCCGCCGGCGCGGATCGTAAACACCAGGAACGCGGCGAAGAGCGCGATGGCCGCGACCTGGCCCGCCACCCGCCACGAGCGGCCGGCCGCCCAGACAACGACGCCCAGCGCACCCAGCGACGCGAGCCAGGCGAGCGCCGCCCACGGCGAGGTCGGGCCGACCGTCTGGAACACGATCGCGGCGACGATGGCGAAGACGGCGCCGTACGCCAACGGCAGCCACTGCGCCCACTCGTAAGGCGGCGGCTCCGGCTCCTTGCGAGCGGCCCGCCTGCGCGTCGCGCGCGGCTCGACGGGCGCGGCTTCCGGCGCCGCCCGCCGGCCGACCGACGACAGGATATCGTCGAGCACCTTCGCCCCGAGCAGGGCGAGTGGCAGCGCGATGTTGGCTGTCAACCAGGGCATTCGCTCTCCGGCCACGCTGAAGGCGAAGAGCATCGACAGCGTCCAGAAGATCAGGAATTTCGTGAAGCCGTCCATCGAGAGCAGCAGCACCGCCCCAAGCGCGATGAAGAACGCCGCGTGCACGTGATACTTCCCGACGAGCGGAATGCTGTCCGTGAAGAGGCTGAAGAGCAGGATCAGGAAGACGGCGGAGATGGTCAGGAGCTGCTGCTCCAGCCTCCCCTTGAACGCGTAGTAGAAGGCGCCCCCGATGGCGAAGACGAGCGGCAGGAACTCGTACACCGGCAGGAACATCAGATAGTAGTACTCCGGCTGGTTGCCCCGCTCCACGTACTGCTGCTGTAGCCAGTAATCGAGCGAGCCCCACGTACCGGTCCAGAAGCCGCCCTCGCCGGTCCAGAACCGTCCGCCGGACGTGACGTTCCAAAGGTCGCCGCCTTCCGTGAGGAAGCTGGTGTAGAACAGGAAGAACGGCAGGTAGAAGATCAGCGCGCTCCAGCCCCAGACGCGCGGGTTCCAGAGCAGCCCGATGTACGCTGTCGCGATGATGGTGATGAACACCGTCGTCATCATCATCGACCGTTCGCCCATGTAGCCGCCGTCCTCGACGAACGGCAGCTTCTGGACGGCCGCCGCGAACTGCGGCAGCGCGAACGTGCCCATGATCACGACCAGGTGGCCGGACGCCGGCAGGCTGTCCAGCGACCAGCGCCGTCGGACCCGCTCCAGCAGCGGCCAGAGCGCGGCGACGAGCCAGGCAGTCGGCAGGAGCACGGCGTAGGCGAGCGCCACCTCCGCCCGGGACAGCTCTCGGGACGCCCGCAGCTGGTCGACGAGGTCGTTGGCGAGCCGGATCTCCAGGAATGCCAGGAAGACGGCGGTGGTGATGAACGTCGTCTCCTTGGTCACGAAGCCCAGCATGAGGAAGAGCGGCACGCCGTAGAGGTAGGCCTGCTTCTGCTCCTTGAGGTAGCGCCAGATGACGATCGCCAGCCCGAAGGTGAAGAAGGCGATGTGGGCGTCGTAATGGGCGAAGCGGCTCAGGTAGAGCAGCACCGGCGACACCGCGATGAGCAGCGCCGCGAAGAGCGCGCCGGTGCGCCCCAGGAAGTCGCGCAGGAAGTAGGGCATCGCTACCAAGGCCGTCCCGAAGAGGGCGGGCAGCAGCCGGCCCGTCACGTCGCTGTCGCCGAGGAACGGGAGCTTGTAGATGGCGGCCGTGATCATGATGTGGAACGGCCCGTGGTAGACCGGGTCGTGCTCGTACCCCTTGCCCTCGGCCAAGAGCCAGGAGTACCAGGAGTGGATGCCTTCGTCGTGGTGGTAGGCGCGGACGTCCAGGTTCCAGAGCCGCATCACCAACGCCACGCCGACCAGCGCGACGAAGAGCCCCACTTCCCAGTAGCGCACCGCGAGCCCGCTGAGGCGCTCGCGTTCAAACTGGCGGTCGCCCCAGTACGTCCGTAGCCGGTCGGCGGTGGTAGCCATGCGTTACTCCCGGCTGACCTCGATCAGCGCACCGGGCTTCACCTTGTAGATGGCGACCTCCCCGTGCTCGAAGGCGGGCTCGGGCTCGAAGAGCTGGCTCATCTCGGGCACGGTCACGCCACCATACTCCTGCCGCTCGAGGGCGCCCACGTAGACGTAGCGGATTCCGTACTTCTGAATGACTGCTCGCACCTCGTCCGGGTTGTCGCTCTGGTAGAGCGTCTGCAGATCCTCCGGCCGGCCGGCCTGGGGTTCCCTCGTGCCGCGCCACTGATCCTGGTGGCCCGGCCACTGGAGCGGCGTCGGCAGCCCGGTGGCGGCGGAGACCCGACCGCTATCAGAATAATCGTCACCCAGCGCCTCGGCAATCACCGGCTGCCCCTCGAGACCGGCCAGGTAGGCGATCGCCGCGTACTCGTCCGGGTTGCCTCGCTTCAGGTAATCGAGGCCGTCGAGCGAGCGGACGGTGTTGAAATTGTTCGTGCGGTTGAAGGTGGCCAGCAGCGGGTAGGCGAATGCCGCCAGCAGCACGACGGCGGCAAATCCGGCCCAGACGCCTCGCCAACTCAGGGCGCTGCCAGGCGCCCCTTCGACGCGGGGGGTGGCGGCGCGCCACAGCAGCAGGGCCGAACCGCTCACCAGGAAGGCCGTCGCGCCGAGCGAGAGCCCGCCGAGGAAGCCGCCCAGCAGCCCTCGCGTCACGACGATGCCGATGATCGCGCCGAACAGCGTGAACGCGACGACGGCGAGCTCGCCTAACGACCAGCCGCCCAGCGATCGCTCGAACGTCAGCGACTTCGGCACGCCGACCGAGGGCGCCCGCCAGCCGCGCGCCAGCTCGTACAGGGCGAGGCCGCCGGCGACGCTGAGCAGCAGCCATGCCTGGTAGTAAAGCTTGAAGATCGTGTTCATGCGGCTGTCGAAGCCGTCTTCGATGTAGACGAACTCGCAGCCCAGGATGAGCAGCGCGGCGGTACCGGCGAGCGCGAGCGCGAAGACGTGGCCCAGGCGCTCCTCGGCCGACTCGCGAGCCGCCTCGACCTCGTGGACGAAGGCGAGCACGAGCAGACCCAGTGCGCCGCTGAGCGCGAGCGCCGTCAGCCAGTTCCAGCCGCGGTCGGCGAAGCTGCCGCCGAAGCTGCCGCGCATCTCGTTTGGCTGGAACGCGTTCGGTAGCACGCCGAAGATCGCCGCCAGCCCGTCCCACACCAGCCAGACAGCGAAGACCGCCGCCGCCGGCGCGAGCGCCCAGAGCGCGGCGTTCAGCGTCACCGGCTGGCCACTGCGGCTCAGTCGCCAGACCGCGTAGGGCAGGACAAGCACGGCGAACGGCCCCCAGATGAGCAGCGTATGGAAGAGGCCGCTGCCGGCGCCGGCCTCGGCGGTGAAGCCCGAGGCCTGGCTGTCGAAGCCTCCGAAGAAAAACGGCGCGTAGGCGATGAACGCGACCAGGTAGAGCGGCAGCGCGAAGAGCAGCGCGTCCAGCCCCGTCCACCACGACCAGCGCTCGGCGAGGAGGCGGTTGCGCGCGAGCGCGACGAGCAGCACCAGGAACGCCATCGTCGGCATGTCCCAGGTGTTGAGGAAGGAGAGCCCTCCCAGGACCAGTCCGAACGCCACGAGCGAGAGCGGGCGCTCCAGCCAGTAGACGAGGTCCAGCGGGCCCTCCGAGCGCAGCAGCGCCAGCGCCGCCCCCGCCGCCAGCAGCACGAAGGGGATCGACATCACATGGGGGTGGAGGTCGCCCAGCAGGAAGCTGAAGAAGGGGAACTCATGGATGCCGCGGCCGCCGTCCAGGATGCGCGTGGCGTGCCACCACTGCCAATGGGTGTCCGGGTACCAGCGCGAGCTATCGTAGGCGTACAGGGTCAGTTGCTTAGTACTGGGATCCTGGATGCCTACCCAGTTCCAGAAGCTCGCCGTGCCGACCTCGTGCGCGGCGAACCACTCGAGCAGCCCCTCCAGGTTGCCCATCACGACCAGCAGCAGTCCGGCGGCGAAGCCGAAGACCATCGGGCGCCAGGGCGGCTTCGCCGCCGCCGGCGGGGCGTCGATCTCGCCTTCGGTCGCGGCAGGTGTTTCGCGCGCGGCGGCGAGGTTGTAAACGAGGCTGAAGACGCCGGTGACGGCGAGCGCGGCGATCATCGCCAGCCCCAGGTTGAAGCCGACGCTCGTCTCCAGGCCGCTCAGCCGCGTCATGATCGAGACGATCAGGTAGCCGAAGTAGTAGTAGGCGACGTTTGAGCCGGCGAGCCACGGGTCTTCCGGGGGGAAGTGCTCGGCGCGGGTGACGGCGTTGAGGAACATGAAGTCCATCGGCTTCTCGGTGCCGGCGATCTCCGGCACATAGGAGCGCAGGTAGGCGGCCATGACGAACGCCAGGAAGAAGAGCACCTCGACCGCGACGATCAGCCGCAGGTGGCCCCGGGCGAACGACAGCAGCTCGTCGCGCCGGCGCCAGAACAGCCAGGCCGCGGCGGCGGCGACGAAGAGTAGCGCCCAGACGATGCCAGCGGTCGTGTTCGGCAGGACGCGCATCACGTTCAGCACCCAGAAGACGTAGCCCAGCAGAAGCAGCGCGAACGGCTTCGAGAGGGCGTAGCCGCGGTCGGGCAGGCGGCCGAAGAGGGCCAAACAGAGGGGCAGGGCCGCCAGGCCAACGACCTGGCACATCACCCACCAAACAAGCGTCTCGGACATACAGCGATCCAGAAGGTAACGCCGGGCGGGGCGTTATCCTAACATAAAGAGCATATCGGGAAGGCGAATTCTAGCGGAAGAGGGCGTCGACGAACGCCTCGGCCGAGAAGGGCGCCAGGTCCTCCGGCTCCTCGCCGGTGCCGACGAAGCGCACCGGGATGCCGAGCTGGTCGCAGACGGCGAAGACGATGCCCCCCTTGGAGCTGCCGTCCAGCTTCGTCAGGCATACCGCGGTCACCTCTACTGATTCGGCGAAGGCGCGCGCTTGGATCAGCGCGTTCTGGCCGATGGTGGCGTCCAGCACCAGCAGCACCTCGTGGGGGGCGGACGGGTCCTTCCGCTCGATGATGCGGCGGATCTTCCGGAGCTCCTCCATCAGATTGAACTTGGTATGCAGCCGGCCGGCGGTGTCGATGATCACCGTGTCCACGTCGCGGCTCTCGGCGGCGCTCATCGCGTCGAAGACCACCGCGCCGGGGTCGGCGCCCTGCTTGTGGGCGACCACCTCCGCGCCGACCCGCTCTCCCCACTCGCGCAGCTGCTCGATGGCGGCGGCACGGAAGGTGTCGGCGGCGGCGATGATGACCCGCTCGCTCTGGGCGCGATAGGCGTGCGCCAGCTTGGCGATGGTGGTCGTCTTTCCGGTGCCGTTGACGCCGAGGACGAGGACGACGGCGGGGTGGGGCGGCTCGGCGCCGTTCGGCGACCAGAGGTGGCCGTGGCCCTGCGGCGTCGCGATCAGCTCGATCAGGGTCGAACGGAGGGCGGCGCGCACCTGGACCGGCTCGCGGAGCCGCTCACGCTCGACCTGGCCGCGCACCTCGGAAAGGATCTTCTCGGTCGTGGCCACGCCGACGTCGGCGCCGATGAGCAGCTCCTCGAGCTCGTCCCAGAGTTCGTCGTCGACCTTGGCCCGGTCGAAGAGGCCGGCGATCTGGCCGAACCAACTCCGGCGCGTGCGCTCGAGCGCCTGCTCGGTACGCTCGGCGACGGCTTCGGCGCTTTCGAGCGCGCCGGCGTCCGGCGCTTCGATAGACGTGCCACGGCGGAAGAAACGGAGCAGGGCGGGGCCTCCTGAGTGTGGACTGCCCATCGATGGTAGCGCGAGGCGCGTCGGAGGGGCAACGGGGGGCGGCGCCGTGATTTGATCCCCGTTGGTGGGTACGTTTTGAAATCTGTCAGGGGGCGAGTCTTCCTTGAGTGTGGCCACCCGCTACGCGGCCAGCTCTCGCAGGTCGTGCACGGCCTCGCCGTTGTACAGC
>Ga0247727_10013153_pt1 | contig 14023 bp, 13 predicted proteins | sample WisWelCaveWW1625_FD_202498 | JGI IMG/M metagenome (GOLD analysis project Ga0247727, IMG submission 202498) | Biofilm microbial communities from Wishing Well Cave, Virginia, United States - WW16-25 | ecosystem: Environmental > Aquatic > Deep subsurface > Groundwater > Cave microbial mat | place... | reverse complement strand
CGGCAAGCGCCTCCTCCACTGCCACGGTCAGCCGGCCGAGGTCGGGTGGCCGCCAGTCGGGACTGAAGAAGTAGAGCAGGGCGCCCGCATGCCGCGCCTCGACTGCCGGCAGCATCGCCGTCTCGGAGTCGCTGGCGGGCTGGGCGAGGGCTGCGACGGCCGGGTGCCATCCCAGAAGTCGGGGTCTGACCCCGATTTCCACGAAGCCGAGGCTCGCCGCGAGGACGGCGACAACCGTGCGGGAACCGGACACGCCGGGAGTCTAGCATGGCCGGTTTGATCGATCGCCGCCGGCGTTTGCGCGGTGGCGGCTGCGGCCGGGCGGCAATAGGTAGCGCCCATGGCGCTCGACGACAGCGACGAGGGCTTCCACGACTGGCCGGCCGACTGCGACACGACGTGGAAGGAGAACTGGTACTGGAACCTGGCCGACCGCCGCGCCGGCGTGTGGGGCTTCTGCCACGCCTCGTTCGTGCGCACCGAAGCGAAGGCCGTGTTCGCGGCCTGCTTCATGGTGGACGGGCGCGTGCGGTTTCATCGAAACGAGGCCGCAATCGGGGCGTCTCCCGAGTTCGACGACGGCACGCTGCGCGTCCGCATCGTGACGCCGCACCAGCATCACCAGATCCGCGTCGAGACGCCCGAATACGGCCTCGAGCTCGACTACCGTGCCCGCTTCGCGCCGTTCAGCTACTCGGGAAGAAGGATTGCGGCCAACCGCCAGGCGATCCCGCATCTGCGACTGAAGCGCTACGAGCAGGGCATGCGCGTGACGGGAACCTGCACGATGAAAGGCGGGGACAGTCCCCTGGCGGGGACGGTCCCCATTGGGATCGACTGTTTGGGGCACCGCGATCATAGCTGGGGCAGGCGCGACGAGAGCCGCATCGACGGATGGAACTGGGCGGCGGTGCAGCTCGAGAACAAGACGATCAACCTGACGCGCTCGTTCAGCGGTGAGAGCTTCAACGTCAACGGCTTCGTGTCGGGTCCTGACGGCAACACGGGCGTCGTCGAAGTGGAGTTCGAGACCCTCGAGACCGAGGCCGACGGGCGCACGCCGGTGGCCACCCGATATGCCTTCCGCGACGAGCGCGGCGATCGGTGGCACCTGCGTTCCAGGCGTTTCTCGGATCTGTTCGAGCCGCTGCGCGAGCTGCGCGCGAGGCAGAAGACGATCATCTTCGAGAATTTTGCCGACTATGAGCTGGAGGAAACCGGCGAGAAGGGCTGGGGGATCGACGAGTATCAGCGGTCGCGCAGGTAGACCATTTCGACCACGGCGCTGTTCGGGCGGCGGTCGCTGCGGCGCATGCGGCTCTGCACGCTGAAGCCGCAGCGCTCGAGAATGCGCAGCGATGCGGCGTTCGACGATCGCACCACGGCGCGCAGGCGATCGAGCGAGAGCTTTTGGTAGGCGAGCGGGCAGACCATCGCGACCGCTGCGCCCGCGATGCCGCGTCCCCAGTACGCCTCGCCGATCCAGTAGCCGATCTCGCCGGTGCGCGGCGAGTTGGCGGTGACGACATCGATGCTGATGCCGCCGACGGCGAGCCCGTCCACATCGATGGCAAGCTGCAGTCCGCACTCGCGGCCGCCGATGCAGCGCGAGATCCAGGTGCGCGCAGCGGCAGCCGTGTAGGGCCGCGGAAAGCGCGCGCGCAGATTGGTCCAGACGTTGCGGTTGTCGGCGTTGGAGGCCAGCGACTCGGCATCGCCGAGCTGCCAGGGCCTCAGTGCAAAACCGTCGCCTTCGAGACCTTCGAGAATGGATCCGCCGTTCGCCATTGCCACCTTGCCCACACCCCTCTCCGCCACGGCCGCGCTGCCGGCGTCCGGCGACGAGCACGGAGTCTAGCAACCCGTGGCCGCGCCGGGAAGTCGCCGGGTGCCGCTTTGCATCCGGGCGGCGAAACGACGAGGAAAGCCCCCCATGTCCTACGAACACATCACCTATGAAGTCACGGACGGCATTGCCACCTGCACGCTGTCGCGGCCCGAACAGCTCAACGCCTATACGCCGCGCATGGGGATCGAGCTGCGCGACGCGATGTTTGCAGCGGCGGCCGATGACGCCGTGCGCGCCATCATCCTGACCGGAGCGGGCCGCGGCTTCTGCGCGGGCGCCGACATGAAACTGCTCGGCGCCTTCAGCGGTGCGGGCCGCATGACCGACGCGGGCAGTCTGCCGAAGGTCACGCACCCGGAGCCGCCGGGTCCGACGCGTCCGGACGTCCAAACCGAGTACAGCTACCTGCTGTCGATCCCGAAGCCGATCGTCGCTGCGATCAACGGGCCGGCCGCCGGAGTCGGCTTCGTGTTTGCGCTGTTCTGCGACATCCGTCTGGCGGCAGCGTCCGCGCGCATGGGCGCGATCTTCTCGCGGCGCGGCCTGATCGCCGAATATGGCATCAGCTGGATCCTGCCGCGGCTGGTCGGGCTGGCCAATGCGAACGACATCCTGTTCTCGGGACGGCTGGTGACGGCGGCCGAGGCCGAGCGCATGGGACTGGTCAGCCGCGTGATCGACGACGCCACTTTCATGAACGAGGTTCGCGACTACGTGCGCGAGCTCGTGCGCCGCGCATCGCCGCGCTCGATCCGTGTGATGAAGCGGCAGATCTACGAGGACCAGACCGGTACGCTCGCCTCGTCGGTCGAAGTCGCGCTGCACGAGATGCACGAAAGCCTGCGCTCGGAAGACTTCAAGGAAGGCGTCGCGCACTTCGTAGAAAAGCGCGAACCGCGCTTTTCGGGGCGTTAGGCGGCGCGCACCAGATCGACGAAGTCTGGCGGCAGGACCCAGTCCGCTCGTCCGATGTGCTGCCAGCTGAAGGTGCGGACGAGCTCGGAAGCCGGCACGGGCGCCGGCCGGTCGATGAGCCCCAGCGAACAGGCAAGATAGCCCACCAGTTGCGGCGCGCCTGCCCCAGCCTCGCGCAATGAACGCAGCGTCAGCGACGAATCTCGCTTCGAGAGTTTCTCCCCCGCCGCGTTGAGCACCATGGGAACATGCGCATGGGATGGGCGCTCAGCACCGAGTGCATCCAGAAGCTGCAGCTGCCGCGCAGTCGAAGAGAGCAGGTCGGCGCCGCGCACCACCTCGTCGACGTGCATCAGCCAGTCATCGACGACGACGGCGAGCTGGTAGGCGTAGAGCCCGTCGCGGCGCTTGAGCACGAAGTCGCCGGCCACACGCTGCTCGATGTCGCCGTGCACGCGGTCGACGAAGCGTACCGGGTCGTCATGCACACGAAAGCGCAGCGCGGCCGCTCCCGCTTCGCGCAGATGGTTCTCGTACCAGTCGCTCGCCAGCCAAGCGGGCCGCGCCGATGCGGGGTAGGGCGCCTCTTCGTCTCCGGCCTGCGGCGCCGAGGCGATCGATGCCAGATCACGCCGCGACAGCGTGCAGGGAAAGAGTCGCCCTGCCTCGTGAAGCACGCGTAGTGCAGCTTCGTAGACGTCGGAGCGCTCGGACTGGACGTAGGGGCCGAAGGGGCCGCCGGCCTCGGGGTCTTCGTCCCAGTCGAGGCCGAGCCAGCGCAGATCCTCGACCGCGGCCGCGGCGGCGCCGGCGACGACACGCGGCGGATCGAGGTCCTCGACGCGCCAGACGAAGCTGCCGCCGCGCGAGCGAACCGACAGCCAGGCAACCAGCGCCGTGCGCGCGTTGCCCACGTGCAGGAAGCCGGTGGGAGAAGGTGCGTAGCGTCCGCGCGCCGTCACACGCGGCATCTTAGCTCGCGCCTCGTTCTGTGCGACAAGAACTCATGGAGCGACCGGGCAGCCGCGACCGTCTGGCCATCTTCGGATCGGCCCTGCTGTTCTCGACCGGTGGAGTCGCGATCAAATGGGTCGCTTTCGATGCGTGGGAGGTGGCGGGCCTGCGTGCGCTGCTGGCTGCGCTCGCCGTCCGCATCCTGATGCCGGGGCCGATCGCCTTCCGCGACAAGGCGGTGCTGCTGACCGGCATTGCGCAGGGCAGCGCGATGCTGCTCTTCGTGCTGGCCAACAAGACGACCACGGCGGCCAACGCGATCTTCCTGCAGTCGGGCGCGCCGCTGTACATTCCGCTGCTCGCCGCCAGCGTGCTCGGGGAGCGCACGACCAGGCGCGACCTTGCGGCAATGGCCGGGATTGCCGCCGGGCTCGCGTGCTTCTTCGTCGGCGCAGGCGAGCCGTCGGTGACCGCCCCCCAGCCGCGGCTGGGTGACGCGCTGGCGGTGGCAAGCGGGATCGCCTGGGCGTGCACTGTCGTCGGGCTTCGCTACCTTGCGCGCGGCCGGCCGATGATTCCCGGCGCGGCCAAAGGCGCGTTGATCTCCGGCAACCTGTTCGTGGCCGCCGTTGCGCTGCCGATGGCGTTTCCGTTGCCGTCGGCCTCGCTCGCCGACTGGGGCATCATCGTCTATCTCGGCACCGCGCAGGTCGCGCTTGCCTACCGGCTGCTCGTGCACGCCGTCGCCCGGGTGCCCGCGATCGAAGCCTCGCTGCTCGCGCTGTTCGAGCCGGTGCTGAACCCCGTCTGGGCCTTCCTGCTGCTCGGGGAATTCCCGACTCGCTGGGCGTTTGCCGGAGCGGCCATCGTCGCCAGCGTCACGATCGCGCGTGCGGTTGCCGGATCGCGCGGGGAGACGACGGATACGCAGCAACTGCGTGTCGCGCACGAAGATCGGCTGCTATAGTCGGACGCGAGCCGGGAGGTGGAAGGAAATGAGTGATCCGTTCCTGCACGTGCTGCTGGTCGTTGTCGGAATCGCAATCGGTGTGGCGGGCGGCTACTTCGGATTCCCCGCCATCCGCGAGGCCAAGCGGCTTCGCGAGCAGCTCGAGCATCTGCTGCAGGAACACGAGAGCTACAAGGCGGCGGTCAACGCCCACTTCCGCAAGACAGCCGACCTGGTCGGCCAGATGACAAAGAGCTACGCCGCCATCTACGATCACCTCGCCGGCGGCGCACGTCGCTTCTGTGACGATGCCGAAGCAGAGACCAGGCTGCCGTTCGGGCCGCTGCCGGAGGCGCTCGGCTCGCCGGAGATCGAGGCCGCGGAGGTTGCCGAAGGAGCGTCCGCCGAACAGGCCGCGGAGGCGGCGGAGCCCGCGGAGTCCGAGCCGGAGCAGCAGCGCGTCGCATCCTGACTGCTCGCAGCTCAGTCGCGCAGATAGCGATCGCCGCGCAGCCGCAGCAGCGGCGCTGCATCCGTCGCGGCCCTGAGTCGTACCGCCTTCGGTCACATCCCTCCTCGCGCACACATTTGATGCGGTCATCGTTTCCGAGACCGAGATCCTGGTCGCTCGCCGGCGGCATCAGGGAGGACGCCTGCGGGTTCGCATCGGCCCGCATCCTCACCCGCGCAGCGCGGCAATGATCTCCCTCTTGTTGATCGCGGACATCGCGAGCAGCCAGTATGACCGGCGCCGCCGTTTGAATCACGACGCCCCGCTGCGGAGCAGAGCGCCACGGATGCAGGACTCTCCCGCGTCATCGGGGCGCCGCTTGATGCAGCTCGGCGGACCGGGGCATGATCGCGCCGGGGGAATCGTGGCGACGGCTTCGCAGGACAAAGGCGTAGTGCGGTTCGAAGACTTCGAGCTGAACCTGGCCGGCCCGGAACTGCGCCGCCGCGGCCAGGTGGTCGCGCTGCGACCGAAAAGCCTCGCGCTGATCAGCCATCTTGCCCAGCGGCCGGGCCAGCTGGTGCGCAAGGAAGACCTGGTCGACGCCGTCTGGGGCAGCACGGTCATCAGCGACGCGACCCTGGCGCGCACCCTGTTCGATGCCCGCGAGGCTCTCGGCGACGACTCGCGCCAGCCACGCTACATCGAGACCATCCATCGCCTCGGGTTTCGCTTCCTCGCGCAGACCGCGGGCGGCGCTCTGGAGCCCGCGCTAGCGAGCTTCGCGGCCGTCTCGCCTCTGCTGGTGGGCCGCCAGCGCGAGCGGGAGCGACTCTCGGAGCTGCGTGAGCTGGCGCAGCGCGGTGCCCGGCAGCTCGTGTTCGTGACCGGCGAGCCCGGAATCGGCAAGACCAGCATCCTCGAAACGTTTCTGGCCGACAGCGCGGCTCCCCGGGACGGCGCCGCCGCGACCCTGATCGCGCGCGGACACTGCATCGAGCACTACGGCACGGCCGAGGCTTACCTGCCGCTGCTCGACGCCCTCGGTGACCTCTGCCGTGGCAGCGCCGCGTCTGCGGTGGTGCCGATCCTGCGCCGCATGGCGCCGACCTGGCTCGCCCAGTTCCCGTGGCTGATCGAAGAGGTCGATCGCGCCGAGCTCGATCGCGAGCTGCGCGGCGTGACTTCGGGCCGCATGCTGCGCGAGCTCGCGCAGGCGCTCGAAGCCATCGTCGACAGGCGCCTGCTGATCCTGGCTCTCGAGGACCTGCACTGGAGCGACTCGGCCACGATCGATCTTCTGGCCTATCTGGCGCGCAGGCCTGGCGCGGCGCGGCTGATGGTGGTGACGACCTACCGTCCGGTCGACGCGATCCTCGGCGACAATCCGATTCGTACGGTGCATCACGAGCTGCAGCGCCAGAACAAGTGCCAGAGCTTGATCGTCGATGCGCTGTCGGCGCAGGACGTCGGCGGCCTGGTCGGCAAGCGCTTCGACGACGCGACCTTCGCCGGCGAGCTTGCCGCGGTCGTGCACCGCCGCACCGAGGGCCATCCGCTGTTCATCGTCAGCATGCTCGACGATCTGGTGGCGCAGGGACGCATCGCGGAAGTGGAAGGTGGCTGGCAACTGAGCGGTGCGCTGGCCGAGATCGAAGGCAGCGTGCCGGAAGACCTTGTGCAGATGGTACGCACGCAGGTCGACCGCCTGGAGGCCGACGAGCGTGCCGTCGTCGAGGCAGCCAGCGTAGCCGGGATCTCGTTTTCTGCCGCCGCCGCGGCCGCGGCGCTGCAGCGCGAACTGATCGATGTGGAAGAACTATGCGAAGCGATGGCGCGTCGCGGGGTGTTCCTCGATCGCGCCGGCACCGCAGCGTGGCCGGATGGGACCTCGGCGAGCTCGTACTGCTTCCGCCACGCGCTCTACTGCGATGCACTGTACAAAGGCGTGCCGGCCGCGCGCCGCCGCCAGTCGCACGAGCGGGTCGGCAGGCGGCTCGGCGAAGCCTACGCGGGCGATGAAGCAGCCGTCGCCGGCGTGCTCGGCCGCCACTTCGAGGAGGCCGGCGATCACTCGCGCGCTGCGCAGTACTTGCGACAGGCCGCCGAGGTCGCTGCACGCCGCGGCGCCCCGCGCGAGGCTCTGGCGCAGATCGCGAGGGCGCGCGTCCATCTTGCCGAGCTGCCCGAAGGCCTCGAACGCACGATCGAAGAGCTGATGCTGGAGATTGCCGCCGGTCCGTCGCTGGCGGCGATTCAGGGCTACGCATCACTGGAAGTCGAGCAGATCTTCACGCGCGCCCGCGAGCGTTGCCGGGCGCTCGGCGATGGCGCGCAGCTGTTTCCGATCCTGTGGGGCCTGTGGGCTTTCTGGTGCGTGCGCGGTCGCAGCGACGAGGCTCTCGAGATGCAGCGGCAGCTGTTCGAGCTGGCCGAGCAGAGCGGAGACCGCGACCTGCTGATCGAGGCCCATCACGCGGGCTGGGTCACGCGTTTCTTTCGCGGTGACGTCGGCGAGTGCGGCCGTCACATCGATGCCGGCCTGGAGCTCTACGACCGCAGCCAGCACCACTCGCATGTGATGATGTACGGCCAGGATCCGGGTGTCGTCGGACTCGCCTACCGCTGCCTGATCCGACAGGCGCAGTGCCGCGATCGCGAGGCTGCCGAAGCGGGCAGGGCCGCAATGGAGCTGGGACGCAGCCTCGGTCACCACGTCAGCCTGATCTTCGGTGTCGGGTTCATGGGCTGGATGTACCAGGAGCTCGGGGACGCCGAGGGCTGCCGGCTCCACAATGAGGAAGTGCTCGAGATTGCGTCCACCAACGGCCTGTCGTTCTGGCACGCGCACGGCACCTGGATCGTATCGCGTGCGATCGCCGCCAGGGATCCGGCGGCGGGCATTGCGGGAATGCGCGCCGGCCTCGACGCGCTCGGCGACATCGGCGCAAGGATGGGCCTGCCCGGCTACCTCGCCACGCTTGCACGCGTCGTGATGAAGACCGGCGATCTCGACCAGACGCGCCGTCTGCTGGACGAGTCGTGGAAGATCGGTGAGGAGACCGGCGAGTGGCTCGGTCGCGGTGAAGTGCTGCGGCTTCGCGGCGACCTCGAGCTCACCAACGCGCAGAGCGACGATGCGGGCGTGGCGGCGCGCGCCGAAGCGTTCTATCGCCAGGCGATCGACCTGGCGCGACGCCAGGAGGCTCCGCGGCTCGAGCTGCAGGCGGCGCTCGACCTCGCGCGCCTGTGGCGAAGCCGGTCGCGCAGCGATGATGCAACGAAACTCCTTGCGTCGATTCTCGATCGGCTACCGGCAGACACCGACACGGACGAAGTCGCCGAGGCTCGCTCCTTTCTTCAAAGCTGAAGCGCCCAGCCGTTCGCAGGCCTTTCTTGAGGCCGGCCAATGTGCCAGCAATCCCGCCTCCAGGAGGTGAACCGATGGCTACCTACCTGCTCATCGAATCGCGCGACCCGTTCGAGTCGAACGACGTCGGTTACTACTACGATCTGACCAGGTCCCTGGTCGACGCGGGCAACGAGGTCACGCTGTTTCTCGTCCAGAACGGCGTGCTCGCGGTGCGACCGTCGGCGCGATCCGCGGCGCTCTCCGCGCTTGGCAAGAGTGGCGTGAAGGTGCTCGCCGACGACTTCTCGCTGAAGGAGCGGGGCATCGCGAATCTCATCGACGGAGTGAAGGCCAGCCCCATCGACGTGGTCATCGACCACCTCGCCGCCGGCCACAAGACCCTCTGGCACTGAGGAGACGACAATGTCCAGCAAGACCCTCACCTTCGTACTGATGGATCCGCCGTACGAGTCGGAGAACCTGACCACTGCGTTCCGCCTGCTCGATATCGCCGCCCGGCGCGGCTACGACATCAACGTGTTCGCCTACGAAGGGGCATCGGCCCTTGCGTTCACGCGCCAGGCGCCGCATCCCAACCCGGTCCACGGCAAGAACGTGGCAGAAGAGAATCACCCGACCACCAAGGACCAGGTCGCGGCGCTGCTCGCCGAAGCGAAGAAGAACGGTGGTAAGGTCGACTGGGTGAGCTGCGGCATGTGCGTCGACGAGCGCGGTGTGAACGAGTTGGTTCCCGGAACCCGGCGAGGCTCGCCCGCCGATCTCCACGCTCTCGTCGAGGCGTGCGACAACCTCCTCGCCATCCCGACCAAGTGAGCGGAAGCCATGGCCAAGAAGACCTTGAACATTGTCGAATCAGCCTACCGGGCCGTGATGGAAGAGCAGGATGACACCGTCTTGTGGCTGCTGGCCGCAATGCAGGCCGCGGGCGCCGATCACACGGTGGTGCTGCGCGGAAACGCCGTGAATTACGCCGTAGCCGGACAAGGGGCCCCGGGCCTCACGGTCGGCGAGTGGAAGCAGACGCAGGCGCCCAGGATGGATCGCGACGTTGCCGACCTGGTCGAAAATCGCAAGATCCGGGTGCTCGTCGTCGAGGAAGATCTCACCGAGCGCGGGATCGCGCGCGGCGAACTGGTGCCGGGCGTGAAGGTGGTGTCGCGCAAGACGTTGCCGAAACTCTTCGCGGAGCACGCACTCGTCTCGCACTGGTAGCGGGATCTCCACCTGGTGGATCGCCGGCCAGGTCGGCAGCCAGAGCTTGAAGTGGCGGGCCGAGGGACCACGGCCGATCGACCCCTCCGCCGGCTTGCCACTCCGGCGCCTGCGGCATATTACCCCCACTATCCGGGTGAGCATCATCGTCGCCACGGATTCAGACCGCGGCGGTTTCCTTCGACCCCGCGCCGCCATTCTTCAGGACCGAAGACACGGACATGACGACAGGCCGTGGCCGCAGATTTCATTCTCCGAGTTGGGAGCTGGCCGGCTTTGTTCTGGCGGCACTGGCAGTCGGCGTTGCGGCTGGAGCGGCTGACGCCGGGGAAGCCGCTGCATCGAACGATGCCGGCGCTTCCGGTCCGGTCGCCTCGCTTGGGCGCATCGAGCCCGAGCACGGTATCATCCATGTCGGAATGCCGTCGACGCCTCAGGCCATTTCCGGCTCGGTGGTCCGCAAGCTTTTCGTCAAGGCCGGCGACAACGTCGCCGAAGGCCAGATCCTGGTCGAGACCGACACCGTCCAGTTCCAGAAGGCCGACGTCGACCTGGCCAGCGCCGAGCTCGAGCTGGCCCAGCGCGATTCGGACAAGGCGGCAGGCGAGGAACAGGACGTCTGCTCGCGAGCGGCTGTCGCGGCGCGGACCTCCGTTCGCCGCGCGCACCTTCTGAAGAAGGGCGTCACGTCCGACGAGGAGGCCGACGTGGCGGCCGGCGACGCCAAGTCGCTGTCGGGTTCCTGCGCGGCCGCAGGTTTTGCCACCAAGGCGGCGATTGCAGGTGTCGAGGTTGCGCGGGCGCGGCTCAGCAAGTCCGAGGCCGCGCTCGAACGCGCCTACGTGCGTGCGCCTGCCAGCGGCCGCGTGCTGCAGGTACACGCCTGGCCCGGCGAGCTGATCGGCGCGGACGGAGTGGTCGAGATGGCCAACGTCGGCCGCATGTACGCGATTGCCGAGATCTGGGAAACCGACATTGGCCGCGTGCGCGCAGGACAGAAGGCAACCGTGACGAGCAAGGCGCTGGCCGGGCCGCTGTCGGGAGTCGTCGAGCACATCCGGCTCAAGGTCCGCAAGCAGGACACGACCGGAACCGATCCTGCCGCGCGCAAGGATGCGCGCATCGTCGAAGTCGAAGTGCTGCTGGATCATCCGGAAGTCGTTGCATCACTCAGCAATCTCCAGGTCGAGGTCCTCATTCACCCATGAGAACGCCGCTGGGCTGGCTGCAGCTGCGTCATAGTCCGATGCGGCTGTTCGTCGCGCTGGCCGGGATCGGTTTCGCCGTGCTGCTGATCATGATGCAGCTCGGCTTCCGTGCGGCGCTGTTCGACAGCGCGGTGCGCTACCACGAGCGCCTCGACTACGACGTCGCGCTGTTCAGCAACGACAGCGTCTTCATCGTAAGGCCCCAGCCTTTCTCGATACGCCGCCTCTATCAGGCGCTGGGCCTGCCGCAGGTGGAGCGCGTCAGCCCGGTCTACATCGCGCCGGCGGTGTGGAAGAACCCCTGGACCCACGACCGCCACAGCATCACGACCTTCGGCGTGCGCCCCGAAGACGACGTGCTGCATACCGCGGGCTTCCACGACGGTGCGGCCAGGCTCGGCCGCGAGGATGTGCTGCTGTTCGACTCGGCCTCGCGGCCGGAGTTCGGGCCGGTCAGGGAGAAATTCGATCCGGACGAGCCCCTGGTCACGGAGGTCAACGATCGCGAGATCCAGGTGGTCGGACTGTTCGAGATGGGGCCGTCCTTCGGTATCGACGGCAACATCATCACGAGCGACGACAACTGGCTGCGGCTGTTTCCGGAACGATCGCGCAACGACATCCAGCTCGGACTCATCAAGCTGAAACCAGATGCCGACGCCGAGGCGGTCCGTGACGAGCTGAAGGCGCTGCTGCCGGGCGACGTGCTGGTGATGACGCGCGAGGATTTCATCGAGCGCGAGACCGACTACTGGAACACCGCCACTCCGATCGGCTACATTTTTGCGTTCGGAGCGGTGATGGGCTTCGTCGTGGGCGCGATCATCGTCTACCAGATCCTCTTTGCGGACGTCTCCGAGCACATTCGCGAGTACGGGACGCTGCGCGCGATCGGCTACTCCAACCGTTTCGTGTCGGGCATCGTCATCCAGCAGGCCGCGATCCTGGGACTGCTCGGCTACGTTCCCGGCCTCGTGATCGTCTACTTCCTGTATCGCGCGGCTGCCGGTGCGACGCTGCTGCCGATGCACGTCACCCTGGCCCGGTCCGCCGCGGTGCTGATGATGACGCTGGTGATGTGCGCGATCTCGGCGCTGCTTGCGGTGCGCAAGGTGCGCCGCCTCGACCCGGCGGACGTGTTCTGATGAGCGACGACGCGCCGATCATCGTCGAGAGCCTGAACCATTCCTATGGCAAGGGTGCGCTGCGCAAGCAGATCCTCTTCGACGTCAGCACCGAGATCCCGCGCGGCGAGATCGTGATCGTCACCGGACCGTCCGGCTCGGGCAAGACCACGATGCTGACGCTGGTCGGCGCGCTGCGCTCCGCGCAGCAGGGAAGCGTCAGGATTCTTGGCGAGGAGCTCTGCGGCGCGGGCGCCGCGGCTCTGGAACGCGCGCGCCGCCACATCGGTTTCATCTTCCAGCAGCACAATCTGCTCGGCGCGCTGACGGCCGTGCAGAACGTCGAACTCGGCATCCGCGTGACGCAGCGTTACTCGCCGGAAGAGGGACGCAAGCGCGCCATCGAGATGCTAAACGCGGTCGGGCTCGGCGAGCGGCTTCACTACAAGAGCGAGGCGATGTCGGGAGGCCAGCGCCAGCGCGTCGCGATCGCGCGCGCGCTTGCCGCCGAGCCGGCCATCCTGCTTGCCGACGAGCCGACCGCATCGCTCGACAAGGAGTCGGGCCGCGAGGTCGTCGACCGCATCAAGGTGCTGGCCAAGGAACACGGCACCACCATCTTGCTGGTCACCCACGACAACCGCATTCTCGACGTGGCCGACCGCATCGTACATCTCGAAGACGGGAGGCTCTCCACCTTCACCGACGCGGTCATCGCCAACAACCAGCTGATGATGCGCACCCTGGCCGGGAACCGCCAGAAGCAGCCGCTGGACGAGATCGTCGACGGGCTCGACGAGAAGGGATTCCACGAGCTGCTGACGGAGCTCACCGACGAGTCGCAGCGTTTCCTCGATGCGACCGCTCTGGCCAACGACGAAGCCTTCCAGAGCATGCTGGAGCAGGGTCTCTTCGTGTTCACGCGCAAGCTCGGCCAGCTGCTCAACGCCGAGCGCGCATCCTTGTTCGTGGTCGAGCCCGAGACCCAGACGCTGCTGCTGCGGGTGGCCCAGGATCTTCCCGCGGACATCAAGGTCCGGATTCCGATCGGCACCGGTATCGCGGGAGCGGCCGCGAAGAGCGGCACCGCGATCCGCGTCGACGATGCCTACGCCGACCCGCGCTTCAATCGCCAGGTGGATCTGCAGTCGGGCTTTCGCACCCGCACGATTCTCTCGCTCCCGGTCAAGAATCGCGGCGGCGAGGTGTTCGCGGTGGCGCAGCTGCTCAACCGCCGCGACGGCAAGCCGTTCCAGCCGGAGGACGAGCGCAAATTCCATACCTTCGTCGACTCGATCGGACTGGTGCTCGAGAACCTCGAGACTCTTGGCCGATCACGCTCCGTCCGCAGCGAGGCTGCGCCATGAGCGACGCCGACGATGGAGTACTGCGCGCGACCATCGAGAGGTACTTCGGCACCGGAGCCGACGAGATCGACTCGATCCTCGCCAGGGTGCGGCGCGTACACGTCGATGGCGGCCAGTGGCTCGTCCACCAGGGCGAGCCCGGCGACGCGCTGTTCTTCCTGGTGCGCGGCCGCATGCAGGTGTGGGTGCGGGCCGAGGATGCTTCGGGTGGCGAGACGCTGCTCGGGGAGATCGTTCCGGGCGACAGCGTCGGCGAGGTGAGCCTGCTGACCGGCGCGCCGCGCTCGGCCGGCGTGCGCGCGATTCGCGACAGCGAGCTGGTGGCCTTCGATCGCGCCGATTTCGAAGCGCTGGCGCATCGCCACCCGACGCTGGCGCTGCAGCTCGGTGGCCGCGTTGCCAACGTGCTGCGCGACCGCACCAGCCGGGTCGCGAAAGGCCGCGGCAACTTCCGCACTATAGCCGTCGTGCGACTGGGCCGCAGCGAGCGCGTGCTCTCGTTCCGCGCCAGGCTCGACGCGGCGCTGCGCAGCTATGGCTCCACCTTGTGGCTGTCGCCCGACGCGCTCGGCGAGCACGGTGCGCCGGTGGAGCGGCTGGGGTTCATGGACGCGGTGCCAC
>Ga0247727_10013152_pt1 | contig 14024 bp, 13 predicted proteins | sample WisWelCaveWW1625_FD_202498 | JGI IMG/M metagenome (GOLD analysis project Ga0247727, IMG submission 202498) | Biofilm microbial communities from Wishing Well Cave, Virginia, United States - WW16-25 | ecosystem: Environmental > Aquatic > Deep subsurface > Groundwater > Cave microbial mat | place... | reverse complement strand
GAGGATCATTCGTCTAGGCGACACATTGCTGCGTCGCTCGAGCGCTCTCACCCGGACGCCGGGCCTCCGTTGCCGGAGACGCGCAAGCGAGCCACCCGCGGCGGCGTCCCTATTCGAGCTTGCTCCGGGAGGGGTTTGCACCGCCGCCGGTCACCCGGTCAGCGCGTGGGCTCTTACCCCACGATTTCACCCTTGCCTGTGCCGGTCGCCCGGCCATCGGCGGTGTGTTTCTGTTGCACTTTCCCTCGGGTCACCCCGGGTCGCCGTTAGCGACCTCCCTGCTCTCTGGAGCCCGGACTTTCCTCCCGTGGGCGGTCGTGCCCACCGGCGATCCCCCGTCCACCTTCGGCCGGGGCACAGCCTACCGGGGCCCCTGTGGCGGATCGAGCGGAAAGGGGGTGGGATTGCCTTTCTCGAGTATCTCAGAGATACTTCTACCGTGGCCTCCCAGATATCCACGAGCATGCCTGCTACCCACTCTCCGTCGCCGATCCCCAAGCCCGGCGAGGTCTTCGATCCCGTCGCGCGCGCGCTCGACCTGATCGGCGACAAGTGGACCCTGGTGTTGGTGCGGCACCTGCTCGGTGGGCCGGTCGGCTTCCAGCATCTGCGCGTGCGCACCGGCATCACCGCGCGCGTGCTCTCGGCGCGGCTCCGCCAGCTGGCCGCGAAGGGCCTGGTCGAGACGGTCGCCGGCGAGGGCAGCCGCTCGCTCTACGGCGTCACCGACAGCGCGCGCGAGCTCGCGCCGATCGTGGCCGCGCTCGCGCGCTGGTACGTGCACCACGCGGTCGAGGATCTCGAGCCCGACGTGTCGCGCTTCACCGAGACCTCGCCGCTCTCCATTCTCGAGTCGCTGCCGTTCCTGTTGCGCGAAGAGCGTGCGCGCGAGGCGGATGTGACCTTCGAGATCCGCCTCACCGGCGTGGGCGGTGGCGCGTGGGGCGTGCACATCGAGGGCGGCGAGTGCCGCGTCGTGCCCGGCTTCGCGCCCAAGGCCGACGTCCGGTACACGGCTGACGCACGCACCTGGTGCGGCGTCGCGCTCGGCCTGATCGACCCGCGCAAGGCGCTGGCCAGCGGGCAGCTCTCCAAGGAGGGCGGCAGCCAGGCCATGGACCACTACTTCCACCAGATCGCTGACTACTCGCGCTCCTCGCGGAGCGGAAGAGGAGAGGCCCGATGATCTCGTTCGGACTGACCGATGAGCAAGAGCTGGTACGCAGCACGCTCCGCGAGTTCGCGGCCAACGTGCTGCGGCCCGCGGCGCGTGAGGCGGACGAGTCGAGCCGCCTGCCCGACGGACTGCTCGACCAGGCCTGGGAGCTCGGTCTCACCAGCACACAGCTGCCCGGAATACTGGGCGGCGGCGACGAGGCGCGCTCCCCGGTCACGAATGCGCTGGTGCTCGAAGAGCTGGGCGCCGGCGACGCGGCGCTCGGCCTCGCGGTCGCGCAGCCCTCGCTGTTCGCCTTCGCGGTGGCCGACCTCGGCACGCCCGAGCAGAAGAAGCGCTGGCTGCCGCTCTTCACCGGCTCCCGCTTCCCGGCAGCGTCGGTGGCCTGGATCGAGCCGTCTCCGGTGTTCGACGTGCTCGCGCTCCAGACCGGCGCCGAGCCCAAGCACGGCAGCTTCGTGCTCAGTGGCAAGAAGCGCTGCGTGCTGCTCGGCGACCGCGCCGAGCACTTCCTGGTGATCGCGAAGAACGCGCAGAGCGCCGAGACCGGCTTCGGTGCGGTCGACGCCTTCGTGGTGCCGCGCAGTGCGAAGGGGCTCACGGTCACCGAGACGGAGAAGAACCTCGGCCTCAAGGCGCTGCCGACGGCCGGCCTCGTGCTCGACCGCGTCGAGGTGCCCTCGGCCGACCGGCTCGGCGGCACTGCCGGCTTCGACGCGCGGCGCCTGCTCGCGCTGTCGCGCACCGGCGGCGCGGCGCTGCTGCTCGGCCTCGCGCGCGCGGTGATGGAGTTCGCGATCCCCTACGCCAAGGACCGCGTCGCGTTCGACGAGGCGATCGCGCAGAAGCAGGCGATCGCCTTCATGCTCTCCGACATGCAGGTCGAGACCGACGCGCTGCGCTGGCTGGTCTGGAAGGCGGCGAGCTTCCTCGAGCAGGGGCGCGACGCCACGCGCGAGTCGGTGTTCGCCTGGAGCACGGCCGCGGAGCAGGCGATGAGGATCGCGGACAACGGCGTCCAGGTGCTCGGCGGGCACGGCTTCATCCGCGAGCACCCGGTGGAGATGTGGTACCGGCACGCGCGCACGCTCTCGGTTCTCGAGGGCGTGGCGGGCATCTGAGGAAACAAGCCATGATCGACTTCACCCTCACTCCCAACGACCAGAAGATCTTCGAGCACCTGCGCGCCGAAGGGCTCGTGGCCCGCAAGTACGCGCGCCAGTACGACGAGAACGAGCACGAGTTCCCGCCCGACGAGCTGCCCGAGGCGAAGGACTGGCCCGACGTGTGGACCTTCATGAAGGGCCGCACGAAGGAGGACACCAGCCTGGCCGTGATGGGCATGCTGATCAGCCACTGGCAGACCTGGGGCGACTACTCGGTGCGCATGCGCCGCTCCGAGAGCGGCCTCGGCAACGCGGCGCTCAGTGCCGCCGGCACCAAGGAGCAGGTCGCGAAGTGGGGCCACCTGATTCTGTCTATGGCGATCACAGAGCCCGGCTGCGGCTCGGATCCGTCGCGCGTGCAGACGACGGCCGTGCTCGACGAGAAGACGAACGAGTGGGTGCTGAACGGCGAGAAGATCTTCGTCACCACGGGCTGCCGCGCGCAGGGCGTGGTGGTATGGGCCACGCTCGACCGCTCGGCCGGGCGAGCCGGCATCAAGTCCTTCCTGATCGAGAAGGGCACGCCGGGCTTCGTGGTGGCGCACAAGGAGAAGAAGCTCGGCATCCGCGCCGACGACACGGCGGCCTACGTGTTCCAGGATTGCCGCATTCCACGCGGCAACCTGCTCGGCGGCAACGAGGGCATTCCGCAGGGCAGCTCCGGCGGCTTCCGCGGCGTGATGAAGACGTTCAACATGACACGGCCTGCCGTGGCCGCGCTCGGCCTCGGCATGTCGCAGGCCGCGCTCGACTTCACGCGCGAGCAGCTCACGGAGGCCGGCGTCGATCTGTCGTACGGCCCCGGCGTGCACGGGCTCTCGGCGGCGGCGCGTAAGTTCCAGCAGCTGGAGGCGCTCCAGGAGGCGGCGCTGCTGACGGTGCTGCGCGCGGGGTGGCTCTCGGACCAGAGCCAGCCGAACAATCTCGAGGCGTCGGTGAGCAAGGCGAAGGGCGGCACGGCGGTGCGGCAGATCACGCAGGGCTGCATCGAGCTGCTCGGCCCGATGGGCATCTCGCGCGAGCACCTGCTCGAGAAGTGGTTCCGCGACGTGCGCATCACGGACATCTATGAAGGCACCGGCCAGATCCAGCACCTGATCATCGCGCGCACGATCCTCGGGTATGGGCGAAACGAGCTGAAGTAGGGGCTCGGCCGGGAGGCGTGCGCGAGTTGGGCAGCGCGGCCGAGCGTGAGAGACTCATCCCATGGGGTTCGATCCCGCGTAGGAAGCGAAGGCGCGTGACTGGGCGCGGTTTGCCCGATCCCCGGAGCACGATCATTTCTTCTGGACGTTCAACGGTCCTCGGTTCCTCGAACTGATCCCGAGCCCCGGACGCCTCACCCTCGACGTCGCCTGCGGTGAGGGGCGACTGGGCCGCCTACTCGGAGAGCGCGGGCATCGGGTCGTCGGGGTCGATGCGTCGTCAACACATGCTTCCTCCATATCCGAGCGGTGCGTTCGTAGTCGCGCTGCCCGACGCTGAGCCGTCGGGCGGCCCGCCCGGTACCCGAGCCAGCGCCTTCGCGGCGAGCCGGTCCCCCGGCCCGGCCTCCGCCTGCGCGAGCCACGGCTTCCCGGCGCCTTCGCTGCGACCAGTCCGTGCGGTTCGAGCACCGCCTCCGCACGCCTCCTCCTGCTAGCGTCGCCCGCCATGAAGGCCGTCGTCTTCGACCAGCCGGGTGACGAGTCGGTGCTGCGCGTCGCTGAGGTGGAGCCGCCCGCGCTCGGCCCGAACGATCTGCGCATCCAGGTTGCCGGCGCGGGCGTGAATCGCGCGGATCTGCTCCAACGCCGCGGCATGTATCCGCCGCCGGCCGGCGCATCGGCGCTGCTCGGGCTCGAGTGCGCGGGCGAGGTGATCGAGGTCGGCGCTCAGGTCTCGGGCTGGAAGGCGGGCGAGCGCGCGATGGCGCTGCTCGCGGGGGGCGGGTACGCGGAGCAGGTGGTGGTGGATGCGGGCTCGGCGCTGCCCGTCCCGCGCGCGCTCTCGGACGCCGAGGCCGCCGCGCTGCCCGAGGTCTATCTCACGGTGTTCCTCAACGTGTTCCAGCTCGGCGCGCTGCCCGCGGGCGGCAGCCTGCTCGTGCACGGTGGCGGCAGCGGCATCGGCACGGCGGCCATCCAGCTCGCGAAGCTCGCGGGTGCGAAGGTGATCGTGACGGCCGGCTCGGACGACAAGTGCGCGCGCTGCCGCGCGCTCGGCGCCGACGTGGCCGTGAACTACCGCGGCGAGAAGTTCCTCGACGCCGTGCGCGGCGCGACGGGTGGCGCCGGAGTGGACGTGGTGCTCGACTCGATCGGTGCGCCGTACTTTGCCGACAACCTGGGCTCGCTCGCGAGCGGCGGCCGCCTGCTGCTGATCGGCCTGATGGGCGGGGCCCAGGCCGAGCTGAACCTCGGCGTGCTGCTGGCGCGGCGGCTCTCGCTGATCGGCTCCACGCTGCGTACGCGCTCGCTCGGGGAGAAGGCGCGGCTGGTCGCCGCGTTTCGCGCGCGCTTCGGCACGGAGCTCGAGGCCGGCCGCATCCGGCCCGTGGTCGATCGGGTGCTGCCCTTCGCAGAGGCCGCTGCGGCCCATCGGCTGCTCCAGGCGAGCGACCATTTCGGCAAAGTGGTGCTGACGCCCTGGGCCCCCCGATCGGCATAAGGCCGCGACGTCCGGCGTCCGATAGGCCCCCGGTGACGCGCTATGACCGTCTGACGCTCGTCTTCGACACTGCCGCCTCGAGCCTCGGCGACGCCACACTGCGCCTGGTGGCGCAGGGAATCGACCCGCTCTACGCCAGTGACGAGGACGAGCTGGTGCTGCTCGCACGCGAGCACAAGGGCCGCGTCGCGTCGCTGGTCGTGCCGGGCGACCTACCGCTCCAGCGCATCGCCAGGGTGCTGAAGCGCGTCGAATCCGCGCTCGGGGGAGTGCGTGTCGCCAGCGTCGTGGTGGCGCCGCCGCGCAGGCGCGCGCTGCTGGCCGCGCTGCGCGCGCGCGGCGTGCGCTGGGTGGTGTTCGCGCCCTATGACGCGAGCGAGCTGCGCTTCGCGGTGGCGGCGGCGCTCGCGAGCGGCGACGCGCTCGAGCCGCGCCGCGGATTGCGCGTGCCGATCCGTCTACCCGTCTTCGTGCGCCACGCACGGGAAACGCGGCCCGGTGAGATCGCGGACCTGGCCGTCGGGGGAGCCTTCGTGGCGATCGCCGAGCCCCCTGGGCCGGGTGCGGCACTCTCGCTCGAGTTTCCGATCGGCGAGCGCATGCTGCGCGTGCAGGCGCTGGTGGCGCACCGCAGAGAGGAAGCGCGTCCGCTGGTGGGGATGGGGGTCGCCTTCACGGGACTCAGCTCGCTGGACGAGCGCCTGATCGAGGGCTTCGTGCGCGAACGCATCGACGCGTTTCGGCTCTGACGCCCCTTCAGCCGGGAGTCAAAAGCGACGATGAGCCCCGGATGCGTGAGCTGAGTCCCGATCGTGCCAGCCTCGAGCTGGATGGCGCCGCCCTGGTGCGCGAGTTCGTTCCGCTGAATCGCCGCCGGGTGCACGGCAATCCACCGCTCGGCGTTCTGGAGCTGGCGCGCTGGGAAGAGCTGCGCGATCTGCTCGATGACGCATTCGGTGCGGTGCCCGCCGATTCCGCCGCGCGCCCCCGCCGCCGCTCCCTGCGCGTGCGCGCGCACCTCAAGGTGCTGGTCACGACACATCTGGCGCAGGAGCTCTTGCACGTCCAAGACCTTTCGGAGAGCGGCTTGTTTCTGCGCACGCAGCGCCCTTCGCCGCTCGGATCACCGCTGCTCATCGAGTTCCACGACCGCACGGGCAGCTCGATCGAGCTGGAGGGCACCGTGGTCTGGACGCGCAGCGCGGACGACGGCCGCGGCCCGGCCGGCATGGGCGTGGCCTTTCATGCGCTCTCGGACTGGGATCTCACGGTGCTGCTCGAGCTGGTGGAATCCGCGCTCTCGGCGCTCGGCGGAGGCGCGGATTTTCGCGATTCGCTCGGCTAGGTTCCGCCGCCCTCAGTGGAGGAAGCCATGGCCAGCGAGAGGACGCTCGCGATCGTCAAGCCCGACGCCGTCGCGAAGGGCGCCACCGGCGAGATCTTGAAGCGCATCGAAGCGAAGGGGCTGCGCATCGTCGGGCTCAAGAAGCTCCAGCTGAGCGAGCAGCTCGCGCGCGGCTTCTACGCCGTGCACAAGCAGCGGCCCTTCTTCCAGGACCTGGTCGCCTTCATGACATCCGGACCGGTGGTGGTGGCCGCGCTCGAAGGCGAGAACGCAGTCAGCACCTGGCGCGAGCTGATGGGCCCCACCGACTCCACCAAGGCGCCGGCTGGAAGCGTGCGCCGCGACTTCGGCACAGACATCGAACGCAACGCCGTCCATGGCTCGGACGCCGCCGCCACGGCCAAGCTGGAGATCGCCTACTTCTTCGACGCCGGCGAGATCCTGGTTCCGGTCGAGGCGCTCTGAAGCCCGCAGCGGCCGGCTCAGACGTACGCGCGGCCCGCCAGCAGCAGCAGGAACAGGTAGGTCATGGTGAGCCAGAGGCCCTGGCTCCGCAGCAGCGTGCGCGTCACGAACGTCTCCCCGAGCAGGTCCCCCGTAATCGGCCACGCACGCGGGCAGCCCGTGAGGGCCGTCACGGCAGCGCACCGGCAACTAGCCGTCAGCGTCCCTCGAAGCGGGGCGCCCGGCGCTCGCGCGCCGCGGCGAGCCCTTCGAGCAGGTCGGCGCTCTCGTAGCGCCTGCTCGCGGGCTTCCTGGTCGAGCTGCTCGTCGAGCGTCGCAAGGGGTGAGAGCGCGAGCGAGCGCTTGGTCGCCTGGACCGAGAGGGGCGCGCTCTCGGCAATGCTGCGGGCCAGCGCGAGCGCCTCGTCGCGTAGTGACGCACGCGGTACGGCGCGGTTCACGAGCCCGATGCGTTCGGCCTCGCTGCCGTCGAGGATGCGCCCGGTGTAGAGCAGCTCGGCCGCGTGCGCGGGGCCGACGATGCGCGGCAGCATCCAGGTGGCGGCCATGCCCGGGTGGAGCCCGAGCCGGTTGAAGTTGAGCCCGAGCTTGGCCTCGCGCGCGACGATGCGCAGGTCACACGCGAGCGCCACGCAACAGCCGGCGCCGATGGCCGGGCCATTCACGGCAGCGATCGTGGGCTGGGGCAGGGACCGCAGGCGGAGGAACAGCCGGTAGAAGCGCCCCATGAAGCTCTCGTGCCGCTGCCGGGCCTCGCCGGCGCGTGACGCGTTGCCCGCGCGGGCCATGCGCTCGAGCAGATCGAGGTCGCCGCCCGCGGAGAACGCGCGCCCGGCGCCGGTCAGCACGACGACGCGCAGCGAGGAGTCCCCGGCCAGCGTGTCCACGGCCGCCGACAGCGCCTGGCCCATGGCCTCCGTCATCGCGTTCAGGCGCTCGGGATCGTGAAGCGTCGCGATCGCGACGCCGTCCTGTCGTTCGAGCTGGATCAGGTCACGCGGAACGGGGACGTTCGTCAAGTTGTCAAGTTGTTAGCGCGCTGCGGATCGTGCGCCCGTTCCACCAACAACTTGACAACTTGACGAACGTCCCCGCTTGCCTAGTCCGCGGAGCGGCGCAGGAAGGCCGGCACCTCGCGATCGTCGTCTGCGGTCGCCTCCTCGCGGCGGCGGCGCAGGAAGGTCGGGACGTCGAGCTCGTCTTCGAAGGGCGAGACGAACTCCGCGCCCGCGGCGGGCTCCGCCAGAGAGGCCCGTCCCGGCGCAGCGGCGGGCGCCAGCTGAGCCTCGCGTGCGGCCGGCGGCAGCACCGCGGCCGGCGCCTCGCGGCGCAGCGGCCGCAGCTCGGCGACGCTGCCACCCTCCCGGTCGCGCTCGCGGGGGCGCTCCCGGTCGCCCCGCTCCCGGTCGCGATCCCGGTCTCCGACGCGCGTGCGGTCGTCCTCGAGACCGGTCGCGATCACGGTCACGCGGATCTCGCCGGGCGTCACCTTCTCGTCGATCACCGCGCCGAAGATGATGTTCGCGTCCTCGTGCGCGGCCTCCTGGACCAGGCTCGATGCCTCGTTCACCTCCCACAGCGTCATGTCGGTGCCGCCGGTGATGTTGATCAGCACGCCGCGAGCACCCTCGATCGAGACGTCCTCCAGCAGGGGGCTCGAGATCGCCGCGAAGGCGGCGTCCTTGGCGCGGTTCTCGCCCACGCCGACGCCGGTGCCCATCAGCGCGAGACCCATCTCGTTCATGATGGTGCGTACGTCCGCGAAGTCGAGGTTGATCAGGCCGTGCACCGTGATCAGGTCCGAGATACCGCGCACTGCGTTGAGCAGCACCTCGTCCGCCAGCCGGAACGAGTCCATCATCGGCGTGTCCTGGCCGGCGAGGGCGAGGAGCCGTTGGTTCGGGATGGTGATCAGCGTGTCCACCACACGGTGCAGCTCGTCGAGGCCGCGCTCCGCGTGACGCATGCGGACCTTGCCCTCGAACGGGAAGGGCTTGGTCACCACGCCGACCGTGAGGGCGCCGAGCTCGCGCGCGACCTCCGCGATCACGGGCGCCGCGCCCGTCCCCGTGCCGCCGCCCATACCGGCGGTGACGAACACCATGTCCGAGCCCGCGAGCAGGCTGCGCAGCCGGTCGCGGTCTTCCATCGCCGCCGCACGCCCGCGCTCCGGGTTCGCGCCGCAGCCGAGGCCGCGCGTCACGCCCACGCCGAGCTGCACCTTGACCGGCGCCAGCTTGTGCACGAGCGCCTGCGCGTCGGTGTTGGCGACGATGAACTCGCAGCCGCCGAGGTTCGACCGGATCATGGTGTCGAGCGCGTTTCCACCGGCGCCGCCCACCCCGACCACGCGGATGCGGGCCTTCAGCTCGCCCCCGTCCTCGAACTCGAGCAGGTCGTCGCCGTCCGGCACTGCGACCTCGAGCTCCTTCTTCTCGCGCTCCACAGCAGCGGCCCGGTGGCCGCGACGGTCGTCCCGATGCTGATCCGGCATCTCCTCACCCCCCCTTGGCTGCCCCATCCGCGGGGCATGTTACCGGTTTTTTCCCTTATTCCAGCGGCCAGTTGCACGAAAAGTTGCGATTTGGTGACGGCCGCCACACCACGTGACCACGGTCAGTCGAACTCGCCATAGAACCAGTCGCGCATGCGCTGGCGCACGCGCCGGAAGATCGACTCGTCGCGGATGCGGAAGCGCGATACGCCGCGGCCGTGCGCCTGCGCCTGGCCATACAGCACGAGGCCGACCCCGGTCGCATACATGGGGCTCTTGACGACGTCCTGTAGGCCGCCGACACGCCACGGCTGCCCGATGCGCACCGGCGCCTCGAAGATCTCCTCCGCCAGATCGGCGATGCCGGCCAGCGCCGCGCAGCCGCCTGTGAGCACGAGGCCCGACGGAATCTTGTCTTCGAGACCCGCCTTCCCGATCTCCTGCCGCGAGAGCGTCAGCATCTCGTCGATGCGCGGCTCGATGATCTCGCACAGGATCTTGCGCGAGACCTCTCGCGGTCGGCGGCCGCCCACGCTCGGCACCGTGATCACGTCGTCGCTGCCGAGCATGCGTGCGGAGGCGGCGCCGAAGCGCTTCTTGATGCGCTCGGCCTCCTCGAAGGGCGTGCGCAGGCCGACCGCGATGTCGTTGGTGACGTGGTAGCCACCCAGGCCGAGCACGCAGGTGTGCTTGATGGCGCCGTCGGCGAAGACCGCGATGTCGGTGGTGCCGCCGCCGATGTCGATCAGGCACACGCCCAGGTCGCGCTCGTCGTCCGCTAGCACGGCTTCCGCGGAGGCGAGCGGCTCGAGCACGATGTCCACCACGTTGAGGCCGGCCTTGTTCGCGCACTTCACGATGTTCTGCGCGCTGGTCACCGCCGCCGTCACGATGTGGATCTTCGCCTCGAGGCGCACGCCGCTCATGCCGAGCGGCTCCCGGATCCCGTCCTGGTCGTCGATGATGTACTCCTGCGGGATCACGTGGATCACCTCGCGGTCCATCGGGATCGCGACGGCCTTGGCGGCGTCGATCACACGCCGCACGTCGTTCTCGGTCACCTCGCGGTCCTTCACCGCCACGATGCCGTGCGAGTTGAAGCCCTCGATGTGGCCGCCCGCGATGCCGGTGTAGACCGAGGTGATCTCGCAGTCCGCCATCAGCTCCGCCTCTTCGACGGCGTGCTTGATCGAGTCCACCGTGGCGTCGATGTCCACCACCACGCCCTTGCGCAGGCCGCGCGAGGGGTGGGTGCCGATGCCGATCAGGTCCACGCCGTTCGCGGTGGGCTCCGCCACCACGGCGCAGATCTTGGTGGTCCCGATGTCGAGACCGACGATCAAGTCTTCCTTGCGTGCCATTCGCTTCTCACCCCCCGTTGGAAATGCCGGAACTGTTCGCCACCTCGGCCTCGGGCCGGGGTCGCAGGATCACCTCGCCGCCGAAACGCAGATCGATCTCGCCCGCAGCAAAGAGCTCGGGCAGCCGGAAGGCGAGCAGTGCGGCCAGGCGCGCGAGCTTGGCGTCGCGCTCCTCGGCGGCCCCGAGCAGCACCACGGCGCCGGGCGCCGGCGCAGCGGCCGAAAGCTCGAGCGCGGGTGCCCGCGCCGCGTCGCGATCCGCGAGCCGCAGCGTGCGCGGCGCCGCGATGCCGTGTGCCGCGAGCGCGTCCAGCCAAGCGACGCCCTCGGCGAGCTTCGGGTCACCCTTCGCCGCGATGCCGGTCAGCGCCGGCAAGTTGCTACCCGGCGCCGCCGGCAGGAAGGCGTGAGCGCTGCGGTCCACCAACCAGACCTCGGCGCCGATCCGCGCCTGCGCGATGGGCTCGCGCTCTCGCACCGAGACCAGCAGCAGATCCGGCGGCAGCGTCGTCACCCGCACGCTCGCGACCCAGGGGTGGGCCGCAACGCCGCTGCGCACCGCGGCGAGGTCGAGCCCGGCGAGCCGCGCGCCCGGCCCGATGCCTGCCGCCGCGGCGAGCTCAAGCGCCGGCGCCTCTCGATTGCCGACCAGCGCGAGGCGCAGCCGGGCTGCGCGCTCGGGGAACGCACGCGCCACCAGCGCCTCGCCGCTCAGCGCGCCCGCACCGATGCCGATCACGAGCGCCAGCGAAAAGACGATGGCGCGCGCCGCGCGCGGGTGCAGCCGCTGCGCACGCGGCCTGGCTTCGTTCCGCCAACGGCTCCGCTTCACGTACTCCTCCCCCAGATACGCACCTCGGGTTCGAGCAACACACCAGTGCGTACGCGTACGGCAGCGCGGGCGTGACCGATCAGCGCGAGCACGTCGCTCGCGCTGGCGCCTCCGGTGTTGACGATGAAGTTCGCGTGCAGGCTCGAGATCTGCGCGCCGCCGTGGCGCTCGCCCTTCAGCCCTGCGGCCTCGATCAGGCGGCCCGCGTAGCTGCCGCGCGGGTTCTTGAACACCGAGCCGCAGGACGGCACGTCGAGCGGCTGCGTGGCCGCGCGCCGCGCGAGCAGCTGGTCGATCGTCTCGGCGACACTGTGGCGCGACGCCGGCCGCACCTCGAGCAGCGCCGACAGGATCAACGAGCCCGGCGCGAGGCCGAAGAGGCCCCGGTAGCGGAAGCCGAGGCGCGCGCGCGGCAGGTGGCGGAGCTTCGCGCCGCTCGGGCTCATCACCTCGATCTCGCGCACCGCATCCTTGGTCTCGCGGTCCGGGATGCCGGCGTTCATCGCGATCCAGCCGCCGATCGAGCCGGGGATGCCGGCGCCGAACTCGAGGCCGCTGAGCCCATGCTCGCGGCAGAAGCGCATGAGGCTCGCGTGCGAGACGCCGGCCTCGACGCGCAGGCAGCCGTCGGGTCGCTCCTCGAGTCGCTTCAGGGCGGAGAGCTGGATCAGCACGCCGTCCACGCCCTCGTCACGCACGATGGTGTTGAAGCCGCGCCCGATCACGCGCCGGCGCAGACCGTGGCGAGCGCACAGCGCCAGCAGCCGGGCCAGGCTGGCGCGGTCGGGCGGGGTGGCGAGCGCGTCCACCGGCCCGCCGACGCGCAGCGAGGTGAGCTTGCTGGCCGGCACGTCGAAGCGGATCGCGCCGGGCAGCGCTGCCTCGAGCTCGGCGCGTAGCTCCGGCGCGATCATGAGCGCGCCTCCATCAGCGCCTGCAGCAGCTCGGGCCCGAGCCGGCTCACGCTGCCCGCGCCGAGCGTGAGCACGAGGTCGCCGCTCGCAAGCTCGGGCAGCAGCTCGGGCACCACGCGCTCGAGGTCGGGCACGAAGCGCACGTCGCGGTGGCCACGGGCGCGGATCGCGTCGGCCAGCAGCGCCGCCTCGACGCCGGGCAGCTTGGGCTCGCCGGCGCCGTAGATCTCCGTCAGCACCAGCAGGTCGGCGTCGTGGAAGGCGGTGCTGAAGGCGTCGAACAGGTCGCGCGTGCGCGTGTAGCGGTGCGGCTGGAACACGACGACGATGCGGCCCTTGTGCACGCCGCGCGCGGCCGCCAGCGTGGCGCGTAGCTCGGTCGGATGGTGGCCGTAGTCGTCCACCACCCGGATGCCGGCCACGGCGCCCTTCGTCTCGAAGCGGCGCTCGACGCCGCGGAAGCTCGCGAGCGCCTCTGCGGCCGCGCGGAAGGGCACGTCCAGCTCGTCGGCCACCGCGAGCGCAGCGAGCGCGTTCGCGACGTTGTGGCGGCCGGCGAGCGGCAGCGTCACGCGGCCGAGCGCGCGCTCTTGCTTGCGCACGGCGAAGGCCATGCCGGGTCCGTCGGTCGCCACCTCGCTCGCCACCCAGTCCGCTTGCGCCACCAGGCCGTAGGTGATGCGGCGGCGTCCCATACGTGCGAGCAGCCGCTGCACGCCCGGGTCGTCGAGGCACAGGACGGCCGCGCCCCAGAACGGCAGCCGTGCCAGGAAGGCGGCGAACGCATCCTCGAGCGCAGCGAGGCTGCCGTGATGGTCGAGGTGCTCGGCCTCGACGTTCGTCACCACCGCGATCACGGGCGCGAGGTGCAAGAAGGAGCCGTCGCTCTCGTCGGCCTCGGCCACCAGGAACGGCCCGCCGCCGAGCCGCGCGCCCGTGCGCTCGCCTTCGGCGCCGGCGCCGAGGACGCGACCGCCGACCACGATGGTGGGGTCGAGGCCCGCCGTCTGCAGCACGTGCGCCACCAGCGAGGTAGTCGTGGTCTTGCCGTGCGTGCCGGCGATCGCGATGCCGTCCTTGAGGCGCATCACCTCGGCCAGCATCTCGGCGCGAGGGATCACGGGGATGCCGCGCCGCGCAGCCTCGCTCAGCTCGGGATTGCCGGCGCGCACCGCCGTCGAGACCACCACCACGTCGGCCTGGCCCACGTGGCGCGAGTCGTGCCCGATCGCGACGGGGATGCCGAGCGTGCGCAGCCGCGCCACGCTGGCGCCCTCGGCCAGGTCGGAGCCCGTCACGCTGTAGCCCTGGGCGCGCAGCAGCTCGGCCAGCCCGCACATGCCGCTGCCGCCGATGCCCACGAAGTGGATGCATTCGATGCCGCGGAAGCGACCCTTCATGCCTGGCCCTCCGCGAGCGCGATGCACTGTGCGGCGATCGCAGCGGCGGCGTCGGGGCGCGACAACCCGGCTGCCCGGGCCCCCATCGCACGCAGGCGCTCGGGATCGTCGAGCAGCGCGACCAGCTCGCGCGTGAAGTCGGCCTGTGAGAGGTTGCGCGAGTCGAGCACGCGCGCGGCGCCCGCGTTCGCGAGCTCGCGCGCGTTGGCGAACTGCTCGCC
>Ga0247727_10013151_pt1 | contig 14025 bp, 9 predicted proteins | sample WisWelCaveWW1625_FD_202498 | JGI IMG/M metagenome (GOLD analysis project Ga0247727, IMG submission 202498) | Biofilm microbial communities from Wishing Well Cave, Virginia, United States - WW16-25 | ecosystem: Environmental > Aquatic > Deep subsurface > Groundwater > Cave microbial mat | place... | reverse complement strand
ACGTCCCAGCGTTTCGGCTCGCGCAACGACGCCGGTACCCACTGCGGGGCGTCGAACAGGGCCTTGAGCACCAGAATGCGGTCGCCTTTGAACGTCGGCTCGCTGGCGATTTCGTTCTGGAATCGACAATTGGGGCAGATGCAATCGGTGAGCTTGGCACCGCGGTTTTGATCTTCGGTTGCCCCGATCGAAAACTTCCACCCGCATTCCCGGCAAGCAATCTCTTTGTGCCGCCCCATGAGCGTGGGGGCCATCGAACCGGTCGGTATGACAAACGCCTCCGCTTCAAAAGTGCGGAACAGAAACGCCAGCACGAACGCGATCACGACCGATTCGATCGTCTCGCGGTTCGATCCGTGTGTCGGCTGTTTCGACTCGCGCGACCGCGCGGTGGTTCGGAATCGCGGTTGAGTGGCCTCGCCGCCACCGATCGCTTCTGCGCTCGATTGGGTATTTTGGTCCATGGTTCCGCCGAATATAACCGAGTTGTAGCACAACTGAAATGGAAGTCGCTTGCCCTATTCATCGGCCTTCAGCACGGCCAGAAACGCCTCTTGGGGAATTTCCACCTGGCCGACCTGCTTCATCCGCTTCTTGCCTTCGCGTTGCTTGGCCCAGAGTTTGCGCTTTCGCGTGATGTCGCCGCCGTAGCACTTGGCCGTGACGTTTTTGCGCAATGCCGCGATCGTCTCGCGGGCGATCACGCGGCTGCCGATCGCGGCTTGGATGGCAATCTCGAACTGGTGCCGCTCGATCTCGCCACGCAGCTTCTTGGCAAGTCCCCTGCCCCGACGGTCGGCAAATTCGCGGTGCACGATGGTCGATAACGAATCGACTCGCTTGGTGTGGACCAGAATGTCCAACCGCACGAGATCGCTGGCCCGGAAATCGACGACGTCATAGTCCATCGTGCCGTAGCCGCGCGTGATCGATTTGATCTTGTCGTACATGTCGTAGATCACTTCGGCCAACGGTAACTCGTAAACCAAGATCGCCCGCGTGGGGCTCAAGTACTCGGTCTTCTTGTAAACTCCGCGGCGATCCTCGCAAAGCTGCATAATGGCGCCGATGTTCTCCGCCGGCAGAATGAAACTCACCGAAACGATCGGCTCGCGGAACTCTTCGATTTGGCCCGCGTCCGGCACACTGGTCGGGTTGTCGATCGTAAGCACCTCGCCGCCAATTTTGAGGATTTCATAGGTGACGTTGGGTGCGGTTTGCACCAACTCCAGCCCGGCCTCGCGCTCCAGCCGCTGCTGGATGATCTCCATGTGCAGGAGCCCCAGGAACCCGCAGCGAAAACCAAAGCCCATCGCCTCGCTGGATTCCGGTTGGTAAACGAAGCTCGAATCATTGAGTGCGAGCCGGTCCAGTGCCTCGCGAAGCTGCGTGTACTCCGTGTTCTGAGCCGGATACAGCCCGCAAAAGACCATCGGCTTCGGCTTCTTGTAGCCGGGCAACGCTTGCGCCGGCGAGCGAGTCGATTCGCAAACCGTGTCGCCAATCGTCACGTCGCTCATCGACTTGATGTTCGCTACGCAGTAGCCGACTTGCCCGGCGTGCAGCCCGTCGCACGGACTCATCCGCGGGCGAAACCGGCCGAGTTCCATCACCTCATATTCCCGCCCCGCTTGCATGAGCCGGATCTTCTCTCCCTTGGCGATGCGTCCGTCCACCACGCGGATGTAAATCACCACGCCACGGTAATCGTCGTACTTCGAGTCAAAGATCAGCGCTCGCAGCGGCGCTTCCAGGTCGCCGAGCGGCGGAGGCACCCGCGCGACAATCGCCCGCAGCAATTCCTGCACGCCCGTGCCCGCCTTGCCGCTCGCCGTAAGCACCTCCTCCGATTGAATGCCGAGCACCGTGTGCATCTCGCTCATCGCGTCATCGACCCGGGCCTGGGCCATGTCGATCTTGTTCACAACCGGCACGATGTGCAGTCCGGCCTCCACCGCCGCATACGCGTTCGCGACCGTCTGGGCCTGAACCCCTTGCGTCGCATCCACCAGCAGCACGGCCCCCTCGCACGCGGCCAATGCCCGCGACACCTCGTAATGAAAATCCACGTGCCCCGGCGTATCGATCAGGTTGAGTTCGTACTCGACCCCGTCGATCGTGTGCTGCAGCGTCACCGCACTGGCCTTGATCGTGATCCCCCGCTCCCGTTCCAGGTCCATGTCATCCAGCAGTTGATCGCGGAAATCGCGCTGGCTGATGGCCCCGGTCTGGAGCAGAAACTGGTCGGCCAGCGTGCTCTTGCCGTGGTCGATATGGGCGATGATGCAGAAGTTCCGGATCTGTTTCGGTTCAGGCATGATGCGGGTCATCTTACGTGAACCGGCGATGGTCGTCGATTGCAGCTTACGGACGAGTGGCCGATCGGCGAAGCAGCCCGAAGGCGAGCGCTGGTCGAGTGCATCGACTCGCTCGCTGGAGCTTCGGGTTTATGTGAAGTTCGAAAGTGTTACGCTACCACGACGGTACTCACCGCGCTCTCTGGTCCGGGGCCGCGGGAGTTGCTGGGGATGACTTTGTAGTCGTGCGAGCCGGCGGCGAGGCCGGTTGTGTCGTACACGCGCTCGATCGTGTCGTCGGCGACGATGCTGAAGTCGGCGTCGCCCGGTCCCTTGTGCAGCACGTCGAATTGCGTGCCGCCGGGCGCTTCGAACGCGAGGTGTACGGCGCTCGCGGCCGGCGACGTCGCGGCGGAGATGATGGCCTGATCGGGCGGCTGTTGTGCCGGTTCCATCGGGATCGCGTCGATCACTTCACGCTCCGCCGTCCCTTCGGGGAACTGGGCTCGCCCCTGGATCAGCCCGGCGGTTACGAAATCTTCCATCGTGTTGATGGCCCCGTGCAGGTTTCCCTGCGCCAGCTCGTAATCATCGTCGATCGTCACGATGCCCGCGGCTTGCGTCTTCAGCGGCAGCAGCAGCGCGTCGAACGCCGCCTGGTCCATCGTGTCCCACGCCTTGAACGGCGTCGCCGATCCCGGCGGGTTCGGCAGCAATCCCCACAGGCTCGTGATCGCCTCCATGCGCGTGATCGTCTGCGGCACGGTCTTATCGTCCACGGGCAGCTTATTGATGGCCGACAGCGAACCGGGGTCGTTGCGATACCGGCTCTTCATGATCGGATACACTTGGATGCACGCGAGATGCGCCTTGTCATGTGCTTCGGCGAGTTCCCCCTTGGCCAGATTGCGCGTGGTATCGGCGGTCACGAACGTGGCCCGCACCGCCTCCGCGTTATCCATGATCGTCTGTGCGTCGGCCGGCGTCTTGCCATCCGGTCTGAACGATGGAATCTTCACCATCGCTGCCTTTACGTACCGCAGTTGCAGCAGTTCAAAGTCAAAAGTATCGAACATGTCAGTCTCCGTTGTTTGCAGTTGTAACTTCGTGGCGATTAATTCAACATTCGGAACGCCGACAAGACTATTAGTACGAACTCAAATGCCAGCGGAACTAATTATGGATTATTCGTGGCATTTTTTTATACGTTCGTCATTATATCAACAAGGTTCGTAATTAGTCCAGGCAGATTCGTCTATTTTTTCTGAAAATTCTGCATCAGAACGTCACTATAAAACACACGAATCGGCCTCGCAAACATACGAAGAATCTTAAAATAACGCCGAACTAACAACACAAACTTCAGAATTAACTACAGACGCTTGCGAACTAACAAATACAGCACACTTTAAAAAGTTTAAAGCTGCAGAATTACTGAATCAAACAGCCGATCACTGTTTAAATGCTGGCGTACATTTCTACACTACTATGGATCTCGAACCAATAACCACCAACCCATCTCACCGCAGACTTTGAGATGGGAGTATTTGTAGCGCTGACACTCGTTGGCCGACAGCCAAGCCCGCCACAAGTGCGGAAACTACCGGAAATTCCTAGACTTCTCGCTGATCCAGACCGACCCCAGCCGGCTCGTCCGGCTGGTGAAGGCGATTAGCGTGCTATAACGCGACGTGGCCCACTCTCTCTCTTCTTCCTCCACCTCCGCCTGTGGCGGGGGTGGATGAAGAAGAAAAAAGGATTGGGTGTTGCCGCTCCCTAGATGTCCGTTTCGTAAGTCCGTGGACAGTAGAACGGAATTCATTCCGTTACCCGGAACGGCGTTGAAATCGACGGAACGGAATGAATTCCGTTCTACGTGCCCAGTCGCCTTACCGAGAACTGTCCACGGACTTACGAAACGGACATCTAGCCGCTCAATCATGCGTTTCTGCCAGGCAAGCTGGCCGGGGACGGTGGAGATCAGCGAGAAATCTCGAAATTCCGCGCAGAAAAACAACCGCCCGGGCGATAACGAATCTACGTCTTCTTCCATGGTAATCGCGCACATCCGGCGGCCCCGATGTAGCCGGCGTCGCTACCCAGCTCGGCGTAGACGATTTGCGTGCCGGCGGCCGGCGCGGGGAACGCGAGCTTGTGGATGTCTTCTTGAATCCATTCGAGGAATTGGGGGCCGGACTTACTCATGCCGCCGCCGAAGACCATCATGTCCGGATCAATCGTGTGCATCAGGTTCGTCGCACCGACGGCCAGGTAGTACGCGGTCTCGCGCATGAGCTGGCGACAGAAGGCGTCGCCCGTTTTGTTGAGGTTGTCGATCCGCAGTGCGCGGTCGCCGGGATCGGTGGTCGGCCACTGCTCGCGCAGCTTGGTGGGAACACCTGCGTCGAGTCCTTCTTGAGCACGCTTCAAGAGCGCCGTCGCCGAAGCGTATGCCTCCAGGCATCCATACCGCCCGCAGCCGCAGATTCGCGGCGGATCGATGTCGTCGATCTTCATGCGGATTACCATGTGCCCGCATTCCGCCCCGTGGCTGTGCCGGCCTTCGATAATCATCTCGTCGATGATGATGCCGCAGCCGATGCCGGTGCCGAGCGTAAACAGCACGAGGCTGTGCGCCGGCCGGCCCGCCGCGCGGGCACTCTTGCCGACTCCCGCCCAGTATTCGCCGTACGCCGCCGCGTTCGCGTCGTTTTGAAAAACCACCGGCTTGCCGATCAGTTGCGCCAGGCGATCGCGGATCGGACAATTCTGCCAGCCCGGCCCGCGCAAATTTACCGGATCGAGCAACATGCCGGCGGGGATATCCATCGTGCCCGGCGAACCCAGCCCGACGCCCGCGATGTCGCTCCAACTGAGGCCGCAGTTCTGAATCGCCTGGCCGGCCCCGGTGGCCATGTTCCGGAGACTGACATCGACCCCTTTGGCCGCATCGGTGTCCACCTCGACGGCGTCCTCCATGAGCGGCCGGCCCGTGTCGTCCACCACGCCGCACTTGATGCTCGTGCCGCCCAAGTCAACGCCAAGCCAGAACGGTGATTGGAAATTGCCACTGCTGCTTTTCATGTTCATTTCCTGCCGCCGGTTCCACGCTAGTGACCAAACCGGCTGCATCTTATATTTGCCCGATCGATCAGGCCAGTCATGGGTGCCAGACCACGACCCATGAACGAGTAATAGTTCTCGCCCGCCCGCAGATCAAAGACCAACGTAGTACCAGGTCGATAGGGCATGGGCCAGGATGAGTATCAGCAAGGCCCAAGCTGCCGGGGCGTGAAGAATGAGCCAACATTGCGAAAGACTGTGGAAGCGATATTCCATGTCGAGAAGACGGCGCTGCTCGACGAGTCGCAGAATTTTCGCGGCGAACTTTAGCTCGTCCTTTAGATGAATGAGTTTGACGGCCCGCCCCAGATGAAACCTGAGGTCGTATTGCCACCGGCGGCGTGGCCAATTCCAGATGCGGAACGGTCGCGTCATTCTGTCGATTGCTTGTTCAGCGAATTGCATCAGGAGTTCGGACCTGCCGGCGATCGATCCTGAACTGGCTGCTACCAGCGCTTGGCGGTTATGACGAGCAGCATGTTGCTGTCGCACGAGGGCACGAATTTCCGCTGTTAACCCGATGTTCGCGAGATCGTTACCGGGCGAGTTTTCCGGGTTCGTGAGAAATTGGCCGAGAGCGAGTCGCGTGCTGAGATTATCACCACTGGTTCGATTGGTTCAGAGTTCGTTCCGCCGTGCTCTTTGGGTCGTGAGGTTTGCTTGAAGCGACCCATTTCAAATGGATCCGCAAGATCATGTTCGCGGCGTCTCAGCAATCGACGCAGCCGGATCGGCCACTTCCGCTTCCCGGAGAATTTGACTCGAAGCCGATCCATGAACCGGCGGAGCCACGGCCGGGGCCTCAACCAGCAGGAAGACAGGCCGGCGGCCAACTGCGACTCGTCGGGGGCAAGATCAAGAACTTTCACCACGCCTTGCAAAAGAACGCCTGCGTAATCGGAGTAGACGCCCTTGGGCATGACGATCTCATTATCGGCGTAGCGGATCTTGAAGAAGTGAATTCCCGGCTTGCCCGGCTGCTCATCGAAGAACTCGTCGACCGTCGCGGGATCGAATCCCGGTATCGCGCGTAGGATCCCGGTGAGTTCTTCCTTTGTAAGTTCGAGATTCTGCATCGCCGCGCCAGCCTGGTTCATCCGAGACTTTTTAGTTGCTTCACGCTCGGTCGAAGCTTAGACTTATTCGATCCTTCTAGCACTGCATCACGACTTGTGCAAGGATCGGCTGATCGTGTACTGCACCTGGAAAACAGTCGGACTGTTCATCTCGTCCCTCATGTCCACAATGTGCCTTTCAATCTCGGGTCGGCTCCAATTCCCCGTGTGTGTGGATGGCCCATTCTGCGGGTTCAATTTCTCAGAATAGAGCGGGTTACACGATCTGATTTGATCTCGTCGGTGTTTCAATCAGGAATCCTCATGAAGTTCATCGCCTCCGAAAAAAGATGGGATGAAGATTTGACCGAAGAAGGTTTCCTGGCTTGGTTCCTAACTGAGATTAATGCCGGAAACTATGAGCTCGTGGCGGGCGCTGTGCTGACTTTAGAGAAGCCCCATGGAACGATCGTTGCCCGTGCGTTCAATGAACTGGAGCGAGCCTATCCCCTCAGACCAGAGCAGCCACCTGAGGAAAAGCAGACGCTGCCTGTATCCCGGCTCACTGCTTTGCTGATAGCTCGAATGACACCTAACCTATTGGCAATTCTAGATGAGGTTGGCGTGTCACTTCGGGAGAACGGTTTTCCTCATCGAGCGCTTTATTATTACGAAAACCTGGCCCAGCATTTGGAGGTATGCGGCGATTTGCTCAACTTGGCGTTTACCTACGTTCGGCGCGGGCGTTGCCTCAGTGAACTTGATGAATGGGAACTCGACCTTCCCCATTACTGGAAAGCGCTGCGACTTTTCCAGCACATCTATGCGGACCAGAGCCTCCCGGAATCGAAACGCAACGCAGCCGCACTGGGGCTAGCGGAAGTTCAGCATCAACTTGCCTTCAAATGCCATGAGGAGAAGGACTATGAGCATTCCCTGCTCTACAATTACCGGGCACTTTCGATCCGTGATCGACTCAACCCATTAGCTTGGCGGCCTGGAAGCTACATGAACGTGGCGCGGACCTACATGGTTCAAGGAGATGAGGGTAAGGCGCTACTGAACTACTTGCGGACTGTGAATCTCGAACTCCTGGCCTCCAAGACGATCTCCAACCAGCGGCAGCGGTGCACGACATACGGGAACCTCGGCGCGTTGGCCAGAAACCTGCAGGAACCTCCACTGGAGTTATCGTTTTATGAGAGAGCCCTGTCCTTGGGCTTTCGACGTGAGAACATCGTCTATGCTCACGCGCAGCTTCTGATCAAGCTCAATCGTTCCGAGGAAGCAGTTCAAGTACTGCTCGAATTGTTGCGGACCCAGTCCAAAGCTCACCCTCTTTCCAGCTTGCACTGGATCCTTGCACTCATCGGGGCATACGGCAAGCTCGGCCGAGAAACTGAGGTCGCGCGCCATCAGGAGCAATTTCTCGATCGATTGATTGAATGCAACTGCCTAGTCTCAGTGACCGATGAATCTCTCAAGCAGAGAATTAAGGCCAGGATCAACTGGTCAAACTCCGAAGAGTACCACACCTTGGCAGTGCTACGATTTGCCAAGGGAGAGGTCGACGCAGCTCGAACGGCCGTTCTCACCGGGCTTGAGAAGTGTTCACACTCGAGGGATTCCGATACCAGGCAGAAGTTGCTCACCCTGCGGTCCCAGTTAGGCTCGCCGGTACCTGTGAGCAATGATGGCACGGCAGAGGCCAATTCAAGTCAGGTCGTTATCGTGACATGCCGTGCATGTAGCGGCCAGTTCCCAAATGCCAGCAATGGCACTGTCCAAGATGGTTCCAATTCGCAGCCATCGGATGTGGCAGTGCAGACAAGACCTGAATTTGAACGGCTGTGTCCAGAATGCCAAAAGGCGCTGGATCTTGAAGTTCTAATTCGAATTCCTTCTGGTTCCGCCAGTCTTCCAGGAGGGGAAACCAAGTTAGTTTCCAGTTTGCTTATCGACAAATACCCAGTCACCAATCGTCTGTTTCGCATCTACCATAAAGTTATGAAACTGGACTGGAACCCGTCCAATTGGCAACAAGCACTTTTTCGCCATCCAGACCAGCCAATGACCTGCATAAGCCTAAAGGATTGTGAGCAATTCTGTGCGTGGCGTTCGCGCCTGACAGGTCGCACGTATCGTCTCCCCAGCATTGCGGAATGGTATAGGGCTGCCCTGGGCGATGATGGCCGCACTTACCCGTGGGGTAACGAACCACCCGACTACACACGAGCCGCATATTCTTTGGTGGATGACCATGACGCCTTTCCGGCACCTGTGGGCCTTTTCGCTGAGGGTTCCAGTCCATTCGGTGTTCTGGACATGGGCGGCAATGTGTGGGAGTGGACATCCTCGGTTAATGACCAGAATGAACCCATTTGCCTGGGCGGCTCTTGTGGCTCGGAGGCACAGTACCTGAACCCGAGAAATCTCTTGCACATGGCCCTAAACAAATCAAGTAAGGATTCGCGGGAATACCGACAAGTAGGATTTCGTTGCGTCGGAGAACTCCAATGAGATTCTTGGTTGGGGAAAGAAAATGGGACTGGGAATTTACGGAGCCGGATTTCTTAGAGTGGTTTCACAGGGAGGTAGAGGCCGGCAACCTCCATGCTGTTACGGATGCCATGAACACTCTTGAGAAGCGGCACGAACCGCTGGTGACTCAAGCGTTTCTCGAACTGGAGCGCAAACAGCCTTTTCGCCGAGACCAGACTCGTGAAGAACAGGAACGACTGCCGTTATCGCAATTGGTTGCGCGGCTTGCTGACCGGTGCCTGCCCGTTCTGGCGGAAATCCTGATCGGGGCGGGTGTCTCCTTTGGCGACCAAGACTGGCCGCACCGTGGTCTGGATTATTTCGAGACACTGGGGCGGTCATTTGCGGCTCGTGGCGACGTCTACTTATTGGGACAATGTTGGCTTTGGCGGGGGCGAATGTACAGCCGTCTACGAGATTTTGCTTCGGATCTGCCTTGCTTCTGGCAGGCGTTGCGCCTGTTCCAAGATCTCTACGCGCACAAAGACATTTCCGAGACGGCACGAACAATGGCTGCGCTAGGACTGTCGGACGTTCAACAACAGATGGTGACGAGGTGCTTGTTCCTCGAAGACTACGATGATGCCATTTTGTACAACTTCCGAGCGTTGTCGATCCGGCAGAGATTTGAGGATCATCTCCGGCTAGGCGCCACTCTGATGAACATCGGTCTGTGCCACCGGATGAAGAATCATCTGGACCGCGGGCTGTTGTATTACCTGAGGACGGTTCTTTCCGACCTGGAGGTTGGGAGGGCCATTGCCAGGGGCATTACGTGCGAGAATCTCTCTTCGCTTGCACTCATGTTACACGAACCGCAGTTGGCCCGCGGCTTTTCAGAAAAAGCACTGACCTTTGATTCCCACCGTGCCGGGCTGCTTGAGAATCACGCGCGTGTTTTGATTGAGCAGGAGGAGTACGAAAACGCCAAACGATTTTTACAACGGATCGTTGATCAGCGTGGCCATTCCGCACCCCAGAGCCACGCTCGCGCCTATGAAATGCTCATTCGGTTGTGCGAAAAGTTCGGTCCGGCGGAGCAAGCATTGCATTGGCGCGAGCTGTTCATCGATTGGTTGGTGCGCGATGCGTTTCTTGTCGCCGTCGAGGATGAGGCGACCTGTGTCATGATCCGAAGTCGGCTGGAGCAAGTCAGCCCATTGGACTATCGAGCCCATGCGATCCTACAGTTCTCTCTGGGCGATGCGCAGAGATCGGCCGCGGAACTGGATCTTGCGCTTTCCTCTCTTAGTGAAAATGCAGACGAGCAGCGACAGATACTGCTAGCGCTACGCCAGAGAATTCAAGAACGGGACAAGCTCAATCGCGTGGCTCCAAAAGCGCCGGACACAGGTTTGGAACAAGCCGCGGGAAAAAACGCTTTGATCTGCCGGGCATGTGAGAGTCGATTTCAACCGGGAGAACGTGTCGACGGAAAACCCTCGGATTCACTGTGTCCCGAGTGTTGCAAGGCGCGGCAATTGGAGCAATTGGTTCACATTCCGGCGGGTGTGGCGACGCTGCATGACGGGAAATCCAAATCCCTCCCTGCGTTCTTCATGGACAAGTCCCCAGTGACCAATCGCCTATTCAAAATCTACCACGGCGTGATGCGGTTGAACTGGGAACCCAGCCACTGGAGGCAAGCGTTATTCCAGCATCCGGATCAGCCGATGACTTGTGTGAACTTGAACGATTGCGAGAAATTCTGTTCCTGGCGTTCGCGGCTTACCGGTCGGTCCTATCGTCTTCCAACCATGGCGGATTGGTACCGTGCGGCTCTGGGCGATGATGGTCGAACATATCCCTGGGGTAACGAACCACCCGACTACACGCGGGCGGCCTACTCGTTGCTCATCGATACCGATGCAGTGCCAGCACCGGTCGGACTCTTTCCGGATGGTGCTAGTCCCTTCGGAGTGTTGGACATGGCCGGCAATGTTGCGGAATGGACGTCATCGCTCGATGAACAGTCGCGACCGATTTATCTGGGAGGCTCGTGTGGCACAGATGCCCGGTCTTTGAATCCCAAAAATCTGCTTGTCCTTTCCCTGTACCCGGCGGACCCAGAATGTCGCGAGTACCGGCAAATTGGGTTTCGCTGCGTCGCTGAGGAGTCCAACGATGAGCTGCTCCGTTGATTGCATGGCGGTAGCAGACGCCATTGCAAGGGACGATTATCAGGCTGCAGAACGAATGCTGTCGGAACTGCTGGCTGGAGTGTGGCGAACCCCGGCCCTTTGTCATTTGGTCAGCGTGTTCCATTTTTGGCGTGCGCTAGATGCGGAAACGGCTGGCAACGGTAGCTTAGCAGCTCAGCACTGGCACCGCATGATTCCACACCTGGTCTACGCTCTGGAAAACTCCGTCTACATGGAGCACCTTCGTGCCACTCGCGAACAGGTCTATGGCCAGGAGATCGAAGTGGAAAAGCTGGGTGGCGCTCGGGAGGACGCTTACCGCTTTGTCGAAGAGTGCTTCAAGGAGTTGGACCAGCGATACGCGGCGACAGCCCAGGAAACTGAAAGGCTGCGAATCCAGCAGACTCTTGACTCGTGGCGACTGGAAGTGATCGCTGCCCGCTTGGTTACTCGGCTGGGTGGAATTCCTGACGGCGACATACCCGCACAATGCGTATTCGCCGGTCCCATGTTCGCGAGGCGTTATGGCTTCTATGATCACGCCACGAACTATATTGCAGCGCTGGAAGTCCGGGAGAAATCGTTGATCGAGGAGCTGATTGTCCTCTTTACTGCCCTGGGCGACGGCGAGGACCAGGGCCCTACTCCGCGAGTGAAACGAGAAGTCGGATACTGTTTCTCGCACCTGGCACTGCCTTTTTTGTATTACCACGAACGACAATTCGGGCGTGCACTGGAAGCACTCACTCAACTTGCTCAAAGCGGAAACGACAGCGCCCAGGAGATGGTTGGTAAGGCGGCCAAAACTCGCCAAGACGCCCGCCAATTGTCCGCTGAGATTCGCGTGGCTGTCGGGAGTGATTTCCTCCAGCGTGGTGGCACACTAGTGCACGAAGCTTTGGCCTTCTGGGGTGACGCCCTCAAAGATCTGGAAATCCTCGACGCGCAGGTCCGAAGCCCCGTACGCCGACGGAAGCCCAAGGCCAAAGTCAAAATGCGCGAGCTGGTTCGACAGCGTGTGCAAAATCTGGCTTCTTCGAACCATTGGGACGAAGCGCTGCTGCTTGCCGAAGGATTCGCACGGGTATTACCCGAGCAAGAAACTCTGCGGGATCTGATCGCTCTCTTGGTGAACCGAGCCCACCATGCTGCCGTCAAAGACAACGAAGATGCCGTGGCCTTGGACTATCTCCGGCGCGCCAAGCTCTTGGCGCCCACGGATCGCAACATCAAGGAGCATCTGCTAAATCTGATGGCAAAACGTGTCCAGGATCTCAAAGCCAAGGATGAAAACCGTGCCGCAGCCGAAACATGTATGGATATTTACAGCCTTTCCAAAGAATTGATCAAAGAACATAAGAAGGACTTGAAGCAGGAACAGATGAACGACCCCCGGAGCGAGTTGGCGGAACGAGCGCGCGTCGCTGCGACCTACTGGCTCCACGAGCTGCTCCAAAAACTTACCGGTGAAGCGGACCAGGAATTTGCCCGGATCGTCTTCATGTTTCTCACAAAGATGGTCATCGACACCGGCGATGACAGTTACGACCACTTGGAGTCGATCCGTCTAGCCCGGCGCGCCCAGGAGCGCATCCTTCGGGGCGAAATCGTCGAGGCCTTCACGGATATCGACGGGTCGATCCAACGCAATCCGAAAAACGACCAGATCAAAGACTTGTACGAAACGCTGGCAGCCCACATCATCGACAGACTATGTGACCAGGGTTCTGTGGATCGAGCCGCTGAGATTGCCGAGAAGGCCCACCGTACGCTTTCCGGTTCTCAGACGATCGATCGTTGTCGAACCCGCGTGATGCTGCGGCGCTTGGGCCCTGAAAAGCTGTTGTCGGAAGATCCCGAAGAGATCGCAGGCATCATCGCCGTGCTGGAAAGCTGGCTCGGCGAGGATGCCAACGACCAGGAGTTGCAAAAGCGGGGTAGACGATACGCGGCGGTTATCGATCGTGATTTGTGCAATGAAACGCAGCTCGACAACGTGCAAACCCTCATGGAAAAAGGGCACCATCGAATGGCCTTGGAACTGCTGGACAACCTGAAACTCCACGGCATGGACGCGGCCCGCGCGAAGTATTTTGCCGTTTCGTGTTATCGACGCCTAAACGAACTTGACAAAGCACTGGTCGTGGCGGATGAACTGGTTGAAGAACTTCCCTTTGAGCCGGTCTGTCGACGTGCTCGCGGAGAAGTTCTGACACTCTTGGGGCGTTTTGAACAGGCCGAAGATGATCTTTCATATTACCGAGAAAACCACATAGACGACTATGGAGTCGTCCGCGATCTGGCATTCAATGCCTTTAGATCCGGAAGGTATAGAGACGCGATGCGTGACTTGCAGCTCGCTCGGGAAAATGGGGTTAATCCGGTCGAGGGAATCCTTTGTGAAGCGTTGTGTCTGATGCAACTCGGTCGGGAAACGGAGATCCCAGAGATCGTTGCGCAGGCTTCCGAGCAGCACCAGAAGGACCCCTGGTACTCGCAAACTTTACTTTGGGCTTGCGACGATTTGTCGGATGAACAGTTGCTTGCACTGGCTTCCACGAATGGGCAGACTTGCGAGGCGTGCTTCTATGTTGGCGAGAAAGCCCGCATACACGGCCAGAGTGTGAGAGCCCGAGAACTAATGCTGCGATGCCTCAAAACGGAAATGCGGCATTTCTAGAGACTATCGCATCGTTACCGGGCTTCCAGTGACAAAATCAGGCAAATGGCGTAAGCTCTCTGCCCCAATGTACTTGCCAAGGAGGGCATCGCCATGCCAGGACCCGGAGAATACCTGCCGGATGCCACGGAAGGCATCACGCGAGTCGAGGACCTGCCGCAACCGAAGATCATCCAGCGCAGCCGTGA
>Ga0247727_10013150_pt1 | contig 14027 bp, 5 predicted proteins | sample WisWelCaveWW1625_FD_202498 | JGI IMG/M metagenome (GOLD analysis project Ga0247727, IMG submission 202498) | Biofilm microbial communities from Wishing Well Cave, Virginia, United States - WW16-25 | ecosystem: Environmental > Aquatic > Deep subsurface > Groundwater > Cave microbial mat | place... | reverse complement strand
TTTGGCGGATTTTGACTTTCCGTGATTCTGTTACCGGAAAACAGAATCATCCAGGCTGAAAATCACAAAATATTCATGGAATTTCGGGGATCTGCCGGAAACAAAACGGAATAATTGATATGTTTTGTGACGATTCCCTGTTACCTTGACCAGAAATATTCCGTTGACAAATATTTCGAAATGAAATAGATTGCTCCTGGGGTGGAGGGTGGAGGCCCCCACGTCAATCGCCTTTGGGCTGCAAAAATTCCTGATCCCGGGGAGCGGTCCGCGCACGATCAAAACATTTTTCCGTAAAATGCATTCCCGGATATCATCTCCCGCTCTTCCTGCCTTTTTTCCCCCGTTGGTATAGGGAACCTCTAAAAACACAGAAGTTCGAGGCGGGCGTGCAAGTGAAAAGCGGAGTTTACTGAGGTAAATGAGCATTTTCACTTGGAGCCCAACGAAGAAATTCGCAGTTTTTAGAGGTTTCCTATATTCTAATTCCGCGTTCCCTGTTCCTGATCCTTACCCTTTTCCCGTTCCCGTTCTCTGATTTTATTCCACAACCAGCTTCCGTGCATGCCGGATTCCGCCAGCTCTGATCGTCACAATATATATTCCGGCTGACATTTGTTCCGAAGTGATTGCCTTTTTCCACTTTACCAAAGGTTTCTCAGATTCGCCTGAATATATTTCCCGGCCATGTATGTCTCTCACCGCAACCGAGACGACACCGGGTGTATTCATTTCCAATTCAACAAAGAAAACGTCTCCGGCAGGATTGGGGTACATCAGAATATTTCCCGGGAATCCGGAATCGCCCATCCCGATCACGCAATTGATCACGACCGTTTGTGTGAAAGTATCCGGTCCGCAGGAATTGGCGACAACCAGGTTCACATTGTAGGTACCATTCCCTGCCGAAGTATAATCATGAACGTCAATCGCCATGGTACCGGTGCCGCCATCACCAAAATCCCAATTCCGGTTGGTCACGATGCCGCTGGATAAATCAGTAAATACAATCAGCGGACAGCCGGTGGTATCAAATGAGAACGAAGCAAGCGGCGCCAATATGCCCATGATTGTGACTGAATCGGAAGTCTCACACCCATCAGAGCTGGTCACCGTGACTTCGTATGAGCCGTTTGGCAGGCAAACTGTAGCTGTCGTTTGTCCTGAGGACCACAAATACGTGAAGTTCGCGACCGGTCCGGCTGTCAGGCAGATACTTCCTCCGGAGCAACCGGTCGTGTCATTCAGATTGACCTGGGGAATAATTCCTGAAAAAATTCCGATTGTATCTTTTGCAATACAACCTTTTGAGTTGATGCTGATCACGCTCACGGTATCTGCCGTGTAGAAGCATTCAGATTCGCCGGTACCGCCATTGCTCCAGTTATAGGTATTGAAAGGCAGGCCTGCGATGAGGCAGACCGAATCACCCGGACAAATACTCTGGTCAGGCCCGAGATTGACAGTGGAATTTGCCCAATTGAATATGCTCATCGTGTCATGATCGGAACATCCCTGCAAATCTGAAATCGAAACGATATAGATACCGGCTGAAGTCGGGCAAATCACTTTCGAAGCGGAACCGGTGTTCCAGGAATAGGCAAGTCCTGCCGGAAGACTGTTGCCAATGCAAACCGTATCACCGGGACAAACAATAGAATCACTGCCGATCATTGCTACCGGAGCAACCAAAACGGAAACCACGATTGTATCCGACGAAAAACAACCGTTGCCATCATTGACATCCACGGCAAACGACCCTGCCGTGTTGACAGCGATGGTTTGTGTCGAAGCGCCGGTTGACCAGGCATAGGAAATATTTCCTGTACCCGCGTCAAGAATAAGAATTTCATTGTCACAAATTGTGTCGTCGGATCCCAGGTTGACTGGATTGTTCACAATGCTGATATTCACGGTATCCCAGGCAGACAGGCCCGTAGAGTCCTCATATTCAAGGATATATAGACCTGATGCCGATACACTCAGGGTGGATGAAGTAGCGCCGTTTGACCAATTGAATGTCCCTCCTGATTTATTCGGATTTATTACATATGGTCCACATGCCGATGTATCCGGACCCAGATACACTGAAGGTGGCGGTCCATTTGTAATCAGGATATCGTCAAATGCAAAACCGTCCATCGTTACACTTGCATCGGTCGCAAAAAATACGCGGATAAAAACTGAAGATTTTCCTGCAAGGCTGTCAAGCTTGTGTTGTGCCGTTACCCAAGTCCCCGAGCCGAATGAAGAGGCGATGTCACCGCTCCATCCGCCATTGTAATAACCATAATTGGTGAGTCCGACTACAGTTGGATGATTGTACCAGTTTACCGGGTCGCCGGCCATTCCGATTCCAAACCAGGCATTCCCACCGTCGGTGGATGCCTGAATCGCTGCGCCGTCGTAAAACGATTCCGACTCCCACCAGGCTGATAGCTTGATCCAGGGATCGTTCAGCAAAGAGAAATCGAAACAGGGTCCGATCACATACGATGCTTCATCGTCCAGGTAAGTTCCGGTTCCAGGACCGCCGGTTACCCAGGCGCTGTCACCGGAAGCTGCGCCCTGTATTGTTGTTTTGGCGGGAGTTCCGAATGACCAGGTGCTTTTAATTCCTCCCGGATTCCAGTCTGGACTTCCGTTTTCAAAATTTTCTGAATACGGGAAACTGCTGATGGTGCTTACATGAACAATGTTTTCATATAAGGTATCATTACCTGCGAAAAGATCTTGTGGAACAGAAAGCCAGATATCCAGGCTGTAGGTACCGAGAGCTGAGAGGTTGATGGTTTGGGTGAATGTAAAAATGGCTGAATCGCCGGGAACAATTGTTCCATTGAATGTTTCACACACAACGGGGGCGCCGTTGAATGAAAAACAGGCCGGAAAGTTCTGGATGGATGTGGTCCCCGTATTCTTGAATTTTACCATTACCGAATCTGCCGCCCCGAGGCCGCAGCCGGATACCGGAGAAATCAAATTGTCAGCTACGCCGTCAACGATGGTATCTGCAATGAGAAAATCATCCACTCCGAATCCTTCTTCGGTGATGCTGCCGTCAGCAGTAAGAACAAATCTGAATTTTACGCTTGATTTTCCTGCGGTACCTGTCAACTTGTGCCTGGCAACATTCCATTTGCCGGCTGCACCGGAATAATCATTCCATACATCGTTCAATGAATCGTTGTACCAGAAGTATCCGCCGCTGCTTGCGGTTCCGAGTTTTGACCAGGTTTGCCCGGCATCAGTGGATATCTCTGCCCAACCGTAATCGCAACATTGCTCCGTCGCAAAGATGTGCGCGAAAGCTACCGTAGGATCGGCGACAAGCGAACTGAAATTCATACATGGCGAAGTCAGGGTGGATTGTTCATTGTCATTGTAATTGCCGGTCAGATTGGTTACCCATGCATTGTCTGTGGAACTGGCAGAAGGAATGAAAGTGGCCTGGGGAATCCCGAAGCTCCAGGTGGAGAATGAGCCTCCGGCGACCCAGCCGCCGGATCCGCTCTCAAAGTCATCAAAATATGGAATTGTTGATATGACGGGAATGTTTTCTACTTGCTTGTTCAGAAGCGAATCATTGATCGCAAGGGTATCGCCTGCGAGAACCACCCAGCAACTGATGTTGTGGAATCCAATGGCCGAAAGGTTTGCCGCTTGCGTCCAGGAGTGGTTGTATTTTGCTCCCGGCAGAATCATGGCATTGACAGATTCGCAAACGCTGCCGCCCCCGTTCACTTCATAGCATGCCTGAAAAGTGAATATGGTATCAATCCCCGGATTCCAGATTTCGGCAGAAATTGTTTCAGACGAATCCAGGCCGCAGGCGGTCACCGGAGAAATCAGTTTTGTGATTGCCGCATCAATTTGTTGCTGAGGGAAAACCACGACGGTGTAGTCTTCGGCTTCACCATAAGTTGTAGAAATACAATCGCCGCTTTGCGAAAGGATGTTGGAATAATCGCACAACACCCTCATGCGTGTTGAACCGTTCAGCGCTCCCGCGGGAACATTGATCGCAACCGTAACGCAATCTCCGGCGGGCACCTGGAAAAGATTCGTAAACTCACCCGCATCCTGCCAGTCCTTGTCCTGGTTCCAGTCAATCCAAACACCGATATACTGATCGTACTGCGGACCGGCGCCTGCGGTCAGGTTGTAGGAAAATCCTTTAGTAAGAAAGGTCCAATCGGTTCCGGTAAAATTGCTCAGGAATGCAGGAAATGCGCTTGTGCAACCCGCCGTTGACTTGTTGATCGTATTAAGCTGGACATAGACAATTTCATCGCCGTACAGGCAACCGTCGGTATAGGATGGGGAACAATACTGAGCTGCAACTGGTTTTGCGGTCAGCAAAGCGAGAAGTACAAGGAAAACAGATGATGCCGCTTTCAAAAACATATATTGGTCAAGTGATGGCAGTCGGGGAACGAAAAGCAAAATATACGAATAATCACGTTCTGAAACATCGCGGAAATGTCGTTTTCCTCACAAAATGTCAGGATTCGAATTCATCCATCTCTTTCAATTCCAGCTCAAATCCACCGTTGAGAATGGGAAATCTGCACCAGGATTTGGGGTCGAGATTCTTATCATCGAGGTGAAATGAGGGTGCATAGCGCTCCCGTTTCCATTGATTCCGGCTCCAAAGAACAAAAAACCGCCGGATATATTTTTTCAGTATCTGATCGCTTGTCCGACCCCGCATCGTTCGTAAAACTTCCAGCGGCGATTTGTAGTCCCCGATTGCACATTCCTCAATTTCTTCAAGAATGTCGTATGGCATGAGATCGCCTTCATCGGTTTGCGACATTTCTGGCGGACGCAATTCTGCGGTGGGCTGAAGTTGATTCACCAAACGGAGGCAAGGAAGATTGAGTTCTTTTTCGGCCCAACGGAGCCAGGTCCTGACAAATGCCTTGTCAACCCCCCCCAGAGGCATGAGTCCGCCGGCAGTATCGCCATCCATCGTCGCATAGCCGACTGCTGCTTCACTCCGGTTGCTGGTGGTAACAAGTAAGGCTCCTTTGACATTTGCAATCAGCCAGGGTCCTGGCGCTCGCAATCTCGCTTGTATGTTTTGCAATGCGAGGTCATCTGCTGTCCAGGTTAGCTGCCGGCCGAGGGAATCGCCGGTGATTTTCTTGTATTGTTCAAACAAATCGCTGACATTCCAATGATACCAGGTTGCTCCCAGTCCGTTGGCAATACTTTTTGCCGATTCGAGAGTTTGTACCGATGAATTTGCGGTTGCCTGGTAAATGCATGTCAGCCAGGAATTGGAATCGGCGGCCAGATTGGCTGAATTCCAATAGCTGAGTTTTTCGCGCACTCCTTCACTTCCGATTTCGGCAATTGCGCGTTGAAAGGCCTGGTGAATCAGCACGGCGCAAACTGCCGAGTCGGCGCCGCCGGAAATGGAGATGACAAATCCACGGCTGTGACTTTTGCGCATGTAATCAAACAGACCGAGGGTTGCTGCTTCCAGGAATTCCTGTTCCTTTGATACCGGAGCCATGGAATTCAGCATGGTTTTCCCGCCATTTTTCTGAACTCCGTCATTTCCGGTCGCCGGAAAAGTGAATTCAATCCTGAGCGGTTTCACTTTGAAATCCGGTTCAAAATTGAACGATTTCTTTTTGTGACGTCGCATGATTTCGACATCTATCAGTCCATCAACGACCTGGAAAGGACGGAACGAAAACCTCTGGTTTCCTGCGATCAGACGCCCCCCCTGGGCGATGAGGATTTCACCATCCCAAATCAATCTTCCGGCGCCATTGCCGAGAAGATTGCTGTAAATATATGCACATGTATAGGATCTGGATGTTTCCTCAACCAGCTTCCTCCTGATTTCGGGTTTGCCGAAAGCAAAATGCGATGCACTCGGATTCAGGATGACATCCACATTGCGGATGTAATGATCCTGCGCCGGTCGGATTCCATTCCAGGCATCTTCGCAGATTTCAAACCCGATTCTGACATTGTCAATTTCGAAAACGGTGTCGCCGAAAGGATAAGATTTTCCATTCCATGTATAGGATTGCAGCAGGTCATCCGGCCAGGACTTGAACCACCTTGGCTCATAATAAACTCCGTCGCCGGCAAGTTCCTGTTTGGGAACGAAACCAATTACTTCTCCGTTGCACATGAGGCAACAGACATTGTACAGGCAATTCTCCACCATCATCGGCAGACCTGCTGAAACTACAATTCCTTCCGTTTCGGGTATTATTTTCTCCAGTTGCAAAAGGGAAGACCTGAGGACATAATCCCCGAAGAAAGCGTCTTCGCACTCATATCCGCAAATACAAAGTTCAGGCAAGCAGAGAATGTTCACGTTCCGGGATCGCGCATCACGGATTGCAGCGATGAGACGATTGGTATTTCCGTCCCAATCCAGGGGCGTCTGGTTTACACAAGCCCCGGCGACTTTCAGGAATTTCATTTCAGAAAGGTAAGGAAAAGGCCCTGATTCGTCATTTTTTGAAGAAAACAGGGAAATCCCCCTGCCTGTACGGAGAGATTATTTCAGGGGAACCCTGAGTATTTCATATGCATTGTCATGAATGGAAGCGGCGATATCTTCGGTACCCAGGTCATTGACATCGGTACCGAACGGATCTTCCACTTCTTCCCCGATCAGTTCAATCCCTACAAGAATATAAAATATGAACATAACTGCAGGAATGGACCACCAGTGGTACTCCCGAATCAACCCAAAGGGAAGAGTCATGACATAGACAAAAATAAATTTCTTGATGTACATACTGTAAGAAAACGGAATCGGGGTTTTCCTGATTCTTTCACATCCACCCAGGGAATCCATCATTCCATCGAGATCCCGGTTCACCGTCAGCAATTCATTCCCGTCCAATTTCCCTTCGGTCTTCAGTTTTACAAACTTCTTCTCGATTTGGGAAACAATCTCATTGGGAAGATGCCTGGCGGATTTCATTTCTTCCTGATTTTCATATACACTTGAATCAATATGAGAGGCATTTGCTCCCTCCCGCAGGTGCGTTACCAAGGATTTGGCGAAATTGGAAATCCCGGTTGCAAAAAACTTTCTTCCTTCCCGGTCAGCGGGAGCCAAAAGGGCATCGGTTTTGATTGCCAGCATCCGGGAATGATTCACAAGTGCGCCCCACAATTTCCTGCCTTCCCACCATCTTTCATAAGCTGTGTTGGTTCGAAACACCAATACGAGACCAAGTACAAACCCGATCAGTTTGTGAATTTCAATATTCAGAATGTATTCACCTGTCTCGAAATTAATCTTGATCACTTTCAGGGCAATGTAGACGATCAGGGTGGTGTAAAGCCCAACCAGGAACATGTTTGGAAACAGATGCTTCATCATCACGCCACGGTGGATGCTGAAGATGAATGAGAACCAATTTTTTGGATTGTAAGCGATCATGGAAAATGGTGCAAACGATGAACGGACGTAAATAAGTAAATTCGTCTAAACTTCGCCAAAACCGAAGCCGGAAACCAATTCCGCAATAACCGTGGATGAAATGAAGCCGCCATTCTTCGATTTTGATCTTCCGTTCCACTTTGGCAGCGTCGCTGCGAAAACACGGAACTGGCTGCTAGATCACAATACGGTTCTTCGTGAGTTCACTTTACAATTCGATTGCGGGGATGACTTTTTTTTCCCGGTTTCCTTGTTCCGCGACCGGGAAATTTTGACGGGAAGTGGATCGAAAGCAGAGCTTGTATTCAAAAGCAGTGGAAGCAGCAGTTCGAAACGCTCCGTTCATTTTGTCCGGGATGCAGCCTTGTACCGGAAGTCCATCCTTTCCGGATTCCTTATGTTTTTTGGCAAGGAAAAATTCACCATCCTGGCTTTGCTTCCGCATTACCTTCAAGCCGGGGAAAGTTCCCTCGTGTACATGGTGAATGAACTTATTTCTGCTTTTGGCAATCCGGGAAGCGGATTTTATGCCGGTTCGCCGGCTGAATTGCAATTGGCATTGGAAAGAGCGGAAAAGAATTCGCACCGGATAATTCTTTTCGGAGCCTCCTATGCGCTGCTTGATTTGGCGAATCAAAAAAAACTGCGTCTTCCTCCGGGCAGCATTGTCATTGAGACCGGAGGAATGAAGGGCCGGGGCCGGGAACTGACACGGATGGAATTGCATCAATCGTTGATGGAAGGACTTGGCGTTTCAGGGATCCATTCCGAATACGGAATGACAGAACTCCTGAGCCAGGCGTGGGCTCTGAAAGAGGGACGATTCTGTACCCCCCCCTGGATGCAGATCATCATCACGGATCCAAATTCGGTTTCGCTTGAAGTAGCGCGGGGTGAAACCGGACGCATCAACATCATTGACCTCGCCAATGTTCATTCCTGCAGTTTCATTGCGACCGATGATCTTGGCTGCATGCACGACGATGGCAGCTTTGAAGTCCTCGGACGGATTGACCATGCAGAATTGCGGGGATGCAATCTGCTTGTCTTGTAAAAAGCAAAAAGGGCCGCCCCGCAGGGCAGCCCTTTCTGTTGGTCACAAACCTGTGAATTACTTGATATTCACCAGTTTGGTTACGTAAACGTCGCCGGAAGTCGTCGTCAGGCGTGCAAGGTAAACACCTTCAGTCACACCTTCAGGTTTGAATTCAGCTGTTTTGAATTCTCCTGATTTAACTTCTCCCTGGAAGATAGTTGCAATCTCGACGCCCGCAAGGTTGAATACCTTCACGGTCACGTTGTCATTCTCAGGAATGCTGAATCTGACGTTCGTGTTCGTGATGAACGGGTTCGGGAAGGCTTCCATCGTTACATCCCCGCGGCTGGCCGGTGAGCTCGGCTGGCTCTTCGCCAGTGAGGTCTCATTGTACCAGATGCAGGTTTCGTTACGGAATGCAATCAGAGGTGTGCAGAACTGATTGCTCAGCGGGTTGCACAGACTGTTTGCATCGTAACAGATCGTGTATGATACCATCGCGCTGTTGGCGTTGTTGCCCGTGCAGAAGTTGCCGAAGCCGCCAAATTTCACGCCGTTGATACCCGTTACCGGATCAATGTTAGACATGATGACTGCTGATCCGCCGCCATCCGGGCCGGTTGCACTTACAACCGTACCGCACGGTACGCTCAGGTCAACGTGGTTCAAACCTTGCTCACAGTCGCCTGAACATGAGATCTCCATCACAACTGTCTGACAGTTGCCGGTCGTCGTCACGCTCTGAACTTCTGCTGCATAGCAGTTGTCACCGCAGCCTGCACAATCCGTAACTCCAATCACAACTTTTCCGCATACTGCCGTAGCCTCGCATCCAAGTTCGCTCGTTACCGAGAGAAGCTCGTAGGTCGTGGCTTTGCTTGCCTGCGGATTGTTGTTGGTGGAAGTTGAGATCGTCGGGCTCAGGCTGATCTGGCCGTTCACTGCAGTCACAGTAATTTCCTGTGATGTGTAGTTGTTGCCAGTCGTGCTGAACGTCCACTCTTTCAGAACCACCGTGTAATCACAGCCTGCGCCGTGGTTGGTCTGGAGATTCACAGTTGCCGTTTGTCCGTCGCAAATGTACATGTCTGCACAGCAGTCAATGTATGCTTCAAACTTCGGCGGCTCGGTTACCGTGAACGTATCTGCACGTACACAGCCGTTGTCGTCTGTGATCACAACTTCCCATTCGCCTGCACAAAGATCTTTGAAGGTATGTGAACCTCCGCTGATTCCGCTGGCTGATTGGTCGTTGCACGGTCCGCCTGAGGCGCTCGTGCAAGCAATGTTGTTGAGTTCCATGTCAACCGGCTCGGTGACACTGTTGTAATTGATCGTGGCTTCGCCGTCGCATGCCCCTTCACAACTTACGTTGTATCCATGGCAGTACTCCAGTAACACAGGATCAATGTCAACCTGGTTCACCTGTACCGTAACCTCATCGTCGTTTACACAACCATGCGCATCGGTTACCGTCAGCGTGTAGGTCGTTGTAACACTTGGGCTTGCCCAGGGCTTCAGCTTATTGGTCGAGCTGAGTCCATCGGCCGGTGACCAGTCGTACGACGTAATGCTTCCTCCGCCCGGAGCGGCTGAGGCTGATGCATCAAGAAGCACGCAACCCAATGCCGCCGGAGGATCAATACAGATTTCGAGATCTGCCATACCGTACATGATACCTGTGACGATGTTCGTCGGCATGTTCATGACAGCCGGATTGTTACCATTGTAGTAGTAACATGATCCAATGATGTCAATGTCCCCAGATGTCAACGGCGGTACCGGTGCAGTAAACTTGTATGAAGCAGAGTTGCAGCAGAGAAGCTGAACAGCTACTACGTACTCCGTTCCTGCAGTTACAGCAACCGGCGGAATTGCCGTATAGCTGAAACTGTTTGCTGATGTGTGCATCACGTTGGCAAGCATGGTTTGGCTTGCAGCATGCCAGAGCATCACACGGCGCGTGCCGTTGAAATATCCACCCAGTGCCGTTACATCTCCGTCGCCTGCCGGCTTGAAGCGGTAACCCATGTTGTAGTAGTAGTTGATGTTTGTAGCATTAGCCGCACCAACCATTGCTGATTGCCATGGCTTCTGACATCCGCCGACAAGCGCCGGACCAGGTGCAGAACCATTGTAAACAGTTACGTTATCTATGAACCAGCCAACGATGTTGCCATATCCGCAACAGCCGTCACCGGTGTCATACAAGTAACGGAAGCGCACGCTTGATCCGGCTCCAACTGCGTAGTTGTAGCTGATGTTGCGGATCTGCTGGTCACCGCCGTTATGCAGCTTGGGGTCAAAAGAATGCATGTCGGTGAATGCACCACCATTTACCGAAATCTGAACGTGCTCTACGTCATAGTAGGTCGGGTAGCCGCTTTCGTTGGACGAATAGCTCTGGAAAGCTACTCCTACCGTTCCGGCTGTAATTGTTACCGGAGGTGAGAGGATCCAGGAACGCTCGGCGCCCCAACCCTGGTTTTGACCCGGATTGTTGCTGCCGTCAGATTTGATACCGTACCAGGTTGAGCCCAGTCCGACAGGTGCGTAACCACCGGTGATCGTCGTCAGCGCCCAATGTGATGGCTGGCTGACGTAGCCAATCGAAGTGGTAAAGTCGTTGCCGGTTGTCCATCCCTGGGTTCCTGTTTGGAAGTCCCAGATGATGTTTACTGCCGGCGGAGGAGGTCCTGCAGGCAGATTGTCGAGACAGTCGTAGCAGATCGTCTGATCCGGTCCGGCATCCACGACTGGAAGCGGATATACGGTAATCAGGATTGCAGAACCATCTGAACATCCCGTCGTGGCATCGGTAATGATAGCCGTGTAAACCGTGGTTTGCGTCGGGCTGACTGTCACACATGAGGTGGACGCGCCGTCACCCGGCTGCTTCGGCGGATTCGTGCTCCAGCTATAAGTCGGAGCAGATGTAACCGGCCAGAGCAGTTTTGCATTCGCTCCGGAAATCGCTGATACAGCGCCTGCCAGGTTCACTACACCGATGGTGTTGCCTGAAGGCATGACAGCGAACGGTCCATTGATCGTGATCGTTGTCGGATAGCTTCCGTAAGGAATCGGAGCACAAGTACATGCACCGCTGGTAATGGATCCGGATGAACCGATGTAATTACCATTGAGGTAAATACCATAGTTCGGTGCATCGCAGGTCCAGTACACTTCTACCTGGACGGCTGTCACTGAAGTAACACCACCCGGTACTGAGAACGGAGCGGATGTCATCAGGGCGCCTGTGAAACTGTATGAAGCGCCGCAAAGATTGTTGCCAAAAGCATTACAATTTCCACCGCCAATGTCAAACACACAGACTTCCATTCCTGCAACCTGGTCAATGCAAAGCTCAACTGTTTCCAGCGAGCAGATTGCTGTATCTCCGGTAGCAACAAACAGAGGCGCAGGTGTAACATTTACAACTGCCTGGTCGCTGGCTCCGCATCCTACGTTGTCAAGTACTGAGAACGTATAGGTAGCGGTGCTTGTCGGAGCAACAGTAACTGAAAGCTGATTGGCAGCAGTCAGAATGTTTGGTCCGGCCCAGAGGTAAGTACAACCCGGGCATGTTCCGCCCGTCAGAGCGCCCGTCAGCGTAGCGCTGCTCGGAACGATCTGCGTTGGCTCGCAGATGTCCTTGTCGGAACCTGCAGTAGCTGTCGGTGGATCGAGGTTGACTTTCACCGTTACTGCATCGCTGTTGGTACAGCCGGTAGCGTCGGTTACCGTCAATGTATAGGTCGTAGTCACCGTCGGGCTCTGAACAACAGGATTCTTGATCGTCGTGCTGCTCAGGAATGTTGACGGGCTCCAGCTGTAAGCTATTGCTGTAGCTGATATCGGATTCAGAGTCGGGCATCCGCCTGCTCCCTGGACCTGTACATTGCCAAATGCCCATCCCGAAATATTTGTCGGTCCGCAGCATCCGTCGCCTGTGTCATACAGAAAACGAACCTGGATTGCATTTCCATTTCCAACGCTAACGTTTGTGAAGGAAATGTTCCGGAAAGTCTGGTCTCCATAGTTATGAAGAAGAGCTGTGAACCCGTGCATGTCGGTGAATGCGCCGCCATTGACAGAGGTTTGTACGTGCTCAACGTCATAATAGGTCGGGTAACCGCTTTCGTTGGATGAGTAGCTGTCGAAAGTGACAGTGACAGGTCCCGTTGCTGTGAAGCCCGGTGAAGTCACGTGGCTGCTCTCGGCGCCATTGTTCCCGATGTTCGGGTTACGCCACCATACGTTTGGAAGGCTGACGCCTGTTGATCCCGGAAGGTTATTTCCCAGTGACCACATGTTCAGGTTGCCTGTTCCGGCACCGGCTGCGGTGATGGAATTGGCTGCACTTGTCCAGCCCTGGCTTCCGTTGCTGAAATTGAAGAACGGCGCTGCGCCTGCGCAGCCACCACAAACGCTCAGGTCGCCACCTGCATTAACTGCCGGAGGAGGAACCGTGCTAATCCCTACTGAAGCGAGGGCTACACATCCGGTTGCCGGCGGACCTACGATTCCGGTGACTTTTACATCACCGAAGAACCAGCCTGAAATGTTGGTCGGTCCGCAGCAGCCGTCGCCTGTATCATACAGGAAGCGGTAGCGGATAGACGCACCATTCGGAACTGTGCTGTTGTAGGTGATCGTGCGCATTTGCTGATCGGCGTAGTTGTGAAGATTTGCATCGAATGCATGAAGATCGGTGAATGCACCAAGGTTCACGCTGATCTGCACGTGCTCCACGTCGTAATATGTCGGATAACCACTTTCGTTTGAACTGTAGCTCTTGAAGTTCACAGAAACAGAGGTTCCTGAAGAAGTGAATGTGGGTGACAATACCCAGCTTCTTTCTGCACCATTGTTTCCGATGTTCTTGTTGCCCCAGAAGGTGCCGCCCAATGAAACCGGTGCGAAACCGCCCGTAACGGCAGTCAAAGCCCACATCGAGTTGATGCTGGTATATCCAATCGAGGTTGTGTTGTCTTTGCCAGTTGTCCAGCCTTGTGTGCCGTTGGCAAAGTTGAAGTTTGTTCCAACCTGGTTTGGATTGGGTACTCCGTCAGGATCGGTAACCTTGATCGTGTAGAAGTGCGGTCCCGGTGAATTCGGGGTACATACTGCAGTTGCAGGGCTGGCCGGACTTGAAATTGTGCCCGGACCTGTCCAGAGGTACTGCAGGTTGGTGCCGCCGCCTATGTAGGTAATGTCTGCTGAGAAGCCGCCAACGTAAGGAACGCCGCTTGCAGATGACAAGGCGATAATATTGGTGGCAGTTGGCGAAAACGTAAACGGACCGGTGAGCGTAAACGAGCTCGGATAGGTTCCGTTTGCTACCGGAGTACATGTAGGTACTCCACCGCCTGCTGTCAGCACGCCTGAGAAACCGATGGAATTTCCGTTCAGCCATACCTGGTAGTTCGGTGTTCCACCCGTCCAATAGACTTTGATCTTGATCGCAGCTGCAATTGTTGCTCCGCCGGTCAGCATGAACGGATCGGAGATGAAAGGAGCTGCAGGAGTTGATCCCATGATATTGAGACCGTCGGTGCAGAT
>Ga0247727_10013149_pt1 | contig 14029 bp, 9 predicted proteins | sample WisWelCaveWW1625_FD_202498 | JGI IMG/M metagenome (GOLD analysis project Ga0247727, IMG submission 202498) | Biofilm microbial communities from Wishing Well Cave, Virginia, United States - WW16-25 | ecosystem: Environmental > Aquatic > Deep subsurface > Groundwater > Cave microbial mat | place... | reverse complement strand
AAAAGCGCTTTTGTCCCTAAAACAATTTGCCGGTTGCGCAAATCAGCCGGAATTTGGCCGGTAAAGTCGCCCAGCGCTTGCACCTTCTCAAACAATTCGCCGGCGGCATCGACACGACCGTCCTTGAGGGCAACAAGCGCACGATGAAACTTGACAATGCCCAGAAGTTTGCGAGCGTGGTGAATGTTGAGTTGGCCGTTCGCTTCCATCCGTTCCAATATCGGCTCGGCTTCGTCATAGCGTTTGTCCTCGACATGGAGATATGCCAGCAAATAGGCCGTGTTCTGATCTTTGGAGTCCTCGCGATAAAGCGCATTCAGAATATATTCGGCTTCCTTTGTGTTTTTCAATTGGAAATTGGCAAACGCGACGAAGAATCGCGCCTCGCGCCGCAGCTCGTCGGGCAATTTGCTTTCCACTTGCGTCAATAAGCGAAGCGCCTCTTCATAATTTTTTTGATATAGATGATTGAGCGCATCCCGATAAGGCTGCAACTGCTTGCGTGGCCGGATGATCTTTAAATAGACCCAGGCACCCAACGCGATAAGGATGACAGGCACGAGGGCGGCGAGTGCGATGCCGGCCCAGTCAGGCCGGGTAGGGGGAATATGCGATGGCACTGATTCGCCAGAAGTGCCTTTCGAAGTTTCGGGTGCTGTTGATGAACGGCCCGTCTCTTTCGTAGCGCCCCCAGAGGAATCTTTAGGCGTAGCGCTCGGCCTGGAGGTGGCTTCGGCGCCCGGGACTTTGACTTGAGCAGTTACCTTCTTGCCGGAAATTACGATCTCCCCTGAGTAATTGCGGCCAGGAGAAAGCTTGACCTCGGACGGGAGAACGATGACGACGTCATGCTCGGCGGTTTTGGGCTTGGATTGTGGATGAGCAAACGTCGCCCACATGGTTATCAAAATCAAGATTGCAAAAGAACATCGAATCGTTTGCGCCATTTCTGCGCCTCCGTTTCTTCCATCATTTCGTTTTTGGTCATCTTACCGATGCGTTCGTGAGCTACTTGAACAGTTTGAACGAACTCGTCAAATTTTCCGAGATCTTTAAAACATTCCGCGTACAAATAGAGCGCTTCCATATCTGCCGGTTCAAGCTCGCTTGCACGAAATAGCTCTTGAGCCGCGCTCAACAAATCGTTTCGGCGGCGGTAGACTGCGACCAACCTCTTATGCGGCTTATTTCTCTGAGTGGGGTTGGTTTCGCTCGTCAGCTTCAGCCAGTTCAGGTCTTTTATCAGCAAGTCGCCTTCCGGATCGGGTTCATCTGGACGCAAAGGGGGCAAATTCTGGTAAAGTATCAGCAAGTCGTCTTCCAGATCGGGTTCATCTGGACTCAAAGGGGGCAAATTCTGGTAAAGACGCCACCTTAAATCATTGCGTCGCCAACGCAACTCGATGTCTCCGGGTTTAATTTCTACGGCGAAGTCCAAATGCTTTAAGGCCTGGGTAAATTCCTCGATTTTCTCGCAGATGCTAGCCGCCAATAGGCGATCTACAAGATTGTCGCCAAAGGTATCGAACCCCCATTGCAGTATCTTCAAAGCTCCGCGCGAGTTTTGTTGCCTTACATATGCAAGCGAAAGCGTCCCTGGTTTCGTGGCTTCAACTGCAGAGTGGGAGGCGGCCTGCAGCTCTAATACCTCGAGCGGGCGTGCTTGCGGTGCAATGTGCGCATACCGTTGGATGACCTGGAGCAAGCGTTTCAAAGATTCAACATCGTACAGAAAATCTTCAATCTCGGAAGCTTTCATTTCACAGAAGAGCAGCGCGCCACACGCTTGCGCCTCGACGCGATCTTCATCTGTGACGACTTGCCGAACTTCTTTGCAGCCCAGCGCATGAATGGCAAGCGTGCCGAGAGCATATATGTCCTGAGTGCGCTCTGGAAAAGGCACCCCTCGAATAACCTCCGGGGCCAACGCGGAGATGACGGGCGAATCGCAGCCGAAAAGATCACATGGTGAAGCATAATGTAATGCCGGGCAGGGAAGCAACCAGGGTAAAAAGCGGCCGAGATTGTTTTCTATGATGATGTTTCGTTCGTTCAACCCAAGCGGATGAATGGGACTCTTGCTCCAAAACGGCAACACCTGACAAATAGAATCCATAACGGCAAGACGCATACGCCAATGCAGCCGCTTGAAATTCGCCTCCAGTGTTTCCCACGGCGAGTCGGCGCGATATTCAATATAAAAATGAACTCCGGCAAAGCCTTCGCCGACGATCGGCAGCATGCGCGGTTGCGGTCGCTCGCGCAGGTGATTCAAGGACTGGCGGAAGCGGGAGTCGCAGAAGCGCGGGTCGACGATCCGCACAATCCTATCGCCTTTGCGCTGGCGTGTGGCGCGCCACAACGTGCCGCGCTCCGTCGCGCCGATGAGCTCGTCAAGCTGAATTCCGTCCGGGCCTTCCATAAATTATTTGCACTCCACGTAAGTGTCATCCAGGGTGTCGCCTAATTCTTCTACATCCGACGATTTCGCCTGTACGGCAGTGACGAATTTCGTGTATGCCGCCAAAAGTTTTTCACGTTTCTCTGAAGCAGGAAGCTGACTGACCAACTTGAAAGATCGCCGAGCTATCGATTTGAATTGTTCAGGCGTATCGGCTGGCGGCGCTGGAATTTCTGAAGCTACTGGAGCAGAAGTAGGAGTTGCAGGTTGCGATGCCGCAGTTGGGCGCGGTGGCACCGGTGGACGTGGCAGCGTTCCTGTCGCTGGTGGTTTGGGAAGACTGCTCGCCGCTGCTGCCCCGTTGTCTTTTGGCTCACCGGAAGCCATAACCTCTTTCAAATGCTGGGCGCTGCTGTCGATTTGCTCTTTGGTGGCACGGACATTACACTGTATCTGAGCCTCCCAAAGTTTTTGCAAGTTGGTTTCCTTCACTGCCACACTCAAGAGGCCATCGTTATTTAGAGCAAAAGTAACTTCGAATCTATAATAACCTTCCTCACGCGCCTCCGGCAGAATGAGGGGAAGCTTGCCGATAAGCGTATTGTTGAACGCCACCGGATCTTCGCCTTGAAAAATCATCACCGGAATTTCCTTGGCTCGCCCGCCATTGGTGAATCCTCCTTGAATCTTTTCGGCCGGAATCCGCGACTCTTTCGGAATAATTGGAAAGAAATCGGCTTGGTTGACCAGAATGCCGAGGGTATGGCTGGTAACGTCTTGCAGCACCAACCCCGGATGTGTGGCGGCCTGCATTGCGATGCCGGGAGTCGCAGCCATGTCGATAACGACTTCTTTCCCTTCATAACTCTCCGAGGGGTTATACTCGCGCGCGACAATCGCCGCCCCGCGCGACACGACTTCGTCCGGATTGATGTCGCTTCGAACATCTTTTTCTTCCATGCCCATGTGGTCGGCAAGCAGTTTCCGGATGCACTTGATTCTAGTTGAGCCGCCCACAAGTAAAACCTGCTCGATCTCTTCCCGCTTAATGTCGTTGCTCTTATAGGCCGATTCGATCGCCTCGTCCAGGCAGACCAGCGAGCTTTTGAGCAGGTCATCAATCAAAGCTTCAAAGGTCGCTCTCGAAATGGGAATATTGACGCTGAGCTGTGGGGTGAGGAACGGCAAGTTGAGCATGGCCGAGGTTGCCGACGAAAGCTCGCGTTTGCGCATCTCTGCTTCGCGTTTAATGCGCGCCCAGATCATCGGATCCTGGCTCAAATCGACGCCGTGTTTGGCTTTAATTTGTTCCAAAACGTAGCCGGTGATGAGGTTATCGAAATCGCCACCGCCCAGCCTCGAATTGCCGCCGGTTCCGACCACACTCACGTTACCCTCACTCACCTCGATGATGGAAACGTCAAATGTGCCGCCGCCCAGATCGTAAACCGCATAGACATGCTTCCTACCGTCGCGAACTTTGTCTGCGCCGAAGCAAACAGCCGCCGCAGTCGGTTCGTTCAACAGCCGTTTCAGATTGAGTCTGGCCATGGCTGCGGCATCAGAGGTGGCGCCTTTTTGCGGCTCTTTGAAGTACGCCGGCACCGTAATGACGGCATCGTGAATCGGCTCACCCAAATAGTGCTCGGCTTGTTGCTTCAGTTCCATGAGAATAAAAGCGGAGATCTCTTGCGGAAGATAATCGCGGCCGCGAAAGCGAATCCGTTTGGGATCACCAGGATCCCCGGTTTGCGCATTCGGTTGGCGCGCGTATTCGCCCATCTCACGCTTCACTTCGATGACCGTATTCGCGGAGTCCATAATGAGATTGTTTTGCGCTTGAGCGCCGACGATAACTTTTCCCTCCGGATCAAGCCCGACCACTGAAGGAACGGTGTTGGTCCCCGTCGCACTGGGGATGACGACGATCTCTTGCTTGTCATTGTCCCAAACCGACACGGCGGAATAGGTCGTGCCGAGGTCAATGCCGATGACTTTGTGAAATGCCATAAAACCCTCACAAGAAATTTGTAGTAATTCAAAAAGGTGGATTTAAAATCTGTCAAATTTTATTAGTTGAAAAACAACATTATTCATTTTGATTGTCAGCTTTCTCATCACAATCATCCATCGCCAATTGTTCATCAGAAATTTTTTTATCGTCTTTGCTTTCTTCTTTTCCAAGCCCGGCTAAGGTCAATTCGACTATGGAATTCCAGGGAGGCTCTAAAGAACTCCCATACAGGGTTTCAAATTTTATTTTTGGAACCAGTTTAAAAGAAGGTGACACTATTTGCAATTGTTTCCCGAGCTCTACTATGGCTGATTCTAATTTCTTTTCAAGTTCAGGAATGCGGTCAAAACTTTTTTGCTTAATTTCTATTTCTTCTATTTGAAGTTTTTTCAGTTTGGCAAGTTCTTCATCTTGTTTGCGATTGATCGATTCAAGTTCCTTAACCAATTCATTTCGGCGTTCTTCTAATTTTTTTCCCATTTCCTGAAAATCAGAAAAGGATTTTTTGTACTCGTAGCTGAGTCTTCTCATTTCTCGGGCCCGCTCTCGAACAGCTTCCAGAGTTTTCTTCTGCTCTTCAGCAAGCTTCTCTAAATTTTGGATTCTTTCATGAAGTCCTTTGAAAGTATAATACAAAAACACTGCTAATCCGCCCAATCCCAAAAAATTTAAAACAGGAAAAATATTTACTAAATCATTCATGATAAAGCCCCTCCATCGTGCTGCCCAATCCCTTTTCCGCCTGGACTTCGACTTTAGCAGGTGAAAGCATCCGGCCTGCAAGGGTGTAACCGTCTTCAACGATCCGCACGATGGTGCGAGGCGGCGCGCTCGGAAAAGGCGAGGCTTCGGTCGCAAGCAGACGCACACAGCGATGACGGCTCGGATCGAAAAGCTCTTCGCCCGGCGCAATGGATATTTTTTCCGCTCCCATGCGGCTGAGCACGCTGTGCAGCGTGATCACCAGGCTCTCCACATGGCCGCGGATGACTTGCGGATCCGCAAAATCCGCTTGTTGCAGCATGGCTTCCATCGCTGCCAGTGGCGAAATCAACTCCACACAGAGATCTTTAAGGGCGCGAAAAGCCAGGGTACCGGCGAAGTCGTCGCGCAATAGTCCCATTTCACGAGCCAGGTCGGAGCGCAGCGTCTCCTGTGTGGCAACCACACGGTTAAGGGAATCCACCAACGCGGTATTATCCTCGACGATCTCGTTGAGGAGCGTGGTCATGTTCTCAAGACGGCTGTCTTTCGTTTTTCTGGACATAATTCTCACCTATCTGAGCAAATTGTCGAGCAGGTCAATCGGAGTTTCATCCGCTGAAAAGTCTTCGCGCTCCAGGTCGGACAAGGGCGGCAGATCCACTTCTTTCGCCGCCAGAAAGTTTTTAAGGGCGCGGTGCAAAACGTAAATGCGATCATCCTTTTCCACAAATAGCGGGGCAGCCGCTATCCGCACTGTAAAAAACTTCAAGTGGGCGTTGGCGCGGTCATAATCCTCGCGGTCCTTGGGCCGTGCAAGCGTTTCACCAGCGGCGTTAATTTCTTTTTGTCGACCCTCAAGCTTTTTCTTTTCTTCAGAAGGAGCAGTGCGTTCTTTTTCCTTGAGTTCTTTGATTAGCTTGTCACGAGCGGCACGAATCTCGGCTCCACTAGAACCTGGTGAAATGCCGAGCATCGCGTAGTAGGATTGCGCTCCCAGGTCGATCATGAACATCTGTTTTTCCCTTAGTGATCTTGAAGTTTTTTCTGTATATCTTTGATTTGCTGAACCAACGCTTCTGCCTGGATTTCTTCATCTTTGAGCTTGGCTTTTATGCCCAGCGCTTTGGCGCATTCGACATCGCGAATTGCGGCGACGAGGATCTCGCGGCCCTTTTGAATAGACTCGGCCGAGGGGTTACTCTTGATTTCATCAATCGCTTTCTTGACGCGCTGCGAAGCGCCTTCGAGCAATTTACGGATTTCGTCCTTCACTCCGGCCACGCGCGATTGTACGCCGGCTTTCTGCTGCAAGCTTTGAAATTTTTCGAGCTGCTCATCGTTGAGCGCTTCTTTGATCCCCTCTTCCAAAAGCGGTGCGGCTTCCTTGATATGCTTTTCAGTGCCGAGTTGGATCATGAGTTCCGCCAGAAAAACGCGGAGTCCTCCGGCTTTCGGAAACTTCTCCAACACGGTGCGGCCTTGCTTGAGAGTTTCTTCAGCTTGCTGCGGATTTTGTGGTCGTCTGAGCCGCTCCGGCAACTCTGCGAATGCGGCACTGTCCACGAGGTTTGCGCAGTTCTGTTTCAGCTTGTGAGCCTCGTCTTTCTTCTCAATTTTCTCAGCCAAAGCATACGCTTCAAGTGCGGAAGAATAAGCGTCAGCGTTTTTCTTGGCAGATAGCAGAGCCTGGCAGCGCAGAATGTGCAGTTCAATTTTATGAGGAAGAATGGTGAGGCATTCGTCAAGAACAGACAACCTTTCCGAAACTTCTTTTTCATTTTTGGGTTCCGATTGATCACCCGCAACCACGGCCAGGAAGTAACTCTCGAACACTTTTACGAGATCGAGGTCTCTTTCGATTTTACCTTGATTGACGCTAATGGGCTGTAGAATTTTCCACGGCAACGCAAACAGATGGCGCGCCAGGGCGCAGCCAGTTGCAATGTTTTTCGCTGCCGGCTTATCAGCGAGCAAAGTCATCATGCGATGCAAAAGAAATCCTCTGTCGATCGCTTCTGTAGATAACTTGTCGGCATCCGGTTTTTCCTGTTCGTAATGAAGGTCGCGTGTGCGCGCGACAAGATCTGAAAAGCTCTCGAAAGCTTTGCCGACACGTTGCTCGGCAAGCGCACAAAACGTCTTGATTCCGGCCCAGGGCTGGAATCGCAAAGAGGTTTCGATATGACGGAGCAAAGCATCGCGAGCGCTGGCCGCGATCTCCGCAGAAGCGTCGCGCGCAATACCCAACAGATGAACAGGAGAATTAAACTGCAGACGCGAGTTCAAGTAATACAAATCCCATTCGCGCAGCCAAACCTCGAGCGCATCTTTGTCAACCAACCAGGCCTCCAATTCCTCTTGTTGGGGCGGCTGTTCCGGAGACCTGGCCGGCTTGCAATAACGCTGCCGGCTCTGTTGGGCGAACGATAAGTGCATGGTTCTGCGATCATCCAACATCACTTGCACATCACCCACCGCGGCGGCGTGGAGATAGCGAAGCTCGGCAGTGCGAGTCCACATCGAAGCGTAATCAGAACGGGATTTGGTTCGTGTCGCAAGCAATGCCAGGTTATGGAAAATAGCAATACGATTAGAATCGAGAGCAATCGTTTCGCGCCAGAGCAGTCTGGCATGGTTGAAACGTTCCTCAGCCCAGGCTCGCCGCGCGTAGCCATCAAAAACGGCCAGGCGCAATTCTCGGAAACATTCATTTTCTTGAATAGTTTGAGGATACTTGTTTAATAAATTCAGCGCTTCACTGGCCGGCAATGAGCTATCAGGCCCGTATTTCAAATAATGCAGGCAGCAGACAATTTCCAGCGGCAGAAAATCCGCTCGTAGAATATCTACGGCCCGTTCGACAAACTGATCAGCCGTCTCAGATTCGGCCAAGACCACTGCGGCTCCCACCAATCGAACGGCGGGATGTTCGGCATGAGGCTGGAGCTTAGGGCTTCGTAACATCGCGCCCACATCTTTGGGTGGATCTCCGCCAAGCAATAAAAACAAGCAAGCAATGGCGTATTCGGCAACGTTCGCCTCTCCGTTTAAACTTTTTTCACCCCTCTCCAGATTTGCCTTAATCTGTTTGGGGAGAGGTTTCGGGCGCGTCAGTTGTTCCACCAAAGCTAAACGCCAGACCCCGTTCCATCGGCAAGGTACGGGCGGCTGTTGGTTAGCGCCTTCCTTCGATTCTTTTGCTTTTTGTTTGGCAGCGGGCGGCGACTTCTTACCATCAGTGAGTTTCGTTTCAAGCAGAGCGTCGAGATCGACAAGATGTTGGCCGAGCTCATGTTCAGCTCCGCGCGCGAGCACATCCAATAAAGACCGGCCGAGATTTTTTTCTGCTTCTTCAAGCTCGATCAAAGTCAGCGCCAGATGAACGTAGGTGCGATGGCTGGCCGGTGCCAGCTTTAGCGCACGCCGGAACTCGTGAAGCGCATTGCGATAATCACCATTTCGATAGAAGAGACGGCCTAAATGGAAAAAGTATTTCGGGTGGAAAGGATCATGCGCAATCGCCTTCTGAATGTGCGCAATGGCTTCTTGCAAATCCGTTCCCGGGAGTATCGCCAAACGAAATTCTGCCTCCGCCATGGCAACACGGTGCGGCGCTCCCGGCGCACCGTCGGCTTCCAACAAACCGATGGCTTTGAGCAGCCGTTCGCGTTTTCGCAAGACCGGCTCAAGTGTTGAAACTTGGCTCATTTGGGATCCTCATAGAGCTGTACTTTACCGGGCGAAGTAACGGCAACAAAATGACCGTCCGAGGAAATATTGGCCGTGATCGCATCCGGCCATGCCAGTTGTTGTTCGCCGTTGCGCCAATAGGCACAACCCCCGCCGGGCAACGCGAGTATGAAACGTCTCGCAATCCGGCAGAATGATAACAAATCGTGTCCTGCGGGAAAGCTGAAGTAAAGCTGCTGTATGCCTGATTCATCAATTAAACGAGAATCACCCTTTTCCGTCATTAACAGACAACGGCCAGAATAAGGGGAGGGTAATAAGCGTAGAGCGCCGGTTTCTCGCAGATTATCTCGCGTCACCGTCCCGTCCAAATTAACGGTGATTAGGGACCGTCCGGAGATCACCATCAGATGCTTCCCGGCGAAGGCCATGCTCGAAATATTTCCAAGCGGAGGGGTTTCGGCGGTCTTCACGTTTCCTAAATAGAAAGAAATTCCACTACCGAGATCGGCGACAGCGTAGCGCTCACCCTCGTCCATTACCGCAATTCTGAAAACGCCCTTTTCCACATTGAAGATTGTAATGACAGCGCCTGTCATGGTAATCCCGACTAAGGCGTGTTTCCAAGTGCCAGCTAACCAACGGTCATTGCAAAATTGAATGTCGCCAACTGTGCCCGCTAAATTGACCGCCGTTAAAATCTTACCGTCTGCAAAACAGCGGACCTCTCCTTCCCAGCTTGTGGCGGCCAGTACATTTCCGGACCCACGCGAAATTTTTCTGAGTTGAATGGAACGCGAATCGCGCCATAACAATTCGGATCCCTCCAAAATGGCGAGCGTATCGGCGCCGGTTTCCCAAACCAATATACGTCCATCACCGAGCGGCCAGGCATTTCGACACTCGATGGGGAACTCTGTATGAAGCGAGAAATCTAGCGGCTTGGGTTTGGACGGTTGAACTGGAACCGGCTTATTTTCTGGAGGGGCTTCAGGCGTCGAATCTGGAGGGGGCTCAGGTGGTAGTTCTTTTTTGTCTTCGCGGTAGCAATCGATGGCGGTTCGCAAATTCACACTTTTGCCGGCGAGTTTTTGGCAAGCTGCTTCAAGAATGCTACGAGCCTCCTTTGCCGTAGTACAAACAGCCAATTTTTCCAAAATTTCCGAAGAGCCATCGGGAAGCATATCCGGCGTCAAATCATCGCTTCGAAGGCGCGACTCGTATTTACCTGTGAGAAGATAGAAAAGCATCGCGCGTAAAGCAAAAAGATCGGTTTTGGGTGTAAGCTGCTTTGCGCCCGACAATTGTTCCGGACTTGCGAAAAGAAACGAATCAATTTTACCCTCGGCAGCACCGGAAGAAGCCTCAGCAGCAGTGATATTGGTATTGCGCCCAATGCAAAGCACTTTGACTGCGCCGAAGCGATCCACAATGGTGTTAGCCGGCTTTATATCGCCATGCACGATCATTGGGGTTGCAGCATGAAAGACCTCCAACGAAACTGCTACTCCATAACATAATTCACAAGCAGCAAGCTTGGGAAACTTCCCAAAGAACTCGACCAACATTTGCCCGCTAGCGCCATCAACATGTTCAAAAATTACGTACAAGCAAAGACGTCTGTCATTCACCACAATCTTACCAGCGTCGAGAGGGCGGACGATGCTTGCATTATTCAGGCGGATAAATTGCCCAGCTTCTTCAAAAAAAGCGGTTTCATGCTCTTCGGAAGGAGCTACCAGATTGACAGCGATAGTTTTATTGAATTTTTTGTCACGACCAGCATAAATTGGACCGAGGCTGTTCACACTCAGTTTGGGCTTTTTCAAAATATATTCTGACTTTGGAATCCCGAGCTCATTCGGGTGTTCTTGGGCAGGCAATTTTTCCAAAATTGATTCCCAGAGGTCCTTCTTTTTCCGTTGGCCAAAATACTTTTCAAGGGTCCAATCTGAGAGAGCCTTCAAAGCTGCCAATCCGGACTGGATAAATTCCTGCGTGATGGCGTAGTCTTCCATCCGGTCTTGGACAACAAAGTTGCCGTACCGTTGGACAGTGCTTAGCAACATCTTGATCGGTGCAGGTAATATCTCAGCAGATAAAAGTCGTTCTGCTAGGGAATCGAGACTAGCGTTTGTTGGGAGATTACCCAGTTCTTGGCGATGAAGAAATTTGCAGATATCTTCGGCTGCTAAACGCGCTTTAAACAGGGCCACATTGGGATCATCGAGGTATTTAAAAGGCGCCTCGCAATTCCGTTGCAAAGTCTCTTGATCGAACTCTGTCGGCTCCGGCCTGGGTCTGTTCCGCTGAATGAAGCGAGTAATCCTTTGATACTCGGAGTCATATGTCGAAGTATCAGTAAGATCGCCTCTATTAAAGAAGTTGATTTCAAGCGGTATCTGTCTTTGCTTGAGCGGCTTGATTATTACCGGGATTGTACGGTTGCTCGTGTTGGCAGGATCTAAGGAAAGGTTGATTTGCAGCTCGGATTTCGTGAAATCCCGTTCGAGATAGGCATCGCTGAGACAAGCGATCATATGTGATGATCTCTTAATGCCGTCTGCGAGTTGTCCACTGGTGCTAGGTCCCCTGCCTATTTGTTCGATATCGAGCCAGACGCAGAATTTGTCCATTTTCAGCTTGCGAACCAACAACTCGACGGAGTCACGATCGACGCTGGCATAGCTAATGAAAACATCAAAAATATCAGGGGTATCAGCTTTTATGCCCTCGTTCATATGCACCCTTTGATGTTTTTGCTAAACTTCGTTACTTTTATTGCAAAAACAAAAATAGTTAAAAAACAGAAAAAAAGAAAATAAAAACTCTGAGAACAAACTTATTCTAAAGTTTACTTAAATTTTCGAAAGATCGATGACGTCCCTATGTTGTCAGTGCAATGATCCAGAGAAAATGGAATACCTGAATAAAATAGATGACCCAAAATTTTAGAAAATACTTATGGTGCCAATTTAAGTTACTGAAATTTAATATAAATTCGAATATTGATAAAAGCAAGGAAAATTTTTAATACCATGGCTTTACCCTGCACTTATTCACGTGCTGTGTAAAATCCAAAACTGTCTGGGAGACAAAGACTACCTGTCCCTCGAGTTTGTGATTAATGCAGGTTCCAAAGGTAAGCCGTTTCCCAGTCAGCCAAAAGCGGCGGTTACTTTTTTATGAGTCAATGCGATTCGCGCAGGTCATTAGAAAACTGCTTGCTTCACGCGAGAATTTTTAATATATTCCATATCTGTGCAGTGCATAAAAAATTTCGGTTTGATCAAGCGGTTTTCGGGAAAAAGGATCGTTTAAGCTATGTTAACACCTAAGAAGCAACTCAGTCGGCGTGAGATTAAGGAAGACAAGCTCGTTACCACGTGGTTAAAAGCCACCAACTGGCTGGAGCAACATCTGCGTGAAGTGTCGATGGCCGTGGGTGGCGTTGTGGTCGTCGTCGGTTTGTTCGTGCTGTTCAATTGGATGAAAGGCCGCGACGAGCAAAACGCCGCGGAGAAACTGGCGCAGGCGCGCGCGGAATACAATAAATCCAATTACACCGCGGCAATTCCGGTGTTGGAGAAACTGGTCAGCGACTTTGGCGGCACCAAAAGCGGCAGCATGGCGGCGATCTATCTCGCGAATGCTTACATGCAAACGAAGGATTATGTCAACGCGGAAAAATATTATAAGAAATATCTCGACGACGGCGAGGACGATCCGATTCTCAAGGTGAGCGCGGCGGCGGGCGCGGCGGCCACGCAGGAAGAGCGCGGTGAGTTTGCGAAAGCGGCCAGGCTTTATGAAGAGGCGGCCAACGATTATGATGAGTCTTATCGCGCCCCGCAGTTGCTCCTGTTGGCGGCGCGTTCTTACAAACAGGCGAATCAGGCTGAAGCGGCGCGGCGGGTTTTGCAAAAATTGATCGACAAATACCCCAAATCGAGTCTGGTGGAAGATGCGAAAATGTTGATGGCGGAGATCGGTCAGGCAAGCTCGTGAGGGCTGAGCGATTGGGCGAAGTCGGACTTGGTCAGAAAAGTTTTCTAAGTTGGAAGATCTTCGTGACCAAGTCCGACTTCACTCACGCGCCAACAAAAGGCTTGCTATTTTGTTAAAAGATACTTATATTTATTTGCTTGAAGTGGGCCTAAAAAACCCACTTTTTTATTGTTATGGATATTTTGCACGATAAACTGCACGCCCTCATTACGCCGGTTATACAAAATTTCAATGCCGATTTTGTCGCGCTGGAGCTTAAAGGCGGCAAACAAAATATGCTCGTGCGCGTGGTGGTTGATCAGGACGGTGGCATTCCGTTGGATACCTGCATGGCGATCAGCCGCGCACTTTCGGCTGAATTGGAAGTGACGGATATCATGCCCGGGCGTTATCGCCTGGAAGTGTCGTCGCCGGGCACGGACTGGCCGCTAAAATCGAGGCGTGATTTTGAGCGTAATCGAGGCCGCCTGGTGGAATTGGAATATCGCCAGGGCGAAACCACGGCGTCGGTTGAGGGGAGCATCGAACAGGTTGCGGAAACGGAAGTCACTATCGCGTCAGCAGCGGGGAGCGTCGTGGTGGCGCTCGCGGATGTGCAGGTTGGCAGGCTAAAATTAAAATGGTAGTAGTTGCATAGGAATAGTGTCATGAAAAGCGAAATCGCCGAGGCCTTCTCACAGATCGCCAAAGAAAAAAACATCGAGAAGGAGCAACTCGCGGAAATTCTCCACTCCATCGTGATCGGGATGATCAAAAAGAAATACGGCGCCGCCGATAATTTTGATATCTATGTCAATCTGGAGAAGGGTGAAATTGAGATTCATCAAAACAAAAAAATCGTCGAACACGTCGTCGATCCCATTCATGAAATCGATCTGGAGGCGGCGCGCAAAACCGAGCCCGACCTGGAAGTCGGCGATGATTTTATGGAAATTCTCAGCCCGGAAACTTTTGGCCGGCGGCTCATTGTCTCGGCCAAGCAAAACCTCAATCAGCGCATTCGCGACGAGGAGAAGCGCATCGTCTTTGATGAGTTTCAGAATCGCGTCGGCGAGATCGTGATGGGCGATATTCGCCAGATCAACCGCGGCGACGTTTATATGAATATCGACCGCACCGAAGTGGTGTTGCCGCGCAAAGAGCAGATCGAATCGGAAAAATACCGGCGCGGCGAAAATTTGCGCGCGATCATCAAAGAGGTCCGGCAAACG